>Ga0315551_10000746_pt1 | contig 25759 bp, 38 predicted proteins | sample SalMarSW160290MG_FD_203678 | JGI IMG/M metagenome (GOLD analysis project Ga0315551, IMG submission 203678) | Salt marsh sediment microbial communities from the Plum Island Ecosystem LTER, Massachusetts, United States - Salt Marsh Sediment SW1602-90 ...
CTTATGTATCGAAATATAGTTAACAATCAACTAAAAAACAAGTCCCTGATTTACGATTTAAGGAGAGAGATGGTTGATTTTTGTTTTGGAGGTCACTCATACGGGAAAACATCTGAATTTTTTGAAAACTCCCCAGGTAGATATAAAACATATCGATGATATACCCGAGTTTTATCCTTTTTATAAAACTTTAAACCTGCCAGGATATCAAATAACTGCAAGGGATGTAAGGAATTCATACAAAGGACGGCAAACACCAAAAGATATAATACAAGAATATAACTTACCAATTGAAATCCTCGTCTTGTCTCCTGTTGTAATTGATGGTATATTGTATAAGAAACAAAAAATTAAATCATTTTTTAAACTGAGAAATGACTACTCTAAAGATAAAGATAATGTGTACCATCATGTGTCTGTTTTCCCCGTTTTTTCGCGGCTGCCCCTTTTTAATCGTGTTTGGAGAAATATTTAAAATATAGGGGTGATTGGAGGTCTTGACAATCCTTGTCTTAACGCTACCATAAGCATATGAAAAAGATAGGGATCGTAACTCCCGGAGGTGACGCACCCGGGATGAACACTGCAATCGGCGCCATACTGAGGCTTTGCAGGAACAAGAATGAAAAGCTCATTGGTATCAACGACGGATATAGCGGTCTGATAAAAAAAGATTTTTTTGATTTCAAGAACACCCGCTCGGACTTTATTATGGGTTTAAGCGGGACGATACTTCATTCGGCAAGAATGCCCTCATTTGCGGAAGAAAAAGTCATTAAAGAAGCAGCAAAAAATCTGATAAAAGAGAAAATAGAAGGCTTGATAGTCATCGGAGGAGACGGCTCTTTCAGAGGAGCGCTGGCTTTAAATAAATATTCCGGAGTACCGGTTGTCGGCATTCCGGCAACGATAGACAACGATATTTACGGAACCGACGAAACCATTGGTTTTGATACAGCCTGCAACACAGCTTTGGAAGCAATAAATAAAATAAAAGATACGGCAATGTCATTCGAGCGGATCTTCGTCGTCGAAGTAATGGGAAAGAAAAGAGGATTCCTTGCACTTGAGGTTGGTATAGTAGCCGGAGCGGAAGCAATTTTAATTCCTGAGGTAGAATCACCACTCACGGAAATAGTTGAAGGTCTTAAGAAAGAAAGGGAAAAGGGACAGACTGATGCAATAATAGTGATGGCAGAAGGAGTAACGAATAGAGATAAAATTACTTCTTTCATAGAAGAAAAAACTAAATGTCCTACAAGAAAATCCGTTCTCGGCTACATACAAAGAGGCGGTTCGCCAACAAGAAGAAGCAGAATGCTGGCGGTTGAGTTCGCAAGTCATGCTTATGAGTTGATAAAAACTGCTCCTGCAGGACCTAAAATGATTGGCCTGGACGGCGAAAGAGTTATCACAATGGACCTCGAACAGTCGGTTGAAGGTCATAAGGAAATAGACTTCGAGAGATACGAGCTCCACAGGCTATTATCGAATATATATTAGAAAAGAAGTTTCGGGTTGCCGGTTTCGGGATTAGTATATTAGTAAACAAGTAAACCAGTAACAAAGAAGACTTCAGTATCTACATATCCTACATGTCTATTAAACAGATCCTTCGAATCTCAGTTAAATAGTGAAATTGAAAAATGGCTAAATAGTAAAAAAATAAATCCGGTAAACAGTACTCAAAATTTCCCCCTTTTTGGTTTTATTATAACAAGAAGTATTTTTTTCGATGCCTTTTACCTGGAAAAATCCAATATAAAACATTACGAATATTCGATTTCCGAATTTCTAGCACAAATTTTTGGAGAGAGGCAAGACAATTATCACCCCTTGACAAGTCTGATAATCGTTGTATTATTATTAATGAAAAATTCCTGCTTTTGCTAACACTGATTTAAATTTAAACTAAAAAACACAACGACAAAAAAGGAGGTAAGGTATGATTGAACCGGTAGGAAGACGTGTTTTGGTAAAAAGAATAGAAGAAGAAGAGAAGAAAAAGGGTGAAATTATTATACCCGATACCGCGAAAGAAAAACCTTCGCAAGGTATTGTCGAGGGTGTGGCAAAAGTCAAGAAGGACGATGACCCTCTTCCGGTTAAGAAGGGAGATAAAATTCTCTTTGGCAAGTATAGTGGAACCGAAATTGAGTATAAGGATGAAGAATATCTGATATTAAATGAAGAAGATATTCTTGCGAAAATAGGATAAAAGGAGGTATTAATATGGCAGCTAAAGAAATTATATATGCTCAGGAAGCGAGCAATGCTCTCAGGGCAGGTGTGACCAAGCTTACTAAAGCTGTAAGGATAACCCTTGGCCCTAAGGGCAGGAATGTTGCTCTGGAGAAAAGCTGGGGAGCTCCCACAGTAACAAAAGACGGTGTTACCGTTGCTAAAGAAATAGAGTTGGAAAATCCTTTTGAAAATATGGGTGCGCAGATGGTGAGAGAGGTTGCAGCCAAAACCAGTGATGTTGCCGGAGACGGCACCACGACTGCGACTGTTCTTGCCGAGGCAATTCTATTGGAAGGGATGAAGAATGTTGCGGCCGGCGCCAACCCGATGGCTTTGAAAAGAGGAATGCTTATGGCAGTCGAAAAGGTAGTTGAAGAACTTAAAAAGCTTTCTCAGACTGTTAAAGGAAGAGAAGAGATAGAACAGGTGGCTACGATTTCGGCGAATAATGATAAGGAAATAGGGCAGATCATTGCCGATGCTATGGAAAAAGTGGGGAAAGACGGAGTTATTACAGCCGAGGAAGGCAAGGGTTTGAAGACGGAGCTCGAAGTAGTTGAAGGAATGCAGTTTGACCGTGGATTTATTTCTCCGTATTTTATAACAAATCAGGAAGAAATGTCGGTCGAGCTGGACGAACCGTATATTCTCATACATGACGGCAAGCTTTCAGCTATGAAGCCTCTGTTGCCTCTCTTAGAGAAAATTTCCCAGCAGGGAGTACCGCTGCTCATAATTGCGGAAAGCGTTGAAGGTGAGGCGCTTGCAACACTCGTCGTCAACAAGCTTAGAGGAACTTTGAATGTGGCTGCGATTAAGGCTCCGGGATACGGAGATAGAAGAAAAGAAATGTTAAAAGATGTTGCTATTCTAACCGAAGGACAGTTCATTTCCGAAGAGGTTGGAATTAAATTGGAAGCCGTTCAGATGTCCGACCTTGGGAGATGCGATAGAGTAAAAATCGATAAAGATAATACGACTATAATTGGCGGCAAAGGTAAAAGCGATAAGATAAAAGGCAGGATTCAGCAAATTAAAACAGAAATGGATGCAACGACATCCGATTACGATAAAGAGAAGCTTCAGGAGAGACTTGCAAAACTCGCCGGCGGTGTAGCTGTTGTCAAGGTAGGTGCAGCTACTGAAGTTGAAATGAAAGAGAAGAAGGCAAGAGTTGAAGATGCTCTTCATGCTACAAGAGCAGCTCGAGAAGAAGGGATTATTCCCGGCGGAGGAGTAGGTCTCCTGCGTACAAAACCTGCTATCAAAAAATTTGCCTCGACCCTCGAGGGAGACGAAAAGCTGGGAGCTGAAATAATTGGAAAAGTTCTTTCCGAGCCTCTAAAGTGGATTGCGACCAATGCAGGAGAGGAAGGCGCGGTAATAGTTGAGCATGTGTCGAAGGAAAAAGATGTGAATTTTGGTTTTAACGCCGAAACACTACAAATTGAAGATTTGATGAAAGCGGGAATTGTTGACCCTACAAAAGTGGCAAGAACTGCGCTGCAGAATGCGGTTTCGGTTGCCTCTCTGCTCACAACTACCGAAACTTTAATTGCGGAAAAGAAAGAAGAAAAGGAAGGTACTCCTGGAATGCCCGGCGGAGGTATGCCGCCGATGTAAAATCGAGCAGAAAAATTAAAATGGGGCAGTTAATCTGCCCCATTTTTATTTTTTCTGGCTATATATAAAATTCTCTTTGTAAATCTATCTGTTCTGGAGTGCTCAAAACATTTAAAAGTTTCGATGACGTGAAAATCTGAAGTTTTAAGTCCGTATTTTATTTCGTCCTCGTTATAACCCCTTTCTTTGTGGATTTCGTCGACTCTTTGCCAGGTTGCATCCTTTTTTATAAAAAGAGTTAAATGAAGAGTGAGCGTTTTGTCGTCTTTATTATAAACATTTCTCCAGATGCTCATAAGATTTTTGTTTTCTTCTCGAACATCTCTTCCCGAGACACACTTTAGTCCGTAGGGTGTATTCAAATCAAATATGAAATACCCTTCATCTTTAAGAGCTTCTTTAATTGAACTGAAAGCTTCTATAAGGTTTTCTAATTGAAGAATATAATTTAAAGAGTCGAACATAGAAACCGCAAGGTTGAAACGGTTTACGAAAGGGAGTCTGATTGCATTTGCTTGTACCAGAGGCAGATTAGGTTCTTTTTCTTTTGCGACTTTCAACATCTCTATAGAATTGTCAACTCCTAATAACGGTTTTAAATTTCTCTTTGCCAGTGGTATTATTGAGTTTCCCGTACCGCAGGTTACGTCCAGTAAAGGGGTAGTTTTGATGTTGAAGAGTTTGGCCGTATCCATTATATACTCTGCCCATTTTTCGTAACTGACATCTCTCATAAGGACGTCGTAGTAGTTGGCTATATTGCTGTAAGGTTTATTGAAATTGTTGGAAGACGATTTCTCCATCCTTTATAGTGAATACTCCTCCCGGGATTTCCGGTATGAAGGGCAAATATCCGGCTTTATATAAAGTAAAGATAGATTGTGCGTAATAATTTTTATCTATATAGAATTTTTTATACTGATTTGAAAGAGTTTTTGTGATGCCTTCGATAGCTTTCTCTTTGAATATTGGACTTGAAGACGACTCGTACAAATTTAAGTATAAATGTAAGGTTATTTCAACTCCTTTCCCTTGAATAAGCGTCCAGGTTGCGAATTTAAGAGCCAGTTCGGGTGCGTCTTTCTTATAAGAGGCGAGAAGGAACCATTTTGATGCTTCTTTAGGATTTTTGTTATGTATATAATAGATAAAACCCTTTGTAAATGGAATTTGCCAGAGCTCCGGATTGTCCCTCATTCCCTTATCAAGAAATTCTAAAGCCAAATTGCTTTGATGCGCATTTGTTGTAAGCAATATCGTTCCCAGTGTATAAGGGGGTATAAATTTAGGGTCAAGATCGGTAATTATGTTAAGCATATGGTAAAGGTAAGGATAACTTTTATCGCTCAGGCGATGTTTGCCGAAATAAGTTCCGGTTTCAATCCATAAAAAATCTGCCAGAAGGATGTCGAATCCGCCGGTTATTGCCTTTACGAATTTATTTGAAGGGAAATAAAGCAGTTCCTCTCTTTGCTGCTTTGGAATCCATCTAAATCCCTTTATTTCTATCAAAGCAAGAAATAAAAGCAGAATTAAGCCAAACAGTAATCTTTTCATACAAATTCTTTTTTCGAGTAGAGAAAAGATGAAAAAATGATTAAAACAAAAGAATACAGAAGAGAATAAGAAAAAGCCAAAAGATAAGAATGTATTGACAGAGGGAGATGGTAAATTACTGTCGATTTTACGTTAAACACGGAAAAATTTGGTAATACGTAATACGGAAAATTCATCAGCGCGGACAGACCTGGTACTTTAAGCAGTTCCGTTAAATCTTTAAGATAGAAGGTAAGGTGTGCTATAAAGAAAAGTAGCAACGCCGTAATCCCGGAAGTTAATGGAGTCATGAAACAGGAAAGAAAAATAGCAACAGCGTCAAGCAACAAAAATTCGAACAGTAAGAAATAAAGAACATTGAACAAATAAATATCTATAGTTCGTAGATAAAATTTGGAAAATATTAAAAAAATCAAAAACAATAAGATTTGAACGACTACGATGAGATAATACAATCCCAAAAATTTGCCGGCTACGAATTCAAGTGCACTTACAGGTTTGGATATTATGGAAAATATGGTTTTCCTTTCGATTTCCTGATGAAATATTCTTGTCCCGATGAAAATCACAATAAAAACACCAAATATTTCCACAATGCTTATTCCAAAATCCTTTATTATCTTCGGGGCCTGTCCTATTGATATAGGTACAAAAATCTTGGATGAAGCCATCAACAAAAAACCAACAACTGTTATTGAGATAAGGATTTTGTCTCTTATTGCTTCTTTAAATGTATTCTCGGCTATTGTTAATATCTTATTCATTTATCGTGTTTATAAAGTGTTCTTCAAGAGTTCTTTTTACCGGAATAACTGAGATGATTTTACCTCCCTTATTTATTATTTCTTTAACAACTTTATTTCTTGTTTTTTCGCTTTCGATCCGGAGAAAATTTGTGCTGGCTTCAATTTTTATTTCTCCGTATTTTTTAAATTTTTCTGGTTCTTTTACTTCCTCGAATTCTATTTCTATATATTTCGTCTCTCTACCGAGGATATCTCTAATCGTGCCGATCTGTTTCATCTTTCCGTCTATTATTATTCCCACTCTGCTGCATATGGCTTCTACGTCGGAAAGGATATGCGATGAAAATAAAACAGTCTTGCCTTTACCGTTCACTTCAACAATCAAATCCTTTATTTCTCTTCTCCCAAGAGGGTCGAGACCGGAGAGGGGTTCGTCGAGGACGATAAAATCCGGGTCTCCTATAATTGATTGAGCGAAACCTATTCTCTGAATCATCCCTTTTGAGTATGCTCCTATTCTTTTGTTAATGTTGTTTTCCAGTCCAACCATTGCCAGTTTTTCTTTTGCTTCTTTTTTAGAAAGATTTTTATTGTATAATTTTGCGTAAAAGCGGAGCAATTCTTCTCCGGTTAAATTCGGGTAAAATGAGGGATTTTCCGGTAAGAAACCAAGCTTGTTTCTTGCCTCCAGCGGTCCTAAATTACCGAATAGTTTTATCTCGCCAGAGGTCGGTTGGAGTAAACCGGTTATTATTTTAAGTGTCGTTGTTTTTCCCGCTCCGTTCGGACCCAGTAAACCGTATATTTCACCTTCTTCGATTTCAAGGTCGAGGCCATCTATCCCTATAGATTTTTTCATCAAGAAAGGAGAACGGTATATTTTGACCAGGGACTTAATGTCTAATATTTTCATTGCCAGTAACCCGCTATTCTTTCCCTACAATCGGGACAACTTCCTTTTTTGATGTTATTCTCAAGAATGTAATATCCGCGCCTTTTTATTAATAACTTCCCGCAGTTAGGGCAGTAAGTATTCTCGGCGGTATGACCTATTTTTACATTACCGACATAAGAGTATTTGATTCCCATCTCAAGGGCTATTTCTCTAGCCGTTTCTACGGTTTTTAATGGAGTTTGAGGTAGGTTTTCAAGCTTATAGGTAGGGAAAAATCTGGAAAAATGTATCGGAACATTATTTCCTAAGTTATTTAGAATCCAGCTAATCATTTCCTTTATTTCTTTTTTCTCATCGTTTATTGTCGGAATGACCAGGTAGGTAATCTCTACCCAGACTCCTCCACTTTTAAGTCTCTTTAAAGTGGCAAGGACAGGTTCGAGACTGCCGGAAGATACATTTCTGTATGAATCGTTTTTAAAAAATTTAAGGTCAATATTGGCTCCGTCAAGAAAGGGTATAAGATCCGAAACCGGTTTTTCGTTTAGATAACCGTTGGAATGATAAATGTTTTTGATGCCTTTTTTCTTTGCGAGCTTTGCAGAGTCAAGCATATATTCTACAAAAACCGAAGGTTCTGTATATGTATATGCTATCGAACTTATGTTGTATTTATTCTTATAATACAATACGTCTTCGAGCAACTCTTCCGGGGAAAGTTTGTAATTACTTGTTTCTTCAGGAGCAACCTGGGATATATCGTAATTCTGGCAGTATTTACAAGTAAAATTACAGCCTGCTGTGGCAATCGAATAAGCGTTAGTCCCTGGAAGAAAATGGTAAAGAGGCTTCTTTTCGATCGGGTCAATGTGAACGGCACAGGGATTGCCATAAGCCAGAGTATATAATTTTCCGCCTCTGTTTTCGCGTACTCTGCAAAAACCTCTCTGTCCTTCTTTTAATATGCACTCGTGAGGACAGTTCTGACACTGTACGGTATTTCCTTCTTTTTTTGTCCAATATGATGCTATTTTTGGTTTGACGTAGTAGCCTTTAGGCGATGTTTTCGCTAAAGCGGTCAACGGCAAAACCGCAAGGGTTTTCAAAAATTCTCTTCTGTCCATTTTAGTAAATTTTAATATAAAATTTTTTATTGTCAAGTATGCCTACAATCCCTCTTCACACAAAATTTCTTAACAACAAATAGCACAAATTGCACAAATATATAAAGGATATTTTTTTTATTAATAAAAAGTAGAATTCCTTTTGTTTTTATTCGTGCTATTCGTGTAACCCGTCGTTCCTAATTCTAGGATGGGTTAGGTTTTAAACAACAAAATTTTTCTCTGTGTTCTCAGTGTGTTTGTTTTATCTCTGTGCGCTCTGTGGTTAATTCTTTTTAAGTTTTTCCTTGATGGATTTTACTTTTCCATCCATGGTCAATTCTTTATCCTTTCTTTCATCCAATTTGATTGTGGTTACAACTCTTTTAACTTCACCTCCAAATACAATGTTGTGCATTTTACCCGCGATCGTTAACAAATGTTCGGTGGAGGCTGATTCTATAATCGTTCCCATAGGTGTTAACTGGTATTCTATATCTTTTTCGTTTTCCAGAACGTCTATTGCTCGGGCTACAAAACGACTTACGGACGCAGTCCCTGTTCCTATCGGTACAACACTTATTTCCATAATAGCCATTAAAACCTCCAAACTTTTGGAAATTCAGGTGCTTTCAATTGGTTTATTGTTTAAGCTAATATCCTTCAAATTTCAATTGTTTTTCCCGCCGCAATCTGTATATATTTGTCTTTATACTTACTCTCAAAAATCTTCTGTGCCTCATAGCCAGTGCAGTGCGTCGGCCCAACCTTTTCGATTCCAAATTCCTTGAACTTTTCTACGATAAGTTCTACTTCTCTATTGTCCGTATCCATTAAATGGAATCCACCGAAGACAAAATCGATTTTATCTTCAGGAAAGTTGCTTTTTACTTCCATTATAATTTTTATGATGCCTGAATGAGAACAGCCGGTAATTATTGTAATCTCCTTTTCCATTTTTACGATAAGAGCCAGTTCGGCTATATATGAACCTTTATAACTGCCTGCAATCTCACCGGTCGCAAAAATATTATCTTTAACTTTTGTAAGTCCCTCTGTTAGAATAAGATTACCACCGAGAGAAACGACTTTCTCTTTGAATCCCTCACCAAAGTTAGGGCATCCGTAAACATTTATCCCCTTTTTCTTTTTCAATAATTCCCATAAACCTCCCGTGTGGTCCCAGTGGTCATGAGATATAACCACTTTTTCTATTTTTGAAATATCTATATCCAGGTTTTTCATATTTTCGAACAGATACTGTGATTTTTCTCCCGTATCGAACAGAACAGTCTTATCAACTAAACAGGAAAATCCCCACCCGGGTATAAATTTTTCGTTTAAATTAGTGTTATCAAAGACTATTTTTAATTCCATTTTATATCCCCTCCTGTTTTCTTTTTAATTCCATATCGATACTGCCATTGGGCAACAACCAATCCGGATGCGTCTCGCCGTTTTCCTCCATTTTATACCTGACACAGCTTTCCCAATCACCTTTACAGTAAAGTTCCACCCATCTTCGGTCAAGAATACCCTTTTCATAGAAATTTTTCATCGGACACACCGGATACCATTTACATTCGGAAAGTAAAACTTTGAGTTTACTATAATCTCTTTTTATCTTTTCTTTATCGGTGTTATCAAAAACCAGAGCGGTTGGATGAGTCAGAGGATATATCTTCTTTTTCCGAGTTAGAAGGAGTTTCCCGTAGAGATTTTCAAGATCTTCTTTCTTTTCGGGTATAGAGTAATCGTATTTCTCCAATATATAACGCGCAGCATAACATCCAAGTGGAGATATTATCTCGGGTTCGATAAGATCTATCTCTTGGTCGAGATATTCTGAACAAGCGTCTATTTCTTCCTGTCTGGGTTTCCGGTAATTAGGAAGCATACATTTAACAAGATTTGTTAAGTATAGATTATTTCTTTCTATACCGAGTTCGCCGAGTAATTCGTCCAGCACCTTTCCTGTTGGTCCTACAAACATCTTTCCTTCTTCATCTTCTTTTTCACCCGGAGCTTGAGCTACCAGCATAACCCTGGCTTTTGGATTTCCTTCCCCGGGAAGCGCGTTTTTTCTCGTTTCGGATAAAGGGCATTTGTTACAGTGTTTTATTTCCTCTATCATCTTATGAAAATCTAATCTGGCTATCATTTAATTCCTCTCGTAAGATGAGTTATGATTGCAAACCAGAATAATGTCACCCACTTCGCAGTCCACATCCTTCGCGATTACGGGGCACTTTGCCATAAACAGAAAAAATATTGGTCTTTTTTCATGGGATAAGGTTTCGTAATTTCCCTGTCCTTTGCTAATTACCACATCGGATTTTTTAAATATATCAATAAAATTCTTTGAGCACAGAGGAATAATGGTACCTGGAACTTCTGAGCCGCTCGATATAATTTTAGCAAAATTATCTATCCCCGCCTCGATGGCGTCCTCTTTTAAAGCGTCATTTATTATAGGTTTTTCTCTTACCGCATATATTATTTCTTTTTCAGGATAAATTCTTTTTAATTCTTCTAATAATATACAATCAAAAACAGTCTCGCCGGCATTATCTCCAATATACAAAATTTTATTGGCGTTCCTTATGGCTTTCTTGAAAGAATTGAAATCGAAAATGGAGTCTTTTTCCTCTTCTATAATTCTCTGTTCCTTTTGAAGTATTTTTGCTAGTTCTTTTTCGACGTTCAGAGAATTTTTGGTTCCGTAATCGATTATATTACCCGCGATTGCCAGTTCAACCGCCATGAGCAGTCTATCGTTAGCCGATTTTACCTTTTTCTTTAGTTCAGGGTACATTTTTAACGTTTGCTCGGTAGCTCTCTCCTTTAATTTTTTATATGGGTCTTCTTGTCCTGTTACTTTTTTCACAATATCATGTATTGTTTTTCCCATCTCCGGCGGAGTAGATGATAGTTTTATATCCGGAATTACTTTTGCCACCTCGCCCAGAATTTTCTTCTGGATTTTCTCATCCGCGCCAGTCATTCTGGCAGCCTCGAGAGCCTGCCTGAAAAAACACGGTATGCAATCCAGATAAGTTTTCATTTTGTTTCGGTTATACTCCTATGAAATTTTTTTTTAATTTCTCCCATATTTTTATTATATCCTCCTTTGCCCTTCCGTCTTTGTATTCTGTTACTGTTTTGCCCTCTACCATTGCGTCAACTATATGTTTGTCAAAAGGGATTCTGCCAAGCACTTCGATATCGTTGTTCCTACAGAATAGTTCAATATTCGCAGCCATATCGGCGTTCAAATCGTATTTGTTTACAATAAGTTTTGTCTTAATTTTAAAGTGTTTTCCGACTTCTATCACTCTTTTAGCATCATGCAAACCCGATAAAGTCGGTTCGGTTACGACAATTGCGTAATCGACCCCCGAAAGAGAGGCAATTACAGGACATCCTATCCCGGGTGAGCCGTCTATTATAATCAAATCTCTGTTTTCTTCAATGGCAACCTCTTTGGCTTTTTCTCTTACAAGACTTACCAGTTTTCCCGAATTTTCCTCCGCTATTCCCAGTCTGGCATGAACCATCGGACCAAATCGGGTCTTGGAAATAAACCATTCTCCCGATATGTTTTCTTCCATTTTTATAGCCTTAACCGGACAAATATAGCTACAGAAAGCGCACCCTTCACAGAAAATTGAATCGATTATAAAATCCTGACTTATTGCATCAAAACGACAAACATCAAAACACTTTCCGCATCTCTCGCAGACTTGCCCGTCAATTATGGCGGTCAAACCGCTTTTGAATTCATGCGGTTCTAAAACTTCCGGCTGTAACAACAAATGCAGGTCAGCAGCATCCACATCGCAGTCTGCAAATACGGCATTTTTAGCCAGAGAGGCAAAAGCTGCAGTCAGGATTGTTTTCCCCGTTCCTCCTTTCCCGCTGATGATTACAATTTGTTTCATAACGTCAATAGTTATCCTATTTTCTTCAAATCGTTTATTTTAATGAACAAATCCAGGAAGTGTTTTCTGTATTCCGGTAGAATTTCTACCATAGTAATACCTCTGGAATAACCTGTTGCAAGGTCTTTACTGAAAGGTATTTTAAGTAGAATCGGGATATTTTCTTTTTCACAATATTCTTCCACACTGTTATCTCCGATATCTGCCCTGTTGATTGCCACCCCAAAAGGAATCTTCAATTTCCTTAGCACCTCCACCGCTAAAATCAGGTCATTCAAACCAAATGGAGTAGGCTCGGTTACAAGAATAGAAAAGTCACTGTCTTTGAGGGAAGTAACCACTGGACAGGAAGTGCCTGGAGGAGCATCGATAATTACTGTTTTCTCTGAGTTGATGAAATTTTTCACCTGACGAATTACGGGCGGGGACATTGCCTCGCCTATATTCAGTTTTCCATGGACGAATTCTATTTCTCCGCAGATGCCTGTTTCCACCATGCCAATTTCCCGGTTTACTTCCTCTATCGCGTTTTGTGGGCAAAGCTCTTTGCAGGCGCCGCAGCCGTGACAGAGAGAGGGAAAAGCCAGCACTTTTCCTTTTTTACCATCTTTTGGCGAGATAACGGCAATCGCATTGTAAACGCAAATTTCTGCGCACTTTCCGCAGTAATTGCATTTTTCTTCATCGATTTCAGGAACAGGGATAAAAACCTTTTCGGTTTCTTTTATTTCGGGCTTTAAAAAGATGTGCGCATTAGGTTCCTCGACATCGCAGTCCAATAGCTGAACATTGGTAAGAGAAAGAACGAGACTGGTTGCAATAGTTGTTTTGCCTGTTCCTCCTTTACCACTTGCAATAGAAACAATCATTTCATTAACCAATCGTCTCCGAATTGCCTGTTTAACTTTAACTCCGGATTCATCCTTTCCACATCTTCTCTTTTGAATGAGAATTCATACTCGTCACAATAAGAGGTAATAATATTGTAAGCCCAGTTTATATCTTTAATTTTCATCAAATTTTTTCGGTTTTCCGAAGTTTTATCGGGATGATATTTCTTCATCAATTCCCTGTATCTTTTCTTTATTTCTTCTTTACTGGCTTTCTCACCTAATCCTAATATCTTTCTTGCCTTATCAACCTTTTCGAATTTATCTAAAATATGCTTTCTCCTTTTTTTTAGAATTTTTGCAAACTTAATTTTCTCGTTTAAAGTTTCCTGAAATTCAATATACAACCTTTAATCCTGTTGTCATCGTGAATTAGCTCGGCATGGATTTCCTTTTCAAATCCGAAACCAGCCCTTTCGATTTCCTTTTTGACCTCCTGGTTCGAGGTAATATCTGTATGAGTAGTAAGATGAGTTGGATAAACCGAGAGAAGTGAGTTTTTTCTGGCGATTTTCCATATAATTTCGTAAAGATTCATTCTATCTTTTACGGTACTGCTATCCTTTTCCCCTACCAGATGTATAACATCATAACACAGAACCACATCGACCGTATTCTCATCCAGAGGAATTTTGGTTTTTTCGTTTATTAGTTCAACATTTGTTATCCTAAGCTCTTTTAATTTCCTCTTTAACTTATTTAAAACATTTTTGTCTTTATCCACGGCATATACTTTAGAGTTTGCACCTATAATTTGTGAAGCAGGTATAGCATAAATTCCTTTGCCTGAACCAAAATCTAACACGCTCTGGCCCTTTTTAATGCCGACTTTTCGCAGAAACATTTTAACTTCGTGTTCCATCCACTTATCAATACTATCTTTCATCTTAACTGCGCTTTTCTAAAATTAATCTTAATTCTGAAATCCTTCGATTTATATTTGAATGAGTCCGATACCATCTACGAACCATTTGATTTCAGAAAAATCAATCCTAAACAGATGGCTTTTACAATTACAATCGGAACAACCAAACTTTGCAACAGGTTTACCATGTTTCATTAGTTTTTCTGCGGTTTTACATTCTTCTTCTTTCTTCCCTTCTTTACAATATATTTTATTGATAGTTACATCTCTATTTGCGAGCAAATAATCGATATGCCAGAATTTCTTTTTTTTCTTTTTGAGATGTCTTTCGATTCTCTTTTCTATACCATTTAGGGCAGAACCCACATAAATATAATCACCTTTCTCAAATTTGATTTCTCCTAATTTACCTATCTCTTGTTTAATGTTTTTTTTAACCTTAACCGTTAAGAGATAAATTCCCTTCATCGAGTTTTCCGTTTCCTTACAAACAAGAGTGGAAAAATAATATCGCTAATACAGCACGGAAGCCAGACAGCCAAGAACAAAAATATAAAAATAGTAACGTATGAAAACCAGCTTAAAAGTCCTGCTTTTGCCATGATTATATGGAATAAAGATGCCCATGTGCTTAAAAGGACATGAAGACTATGTGGAAATTTAGTTGTCGGTTTATAATAGGCAACGGCAATTCCTATTATTGCGAGTGGATTAACCAGCCACCATTTTTCAATAAATCCGAAATGAATTCCTCTGTTAGGCATCTTCAGCAGTACTTCGCCTATATAGGGAATAATCGAATCGCTTAAAGTAGCGATACCAACAGAACCTATATATCCGATAACAAGAAATGCAAAAAGAGTCAATTTATCTTTATGTATTTTGTACATTGCCGCAGTAACCAGTGCGCTTAAGAATACATGCAAGGGATGCAGCACATAGAATACATTATATGAAACTCTATAAGGCAATTTTAACGAAAACGCCATGACAACTATCCCTGTAATTGCTCCGAACATTGTGAAAGGAGCATGATTTTTTAATTCTTTGGAAATTTCTTTAAACATTTATTCTCCTCAATGTAGATGTTTGATGAACCTATTGTTTTCATCAACCGATATAATTTTGGGTGTAACCTTTTTATCTGAAAGCTCAAAACCGGCTATAATGACTTTATGTCCTTTCTTTATTTTCCTTGCTGCCGCACCATTCATACAAATTATCCCTGAATTTTTTTCACCCAGAATAATATAAGTTTCCAACCTTTCACCATTAGTGATATCCCAGACCTGGACTTTCTCTCCTTCTTGAAAACCTGCTTTTTTCACAAGCGCATAATCTATGGTTATACTCCCTATGTATTCTATCTTTGCATCCGTCACAACCGCATTATGAATTTTGCTTCTCAAATACCATCTCACCTCTTATATCTCCTTTTTCTTATTTCTGTATACTTAAGGATGGCTCCACTCCCTACCTTATGATTATCTGCCAGGATTTTAAGTTCTTTAACTATCAAAGAATCCCCCTTTTCATTGCTCTAATTACTATAAATGAGCCCTGTCCATAACCTTCTTTTGTTGGTTCAATCTCTCTTATTTCTGTCAGATTATGAAAGATAGTTTGAACAAAAGTGAAATCTTTAAAACCTTTCTTCTTCAAATAGCAAACAACTTCATCCACCGAATAGAAATTGGCTAACTTGTAAAACACATTCCCCATTTTGTGTTTTAGATACAATTTACCCAGGGTACTATTTTTGTCCACAAATCCAATTATCAAGTATCCTTTGGGCTTTAATACTCTGTAGGCTTCCTTAAGCGCGGTTTCTATATTGTCTAAAAAACAAATGGTGGTAACCATTAATATAAATGTAAATTGTTTATCATCAAAAGGAAGCTTCTCGGCTACTCCATCTATAACTTTAATCCCTTTTTTTTCAGCGATTTTTCTCATCTTAGAAGATGGTTCGACTCCCAATTTAATACCTAACGGTTCGGCGAACCGGCCGCTTCCTACGCCGATTTCGATACCTTCTCCATTTGCAGGCATCAACTCTTTCACGGCTAAAAGTTCGGACTCGTAAGCAAATTTGTTTTTCCGAAACCAATCTTCATATCTTTTGTGATACTTTTCAAAAGGCTTAATTTTAGGCATATTATTTCTTTCTTTTAGTAATCTCGATGATTTTGTTGACTATTTCTTCGAATTTCTTCTTGCTTTCGATTTTTGAATCTAAATCCATAAATGGTTTTCCTTCATCAGAAGCTTTTACTATATCCCCTTCAAGGGGTATACTCCCCAAAAAGGGAATATTTAATTCTTCGGCAATTCTTTTGCCCCCGCCAGTTTTAAAAATATCGGTTGTTTTTCCGCAACCAGGACAGACAAAACCACTCATATTTTCAATAATGCCGGTAAGCCGCACATTTAATTGTTTAATGAAACTTATACTTTTCTTGACATCAAGAAGAGAGATTTCCTGCGGAGTAGTGACTATGATTGCACCGGTTATTTCCTTTATTAACTGGCAAACTGAAAGCGGTTCATCTCCGGTCCCCGGAGGAGCGTCAATTATAAGATAGTCAAGTTCTCCCCAGTTTACATCGGATAAAAATTGTCTTATAGCTGTCATCTTAAGTGGCCCTCGCCATATAATTGGAACGTCGGGGGAGTCCAACAGAAAAGCTATGCTAATCACTTTCAACATATTTCCTACAGAAGCCGGTTCGATAACTTCTCCTGAACTTGTAAGATGTGTTCCTTCAAGACCCAACATCTTGGGAACATTCGGACCATGTATATCTACATCTAAAATACCAACTCGCATATTCCTTTTAGAAAGTGCCCATGCAAGATTAACTGCTACGGTTGATTTTCCGACACCGCCTTTACCCGAAAGCACAAGCAATTTATTTTTGATTTTTTTCATTCTGTCGTTGGCTCTTTGCTGTTGCTGTTCTATTGCTATTTTTCTATCTTCCATATTAAAAACTCCCTGCAATTAATTTTCCTTTACTTAAATTTTGGGCAAAAGCGTAATCTTTGATTTAATGATGGGCTATAACAATATCCTGAATTTCTCTTTGATGTTTACGAATGCCGAATCCTTTATTTCTTAAATAATCGCTTATCTCATCCAAAGCAACTTCCCCGGTTTTGTGTTTTCTCCCTTTCACGGCATGAATCTTATCCATCATTTTGAACCCTTCTTTGTTAAAATCGCTCAAAATAATTTTACCATTTGGTTTGGTAACCCGCGCAAATTCGTCTGTTGCTTTAAAAGGTTTTTTTAAATGGTGTATTACATTTATCGCAAAAACAACATCGAAACTTTCGTTTTTGAAACTTAAATCTTCAGCATCATCTATTCTAAATTTCACCTGTTTATCCAATTTCAAATACTTTACATTAAGACGAGCAAATTTCTGCTCCTCAACTGATATATCGATACTCGTAAAGCTATATCCCTTTTTGGCAAGCTCCATAGTAAAATGACCTTTACCCGTTCCGATTTCTAAAATGTCACCTTTGATTGGTTTCGACTTCTCGAGGATAAAAGTTCTTTCTCTCTCGACATCATAGCCAAACTTTTTGTAACTGTTTATTCTTTCTAAATATATTTTATGGTTTTCCAGTACTTCGGTACCCAAGAATTATTCCCTTACCATCTTACTTCCGCATTTCGGACAATTTGTAGAATAACAAGCTGTACCTCGCTGATGAGAAACCTTAGCTCCGCAACTTGGACAAACACAGTTTCCTGCAGGTCCTGCTCCTGGCCGATTTCCTCCCATTCTACCTTTTCCTCCACCCCCACCCAGACCTCTTCCACTTCTTGGTCCTTGACCTGATGGTCCTGTTCCATCTCCAAACGGCATTTTTGTTTCCTCCTATGTTTTAGTTTCTCTTAATCAAAGAAACCATATCAACAGTTTCCCTTTTTCCCGCCTTTCTTTCTTCCTAATCCTTTCCCACTAGCTCTTCCTTTACCTTGTCCTCTTCCATCCCTTGGTCCTTTTGATCCGCTTCTTGGTCCTGCTTTGTCTTTATTTGGCATAATAATTACCTCCTAATCATGTTCGTCGAATACTTTATCCTGCACTGAATCATTTTTTCTGATCCACTCTATAAGCATAGCAGCATGTTCTTTTTCTTCGTTCATATTATGGGCTAAAATTTTCTTTAAAGCATCATCGTTTGTAGCATCTATTCTCTCCTGATAGAAGTCTATCGCTTCAAGTTCTTCTCTTAGAGATTTTCTCGCTCTTTCCAAATCAACATGTTTCGGGTCTAATTTATCTAATGGCTCGAAAAACGGCATTCCCTACCTCCTTATTCCGGAAGCGAAAGGGCTTCGCTCGGACAGACGTTAATACAAGCTCCACAATCAATACATTCGTCATTTACCACGGCTTTTTCGTTTTCGATACTTATTGACTCAACCGGACACACGTCCACGCAATCTCCGCATCCTGTACATTTAGCCTTATTTATCTTAACAGCCATTTTTTCTCCTTCTCGTTATTTCCCAATACCGAATTTCTCATTCACAGTTGGCTTTTCACTTTTTTTGAGCTCTCCTTTGTTATATCTTTCTACTGCATTTTTAACGCTCCCGGAAACACCCGTAATAACATTTATTCCGGCTTCCTTTAATACTTGAAAGGAATTTGGTCCAACATTACCTGTAATAACCGCTTCAACCTGTTTGTTCGCTACAAGCTGTGCCGACTGAATACCGGCACCTCCTCCTGCCTGAACATAGGGATTTCGAACTGATTCGTATTCCAGATTATCTGTATCGACGATCAGGAAGTAAGCAGCCCTGCCAAACCTCGAATCGATTTCCGAATTTAGGCTTTCTTCTTGTGAAGTTACGCAAATTTTCATCTTCTAAAAACCCTCCTCTTTCTCTGTCTTTTCTATACCGTAACCTTTTCCCAGACCGGGTTTACATAAACTTTCTCCGCCTTCTAAAGTTCCGTTTTTGAGTTTTTCCAATGTTTCATCTATCGTTCCACTTATCCCCGCAATAGTCTTAATTCCATACTGATTGAAGAAATCTGTAGCCTTTCTACCCATTCCTCCGGCAACGATACAATCAACACCCTTTTTATGCAAGAACTCGGGTATAAATCCCGGATGGTGACCAGGATTATTTATTACTTCCCTACTCTTTACTTCATTTCCTTCTATTTCAACAATCGTAAACGAAGGACATCTTCCAAAATGGGAAGATACCTTCTCACCATCTGTAGATATAGCGATTCGCATTTATTAATTCCTCCCTTTTGATAGATAGGGGTAAAGCGAAGAAGCTTTACCCCTATAATACATACCTACTTTTTCTCCTGGGGTTTTGCCTTTTCCAGAGTGTCTATATAACCCTGAAGTTCCTTAAGCTGCTGCTTCAAAACTTTAGCATCTTCTTTCAACAGGTTTACTTCTTCTTCGGGCTTTAGTTCTGAAGGGTAAGGATTGAGTTCCGGAGAGTAAGGATATACGGGGGCTCCGTAATACCCCCAGCCTGGAAAACCTCCGGCAAAATATCCTCTTCCCCATCCTCTTCCACCGCCACGACCAAACCAGCCTCTACCCCTGCCTCTGCCAAAGAATCCTCTCCCGGGGATTGGATTCATATATCCCGGAACGGAGTATCCCGCGCAGTAACCTGCCGCTCTTCCTGTCATTGGACCCATCCCAAGAGGTCCTGTTCTATCTCCACCTGGCATAATTGCCTCCTTTTTTGGTTGTTAAAACAATTTTTAATGGTCGCTTCTGCATTTTTCGCATAATCCGGAAAACCTAACAAGATGATCGGTGATTTTGAAATAGTATTTTTTGGAAAGTACCTTTTCTGTTTTTTTGAATAATTTTTCTTCTTCTTCTATAAAATCCTCATAATCTATTATCCTGTTGCATTTAGTACAAACAAGGTGATGATGGTGCCTTTCTTTTTTCGGACCTGAGGACAATTCGTATCTTGCTCTGCCGTCGCCAAAATCAAATTTAAATATCAAACCTATCTGCGTAAGCAAATTTAAAGTCCTGTATACGGTCGTAAGACCAATTTCAGGGTAAACTCTGTGGACTTTCAAAAAAATATCTTCGGCGCTAAGATGTTTACCCTCTTTACTCAACACATCTAAAATCGCCTGCCTTGGCACCGTAATTCTACAACTATGTTTTCTTAACCTTCCGTCCCACCACCTGGGGCCCATACCATATCTTCCATTCATTTCTTTTTAACTCCCGATTTATTGAAAATGGTTTTCATTATCAATTATAATAAAAAAAATCTTTTTGTCAAGGGGAAGGGAAAGCGGTGTTATATTTTTCTCAAATAAAACGTTTTATCTCTGTATCTTACCTCTTTTAATTTATTATTTTTTACCAGTTTTTCTACAGCTTCCCAATTCGAACCCGCTTTACTCAAGTATTGTTCTACGCCATCTTTTCTCATTGGGTGAACAGCGGTGATACCGAGCAAATCTTTTTCAACGTTTCCTGTAAAAGCAAAAGCGTTGCCTTCGTAGCCGATGAGATATTCCGTATCGATAAAATTTTTGCTGAATATTTGATATGCTTTATTTATCATTTCTTCACCGGGAGGTTTTACCCACGCTTCTGTGGGGGGTCGAGTGGGAATGCTGATATAACTCTTTGTGGAACCTATTTTTGTAATCATATTGGCTATCTTTTCTATTTCTTCCTCTGAATCATTAAGGTTACGAATTAGCATGCTTTCTGTATTTAATTCTCCTCTAAAATTTTTAGAGAATTCTAAAATCCCTTCCAATATTTTATAGAGCTTAAAGACTTTATGGGGTTTATTGATTCTTCTCCAGATTTCGTAACTCATAGCATCTATCTTAACTGATATCCAATCAGCTCCATATAAATCTTCCCGTACATCTCTTTCTTTCAAAAGAGAAGCATTGGTAATAACTGCTATTTTGATACCTGAATCCTTAAGACGTTCTATTTCTTCGCCTATATTTACATCCAGAGTGGGTTCTCCATCTGGTACGAAGGTTAAGTAGTCTATCTTTTCCCCTCTTTTTTTGCTTCTTTTATTTGCTTCTTTACGTCGTTTACTATTTTTTCTGGTTTGTAAAAAGCCGCCCTCTCAATTTGCATATTTGAGGTTTTGCCAATCTGGCAATAAACGCATGAATATGTGCAAACCTTGGGCGGTATATTGTTTATTCCAAGACTTTGCCCAAGTCTTCTGGATGGGACAGGCCCATAAGCAAGGCTTTCTTTTTTGTCAGACATTTTTATTCCCCCTTTTTTCTGCCCACCTGTCAGGTTCATTATTCGTTATCAAGAGAAATCTTTAGACTTGTTCCACATCCAAAGTCTATAAAATCTTTACCCCATGCCTCCTTAAACATCTCTATTTGCCTTTCGCCTGTACAATGAGAAGGCGCAATCTTTTTAACGTTTAAATCCTTCAGCTGTCGGATAATCTCCCTTGTCTCTTTCTCGCTGCAGGAAATTAGGTGAAATCCTCCCAGAACCAGATAGATGGGTTTCTCCAGAAGCGCTTTGGCAAATTTAACGATATTGACTACTCCCGGATGGGCACATCCGGTTATCACTACCAGTCCTTTTGGGGTATCGATTACCAGGGATTGTTCTTTGGGCGTGGAGTTCAATTCTCCGGTAGTCCATACATTATTACAAATCTTACGGGGTTTCTCTATAGGTATAACCTCTTTCGCTTTTTTCTTAATTCTATTTTTAAAATCAGCCGGAAAGGAAGAAGGGAGATAAACGGAAACCTCTCTATTCTTTTTCAAAAATGCATCGAGACCTTCCACATGGTCGGCATGAATATGGGAAAGCACAACGGTCTCTATCTCATCAGGGTTAATCCCAAGTTTTTTTAGATTGGCTAACAGAATAGAGCCGTCCCCGCCCGTATCAAATAGAATAGATTCCTCTAACCCCTCAACGAAAACGGATATTCCCCAGGCTGTAGTTAAATCTTCCCTGAAAGGTACATTGTTATAGGTAACAGTGAGGATTAAATTTCTACCAGCACAAATTAAAGAAATCGAAAAGAATAAAAAAAGAAGAACTATAATCCTGGTTATTCTAAACATTCCTATTCCCTCCACGTTAAAATTTTGCCAACTTTAAATGGGTCTTATCGTTCATCTTTCCTTAGCTTTAAACGCGTTCCCCGGAACCTCCATATAATCTTACCCTCCATTACATATTTAACCTATCCCAAATTTCTACTCTAATTACTGATAATGATTTCCATTTTCAATAATAAAATAAAGATTTTTTTTGTCAAGGGGTTAAGAACCCAATCTTTTTAAGTTTTATCCGCGTCGGAATTCTCTTTATGTTCCGTATAAATAGGTTTATATGGTTCTTCCGTAAATAAGCTGCAAAATCGAACATAACATTTGACATGTTGGAACCATACGAAAAAAAGCAAGGAGTTATGCTGTATTATAAATAATAATTATATAATACATCTTTTAAATATTTTGATCTTTTCCCTGTCTTGTATTCATTTAATAATTTCCTGGTAAACGGCTCAAGCATTAGAGTCTCGATTTTATCAATTTCTATCCAAACATATTCCTGATGTTCCCTATTAAGGACAACTTCCGTTTTATCGGTTCTACAAACAAAATCGATAAAAATGAAATGCCTCTTCTCGTGGAAATCATTACTATAAGTACACTGTTGCAATCCTATTAATTTAACGTCATAGACGTCCAAGTTTGTCTCTTCTTTAATTTCTTTCCGTAAAGCATCCGCAATATCTTCACCAAGCTCAACATGACCACCTGGAATAACATAATTATTATTCCATATTATTTGATTTTAATAATGATATTTCATTCTTATTGTTTAATATTATCGCACCTACCGTTGATTCAGGATACATATATCAATATCGCCTCTTAAATTTGTATATTTTTATTAATACGAAGCTTATGTGCCGCATCAGATGAAGTCGCTATCCTTGAATTTTTCCATATTGTAAAGCAGGATTGAACCCTATTTTCTTGTTATTGTTCCCGAGTATGTAAAAGAATGCTGGCGCATTTTAATCCATTTTCCCTGTTCTACACCTATTAAATTATCGCATCGGCATCTAACTTCTTTCCCATCTCGGACACTGTAATCCTCGATTATTCGGCTTTTCCAACAGTGCCATAACTGGCCTTTCCCAACTTTTTGATATTTGAAGATTTTCCCTTTGCATTTAGCACATTTCACTGTTATCATTTTGCCTGCCAGACATGTGAAGGATACGAAAATTTTTTGTTCATGTCAACTTATACCTCACAATAGCTTCCCCTCAGAAATAACCCAACAGCCAGGGTCTGTTGCCATGATATTGCCTGTTTCTTCATAAGTTCTTCCACGGCATCCGGCACATCTATCCTTATAAATACAGCGACCACATTCTCCTTCCAATAAATCGCGATTCCTAAGCTTTGACAGTATTTGAGAATTATCCCATATTCGGATGATACTTTCCTCTTTCGCATTACCTAATTTTGTTTGGAGCAGCATGCAGGGTAGTACATCTCCATTTGGTAGTACTGTAAGATATCCATTCGGCATTCCAGCTGCACACCCTCTTCCATAATATGGAATTCTTTTCAATAAGTCGGATGGAAAATGATTTGGTTGGACATCTTTCTCTTGAAGTATTAAAGTATACATGGGACAACCGGGTACTCTTATTATTATCGGACAATCTTTTTGAGCTTCCGCAAGCCATTCCATAACTTCTTTTCTTTCCCTGGGTGACAATACTTCATCCGGGATTCTCTCTTTGACCCTTTTAACTTGAACCAGATCAAAGAATTCTGCTGCAACCGTTCCATACTCTAAAGTAAGTTTTAACATATCCGGTATTTGATCTAAAACGCCTTTTCTAATGGTCATACCAAATTGGAAAGGCAATTCTGCTGCTTTACATGCTTTAGCCCCTTCCAGAGCTTTGTTGAATGAGCCTTCTACTCCCCGAAGCCGATCATGTGTCTGTGCATCGGCACCATCAATAGATATCTGTACTGCCATGACACCTGAAGATTTCAACCGTTCAGCAACTTCTTTATCGATCAGTGTGCCATTGCTACCTATAACTACTCTCAATCCTTTTGAAGATGCATATTTAGCAATATCAAAAAAATCGTCTCTACAGAGCGGCTCACCCCCGTCAAAAATTAAAAGTTTTATTCCCCATTCCGCAATTTCATCTAAGAGTCGTTTTGCTTCTTCTGTTGAAAGTTCATCAGGTGCAGCTTCCTCGGTAGCTTCACTATAACAGTGTTTGCATTTAAGATTGCATTTTCTTGTGACGGCATACGATATAAGATAAGGTGGTGGGATAACGGATTTATGAGTTTTGTTTTTACCTATGTTATCTCGCATGAAATTCACCTCCTTTTTATGTTTTCCATATTCTACCTCCTGCCAATTCCGGTAATTTCACATAAACGGTAGAGAGTCTATCTGTACTACCATGTGCCTGATTACCCCTTCTTCCTTATTCGGCAATTCGCCAATATTGGTTTCCATTTTTCCTTCCGATTTCAGATGTAGATTGTTTCATTCTCCCTTCTTTTTTTCTCCAAATATCTTAGTTCCTATTCTTACCATATTTGACCCTTCCTCCAAAGCGATTCGATAAAAATTGGTCATACCCATAGATAGATATTTCATTTCTACATCAGGTAAATCGAGTTCTTTGATCTGGTCAAATAACTTTCTGGTTTTTACAAAATAAGGCCTGGAATCTTCCGAGTTCCCAAAGCGGGGTCCCATGGTCATCAGTCCCATTATTTTTAGATTGGAAAGAGCAGAAATTTTCCTCACCAATTCGACCGCATCCTGCGGTAACACTCCAAATTTCTGAGGTTCCCTACCGCTATTAACCTCGATTAAAATCGGCATTACTTTACCGATTTGAGCGCATTCTTTGTCGATTTCTGTCGCTATCTCCAAACAATCAACGGTTTCAATCATATCAAACATTTCTAAATTATTTTTCCTCAAAAGGTCGTGTTTCTCAATCTGCGGAATCCCGATGAAATGCCATTGAGCTTTTTCTCCTATCGCCTTATAGGCTTTTTTCGCTTCTCCCATATAATTCTCGCCGACGATTTTTACTCCGGCCTCGATTGCTTCCAAGATTTCCTCGGGTTTTCTTCCTTTCGCGGCGGCAACCAGTTGTGCTCCGTTCGGGAATTCGCTTAATATTTCCCGAACATTCTCTTTAATCGCAGGCATTTATTTTTCCTCCTTTCGCAAACAGCGACATAAAAGCTGCCAGCGCTCTTTATTCTACGCCTTTATTTCTTTTTCGTACTCCGGAAAATAATTCTTGATGATTCTTAAATTGAATTCCGAAAGTATGGATTCTTTGGGTTCTCTCTCAAGGAGAAACTCAAAAGACTTTTTTATCAGTTCTTCTTTGGATGTTTTTCCGCCAGTTAACTTCCGGTAATAGTCGTCTTCCAGACTAACTGTGTGCTCTGAGATGCTACCTTTTTCTTCTATTGTTACTAGAAACTCCTGCTCATTTTTCTTTTTAACTTTAATCATTTAAACCTCCTTCAAAAAATACTTTGAACCTGGAATTTTTTTTATATAAGGCAAGCAGGGGTTTGTTGATATAGTAAATTGGGTCCTTTTAGCCATTTCTTGCTTTACATCAGTTAAAAAATTCATCTTTTACCTAAAAAAATACCATTTTCAAACCCATCAGAATCAATCCAATTCCCAATATCATTTTCAGTGCTTCCCTTGGCAATATTGCGGCAAGCTGTGATCCCATAAAACTAAAAATCAAAAAACCTATCATGATGATAACAGCAGCTTTAACATCAACAAACCCTTTTCTGTAGT
>Ga0315551_10000753_pt1 | contig 25638 bp, 25 predicted proteins | sample SalMarSW160290MG_FD_203678 | JGI IMG/M metagenome (GOLD analysis project Ga0315551, IMG submission 203678) | Salt marsh sediment microbial communities from the Plum Island Ecosystem LTER, Massachusetts, United States - Salt Marsh Sediment SW1602-90 ...
CATTGTATCCTTTGCTTGCAAATCCGACTGCGGTACATAAGCCTACGTAGCCTATACCTAGAACCGATATGTTTTGTTTTTTCATTTATCCAATTCCTCAAATCAACGTGTTAATTCAGTTTCAATCTTTACATTAAATATATATTTATTATGTTAGAAAAGTAAGATGCGGAAAGGAGATTTAATGATTCGTAAAGTTGTGATTCCTGCTGCGGGTTTGGGAACACGTTTATTCCCAGCGACGAAGGAGCAGCCTAAGGAGATGCTTCCAATATTTTCTATGAATACCAATGGGAACATGTTAGTGAAGCCTGTGGTGCAGATGATTTTTGAACAAGTATACGACGCTGGACTTCGAGAATTTTGTTATATCGTTGGCAGAGGAAAGCGAAGCATAGAAGACCATTTCACTCCGGATCCTAATTGCATTAGAACTCTCGAAGTTATGGGCAAGAACGGTCAAGCTACGGATCTTGAGGATTTTTACGAAAAACTCGAGACTTCAACTATTATGTGGGTTAATCAGCCTGAGCCTAAAGGATTCGGCAACGCGGTTTTGATGGCTAAGCCGTTTGTGCAGAACGAGCATTGCTTGGTGCATGCTGGCGACAGCTTCATAATATCGAAGAATATGGATTACATAAAAAAGCTGCTGGCTGCGTATGAACGGTTTAAGGCCGATGCAGCATTCATTGTATTGGAGATTGAAAATCCTCGGCAGTATGGAATTATTGAAGGGAACGAGGTGGAGACTGGAATTTTCAAAGTTAAGACTGCGGTCGAGAAACCAGAGAAACCGCCGACTAATCTGGCGATCATGGCGATGTATGTTTTTCACTCGGTTATTTTTAAGGCGTTAGAGGCGACCCAGCTTGGGAGGAAGGGGGAAGTCCAGTTGACAGATGCAATTCAGAAGCTTATTGACTGGGGGTTAAGCGTTTACGCAGTTAAGTTGGATAAGAGTTATGCGCATTTGGATGTAGGCAGCCCTGAAAGATACTGGGACGCGTTAGAATTGTCGTACCAACATTTTTGCAGGAAACAAGCACAATGATGGATAACATTATTCGGGAAGACATTAAGAGTATAAAAAATTGTGTAAAAGAAGACAATTTCGCAGGAAAAAACGCGCTGGTTACTGGTGGCGCAGGATTCATTGGAAGCTGGCTCTGCGATGTACTAGTCAGTTCAGGCGCTGAAGTCACAGCAATAGATGATTTATCAACGGGAAGAATAAAAAACATTGATCATTTAACAAAAAACCCAAAATTTAAACTTGCAAGAAGTGACGTTTGCGCCTTCAAGAGCACGGAAAAGTTCGATTTTATTCTTCACATGGCGGGGCACGCATCGCCTGAGGAATATCAGGTTCACCCGATTGAAACCTTACAAACTAGCGCCTTTGGCAGCGCTAACATGGCAGAATTAGCCAGAAAGAATGATGCCACTCTCTTGTTTGCTTCCACTTCGGAAGTTTACGGCGACGCCGAGGTCGTGCCTACGCCTGAGAGCTACTGGGGAAAAGTTAACCCTATTGGGCCTAGATCATGCTATGACGAAGGCAAACGTTTCGCTGAGGCTTTGCTTGTTGCGTATCATAAGCAATATGGATTGGACGTGAAGATCCCACGAATTTTTAATTCGTATGGTCCACGCTTAAGAGAAGACGGACTTTACGGCAGAGCCATGTCACGTTTTATCACGCAGGCTTTAGCGGATAAGCCTATAACGGTTTATGGTGATGGAAAACAGACCAGGTCATTCTGCTACATAACCGATACTGTTACGGGTTTAATGTTGTTGACAGTTAGTGAAAAGGCAAAAGGAGAAGTTGTGAATGTTGGAAATTCACAAGAAATGACTATTTTGGAGCTGGCAAAAAAGATCAAAGAGTTAACCAAATGTAGTTCTTCTTTGACTTTTCATCCGTTGCCGAAGGATGATCCTAAAAGGCGCTGCCCAGATACAAGTAAATTAGAAGCACTTGTGGGATGGAAGCCGCAAGTCAGATTTGAAGATGGGCTTAGAAGAACAATCAAATGGTTTTCTTCAAAACTACGTAACCCACAGAACTAATAAACGGATATGAAAAGTGAGTTAATACGCAGATTATTCTTAGGTGGCGTTGGGTTGCGCCTCTGATTCGCAGTCCTTTTTTCTTGGCGATAACCAGAAATTCAGCGCCAAACGTCTCTCCACCTCTCAGTTTGAAATGCCAGCTTTTGACCCCATCGCTCCTTCCAGAAAGAACACGGGCGACACTAGTTGGAAGCGTTAATTGAATATTTCGAAGAAGAATTGAGAGAGTTAGAAGGCTTGTTAATTTATGGTTTTTGTGTTATAATATATGCTTTAGTTTCTGTTCGTCTTTTGTTATGTGGAAGGCTTGCAAACCTATTTTTCTGCTTGTTTCGACGAGTTTTTTATCTCCACTAATTAAGGCATCGTTTTTGTTGCGGATGCAAGTCGTGATTTGAAGTGCATCAGCCTCGTATATGTGGTGATTCATTAGTAGTTCCCATGTGTCGGTGAGGATTGGGTTGAGAAGCGGGATCACCTCTAGAGTTTTGAGGCGGAGAAGCTTCACAAGCTCATCGGCAAAGTTGTTTAGGACTACTCTGAACTCCTTTTCGGTTAACCAACCTCTCCTGCGTTTCTCGTCGAGGACGCCTAAGGCTTCGCCGATGTTCCACAGGGAAACAGTTATAGTGAGCTCTCCTGTTTCGGCTTTATCAAAGATTACGTCCGTTGTCTCAGTGCCTGCCTCTGTTACGTAGCGTTTTAACATTATACTACTGTCGAGGTAGAGCTTCAGCAACTCTTTTTCGCCTCATTTCCATTAAAATTTCCTCAGAAGGTGGTCCTCTAAGTTGGGGTCTACTTGTTTTAATGTCTTTGGATGAAATTGTTCCTTTTGCTTTGGCGCCGATTTTTTCAAATGCAGATATCACTGCGTCTTCTACTATGGCGGCGCGTAAAAGCGATTCAACTTCACTGCTTAGTTTTCTTAGATTGCCATGTTTCTTAAACACTTTCTCTCTGAAGGTAATCCATACTGAATCGTCTATGTATATGCTGACTTTAGTCAAACTCTTTACCTCTAAAGAGGTTTACTGGTGAAGCGGCTTTTAAGAGTTACTGTTTGCCGCGAGGAGAATGGATTTAAACCAGATACAATGTTAAGGATTTTATTAGCGCCCAAATTATTCTTAAATTAGCTTTGATCGTTCCGCCTATTCGGGGGTTCTTTCTCCTCAGCGGCGGATCATACTTTATCTCGCCTATCGTTAAACCTCTTTTCTTGGCGATAACTAGGAATTCAGCGCCGAATGTTTCTCCGCCTCGCAGGTTGAATTTTGGGACGGTTTCTTTTCTGAATGCTCGAAAGTTGGACAAGGTGTCGGTTACGCCTACGAGTTTGCCGAGTGTTTTGGAGGCGATTTTTTCAGAGACGCGGGGCAACTTGGTGCGAGAAGCCACAACTATGTCGAAACGTGCGATTTGCTGTAATAATTCGGGTATATGTTCGGGGTTGTTTTCCAAGTCTGCGTCTATCGTAATTATAGTCGGATACTTGGCGAGGTGCATGCCGCAGAGTAACCCTTTGCTTTGACCTTCTCGTTTTTTTGTTACAGCCACATCTGCTAAACGTTGAGCAGTTTGGATAGTTCCATCTGTAGAATTGTCGTCAACAACTATTATCTCGTGCGGGATTTGTTGAAGCGCATTTCTTATCATTGAAATTAGCTTCCCAACATTTTCCCTTTCATTCCAAGTTGTTGTTACTATCGAAACGCCAGTTAAAACCATAATTTTGACCTCAGATGAATTTTCAATTGGGTGAAGCCCTTTCAGTATTGTGTATGATCAGAGATATCACTTGATTTGGTTGGACGCTTTTTGGCTGGTTTATTTCCAAATTCTTTTTATCCATTGCACTCTGTCGAAGTCTTTGTCGTTTGAGTATATTTCGTTTATTTTGTTCTTTTTCATCGTTTGAAGTGTTAGTGCGTCAACAAAATCTATTTTGTGTTCATCCACATCGTCTAGAGCGGTGAGCAAGTTGTCCCATGTGATGTGGAGTTTGTTCATGGTTATGTAAGAGTTGACTGCAGTGAGGAAGTTTCTGACCTCTTTTTTTCGGTTGTTGTATTCTAACCAATCGACAACTTCTTGGATGACGGCTAAGCTTGTGGCGGTTTCTTCGCCGTTTTCGATTCTTTCGAGAATTCTTTTTGAGATTTCGTAGTCTTTTTGGGGAGATTTCACTAGGACGTAGATGAAGACATTGGCGTCAACGAATCTCATTGCATGCTCCTCGAGGCTTTCTTTTTCATTCTGGCCGCTGCTGCTTTTCTTAATTCTTGTTTCACTGGTTCTGTGACTTGAACTCCTTCTGCTAGTCCTGTAAGAAGGTCTGTTGGGTTGGGGACGGTGTTCGGAGGGAAGAGCACTAATTTGCCGTCTACTATTTCTAGCTTTATGAAGTCGCCTTCGCTGATTCCTAATCTTTGTCTAATATCGGCTGGAATGGTAATTTTGCCTTTTTGGAGCACCTTTGTTTGTTCACCCATTTTCGGTTACCTACGCTGTATGATGTTTTGGTTACTTATGAAGATTACTGTTTTGAAGTTTCTAATAGGGGTTCTTGAAGTTTATTGTGGCGATCGTGTTTGATGGTCAACGATGGAACTTCACTCTATAGTCTATAGGGTTATGTTGGGATTGCTCGCCTATTAGGAAGATTGCCTTCATGCCTGTTTTAACGCTTTTTTGCGAGGCTTCCGCAAATCTGCTCGAAGAATCCGTTGCCATAGAGTATAACACCCTCCCTTAACACGTTTTTTATGAATGGGGAGCCGAGTTTACTGTTGATGAGAATAGACTAAGCGCGGCGCATTCATTTTGGGAAAAAGGACTGCGGCATCTAACCAAGGAAATGCCTAAATTCGAGATAATCATTTCTGAGATGAAAGAAAGGCATAGTTTTCTACAAAAATAACTCGCATGCCGCTATCTACTTCTCGCCCGTTTTTCTACAAACAAAAAAAAGTACTCACCAAGAAATGGTCCCGTCAAGAGTTAGAAGTAGTCGGGCTAACTCTCTTAGCGCCGACGACTACTACTTAATTTGAATGCGTAAATTCCTAAATCTATAATGTGATTCAGTCTTTTCGGGATATTTTGTTTCTGGCGATTTTTTGGAACATGAGTTTGATTTTGTCTTTGCTTACGTATAACGCGCATAGGATAAGTGTGGTTATGGATATGGCGGCGCCGGCGTAGAATAATTTTTGGGGCCAGAATTCCAGTGTGATGGTGAATGTGCTTGTTTTGTTGATGTACCAACAGTTGGCATAGCCATTAACAATAAAGTGATTTTTGTCACCTACCGGTTTATCTCCGACGGAAGCTTGCCACCCTGAATCGTAGTTTTCACCAAAAACTAAGAAGAAAGGCTCAGTAGCGTTTGCTATTTTTACTTCATATTTTGTGGGATTCATCTTCTGGTAAGTTATCGTTGGCGATTCAGCTGATTTGGCTTGATCTGGAAGTAAATTAGTTACTTCTGGTGACTGAATCGTCACATTGTCGTTGATTATGTGATTTGATTTGATTATTGCTTGTTGGTTGGGGGGAATTGCTATGGGATATTGTATTGGTTTTGTTCCCATGTCCATCCAGCCAGTTTGCCACCATATTCCGGCAATATCGTTCAGTGGCTTCCCGTTTTCAAGTATCTGATCGGTTCTAAATGATTTCTCGCCAGTTTTTATGTAAATTAATGTTGAATCGAAGGCGTTCCAGCTATTTTTACTGAATGTCGGAAATGTATATGGAGTTATGTTCGGGGAGGAGAAACTTAGACTGTCTTCGTTGTTCTTTCCGTTAGTTCTAATTACTGATTTAAAGCCCGAGTAATATCTCATCTCGATGGTATCATTTGGCATTGTTGTCCAGTTGAATGGTTTTTCTGAACCGTTATAGGATTGTACGTTTGTTATTTTTTCCTCAGCAAAACAGGTGTTGTTATTGTTTTTGATGAATTGCCATTGTTCTTGGTTAAGTTGTTCTGATAAGAAAATTGCTTTGTTGTTCATGTTGTTTATGGCTGAGGAAGTTAGCAGGGTAAATAGTTCGTCTGTATTGCCGTCGACTGCTATTGGGATTGTGGCTGGATAGATGTGTGGGAGAAAATCTTTGTTTTCGAATACGGATAGATTTTCTGTATTTGTTAATAATTCCAAGTTTTGTTGGTTTGAAAGGGTTTTGAGTATATTGTCGTTTGTCCATATTGGACTAATGTCGTAGTATCCGTTGTCTATGGGGAGTTGGCCTTCGTTTAAGTATGAAGGCAACATCGATTGTAAGTCATTCCGAAAGAAAACGTACTTTACAGACAAGATATTTAGGATGTTTGTCAGATTCGACGATGGTAAATGGAATTCTATTGCGATACGGTTTAGGAAACCAGAGTTGATGTAGTTGCCTATTGTGGGTTTTGGGGAGTAGGCAATATCAGGGTCGATACCGTTGTAAGTGAGATTATCATACTTGAATGGTTGAATCATTGGAAGGTACAGAACTCTGTAGTCTCCGTCAGTTTTGAGGTATCCGTTTATTATTGAGAGATTTTGGTCATTAAGTTGATATTGTTGAACTTGCCCGCTGAAATCCCCGGAGTAGATGAAGGGGTCGTTCATTATTACAACGCTTATCATAACGATTACTAATGTAATTTTCAGGTAACTTCGTAATTTCTTGGAGTTGATTATTGCTTGAACAAAGAACGCTAACATTATTGAATAGGAGAAGGCTATTAAAAACGCCAGATGATACACTTCTCTGAACACGTTGAAAATTGGAAAAAGTGAATACAAGAAGAAAACTACGGTTGCAAAAGGGCCAGTAACGGTAGTGAAAATTAAGGTCACAAGGCTGATGCCTGCGAAAAATAGAGTGATGCGACTTTTTTTAAAAAATAATGAGCCGAAGGAGAAAAATACTATGGCAAGTGAGGCAATGTCCCAGAGGTATCTGTAGCTAAAGTTGTTTAGTGCGATTTCAAAGTGGGGTGACCTGTAGCCCACCATTCTGAAGGCGTTAATGAATGAAGTGCCCCAGGTTTGTAAATTTTCGATGCTGCTGGCACCTTGTAGTGTCTCCGTAAAAGACGCGGAAGTGAGACCTGGAAGTAGCCAGAACATATGAACTAACGAAACGAGAAGTATCATGAAAGAAAAGGTTTTGATAAGCATACCGACTTTCATTTTGGTTATTAAAATTGCATATAAGAAGAATAAGATGGCTAGCATTATTGCAAATTGTATTGAAATAGTAGCAAAGGACAACAGCAGACTTGTTATTATCAAATTTTTTGTTTCATGCGTAGTTGTATATTTTATGAAAAAAGCCAAAATTAGCGGCGATAGAGCGTATGCGATAATATAGGGAATGTGGCCTGCTGCTACTTTGTTAAAAATTACAGGGGTTGTTGCGTAAAAAAAACCGGAAATAAGAGAAGGGAAATAACTTAACTTGAACGAATTTCTAAGAAGTGAATACATAAAATATCCGCCAAAAGTAAAAACTAGCAAAAATATCGCTTTTATTAAGACTAAACCACTTAAGCCAAGAATCGAAAAGGGAAAAAGCGAGTACCGCAGTAAGTTTTCCGCAGGATAAACAACGGAAGAGCCGGCGTTACCATCATTCCAAACAAATAAGGATTCTGAACAAAAGATTTTCAAAGAACTATTTGTCATGGGAAAAGCCCAGTCATGGTTGAAACCAAGAAAGCTAGATGAAAAGATTATTCCTCTCAATACAATTAATGATAATAGGAAGAAAAACAAAAAGGCAAATACTTTGATTATAACTGTTTTTTGTTTTGAATAAAATGCATTTTTATCAAAAATCAGGTGGGAATACCTCTCAACAACGCAGTCATTTTTTAAAAAGTTTACTTAAGCTTTATTTAACAATCCGATAATTAGCTGAAGTTCCTTCTCAGCTATTTCATTCCAGTCATACTTTTGTACGAATTTCTGACCTTTTAAACCAAAAGACCTTCTTAACTCATCGTTATTAAGGAAATTTATTACAGCGTCAGCGAATTTATTAATGTCGCCTAAAGGAACCCTCAAAATATTTTCCCCATAAATATCATTGAAAATAGGCAAGTTATAAGCGACTACTGGTAATCCACACGCCATAGCTTCAGCGACGACAATTGCAAAACTTTCATAGAAACTTGGACATAGAAATATACCGCCAGACTTTAATAAAAGGAACTTCTCATCGCCCAATTTGGAGCCCACCAACTCTATGTTGTCACATAGATTATTCTCTTTTATAACCGCTTTGACTTTTTCTATAAATAAAGGGGAACCACCACCGATTATGCACAACCGAGCTTCGGGTTTTTTGTCACAGACTAACTTCCAGATTCTTATTAAGTCGAAAATGCCTTTTTGAGGATGAAATCGTCCGAGGAAAACTCCATCGTACGTGGTTTTTTCGCCTATTAAACTTTTTAAATGATTGTAGTCTACGCCTCCATTAACCACGCTTATTGTAGATTCTGCAATGCCTCGGTTTTTCACTAAATATTCTTTATCCATTTTGTTCAAAACTAAAATTTGATCAACCCATCGCTTCCCTAGAAATAAAGTTAACTCTTGACTTAAAAAAAAGAGAAGCCTGTTGATGCTGGGCATCGAATAACTATTGGTTTTGGAAAAAGTTTTACTGTAATCTTTGAAAAGGTTCGGCACAAGCAAAAAAACGCAAACAATCCATTTCGCCTTTCTATTTCGTAACTTCCAAACGAAAGCAGGAAAAGTGTCCATGAAAAACTCGGAAGTCGAATATATAATGTCATTGTCCCTTATTTTCACCTTCAAAAATAAGGTCTTAATGATTCTTACGAAATCGGTGAAAAGGATATTCTTAGCTTGCAGTTCTTTTGTTGTTATAATAAAGGGAGCCTTTAGTTTGTTATGCTCGCATATTCTTCTGCCGATAAGCGAGGTTACTATGACTTTGTCAATATATTTTATCCGTTTGAAAATTTCAATGAAACGGACATCTCCTCCGCTCATACCCATAAGCCGTACATCTCGGCCACTAATGTTAATATATGAATTAAATAGACAAATGAGTCTTTTGCGTTCTTCTAACTTTGCATTAATCAAATTAGGTGCGGTCTTTTTTGTGCTTTCATCGCGGAAGGGCAGCTTATACTCATCAGCAACTGAAATTCCACTTTTCATTTCTTATTTTTCCCGCAAGTTAGCGCGCGCTCAAGTGGATTTAACTTTTTTATTTTCCTTGCTATCATTACTTGCCCTTTAGGCATTAAACCCATGTAACTACCATTCCATCTATGTGCAATTTGTGTAAAACCAAACTTTATTAGCATCATTTCTAGTGATTTCTTGCTGTAAAATCTGATGTGGGGATTAGTTGGATAGAAATACTTATCCCAGAAAAATAACGCTATTATCACCTTTTTAAGATAATTAAAATCGGTTGTGGTAATAATAAGATACCCATTATTTTTTAAGACTCTCAAAAATTCTTTGAACATCTGTTCTGTGTCGTATATATGCTCGATTAGTTCTATCGCAGTAATAGCGTCAAAGTAATTGGATTTAAACGGTAATTCAATGACTTGCCCCACCTTAAAATTTATATGCGGATATTTTGACTTTGCAAGGCTTATTGCCGTTCTGGAAACATCTACTCCATTTATTTCGGTGACGCTCGGTAGTTTGCCTATTGCGTTGGTTATAGATCCGTCTCCACATCCGACATCCAGTACACATCCACTTACATAAGGTTTTAAAACTTCTATTGTTTTACACATTTCACGGGCATTATGCTTGGGCGGAGTAAGCGCGAAACCTTGCTCATCAAAACTCTCTTTCGTCCAGTATCTTTCGTAATATTCTTTTTCCATCGAATCATCCACTATAAGTATTTTCTATTTCCTTTGCATTATTTTCGCTGAACCTATTTTCTGCATATGCTCTACAGTTTCTCTGGAAAGCTGCAAGCTTCTCTGGATTCGCATACAAGCTTTCTATCGCCCGCCGGATTTCATCGACTCTAGGTTCTATAAGCATTCCTACAGAAGAATCTAAAGCTTCAGGAATCCCTCCTCTATTTGAGGCTATGACAGGAGTCCCACAAGACAAAGCCTCCAAGATAACTCGACCGAAACCCTCCTCATAAATTGAGGGAACAATAACCACATCTGCAGCATTATAATATGAGATCAATTCTTTAATTTCGACTTTTCCAATGTAAAGTACATTCTCCAAATTGCCAGATGCCACCGCAACTTCATTCGATAGAGGACCATCGCCAACAAATACAAAAAGCATACTTTTTACGTCAGCAAATCTCCTCGCAACTTCGAGAAGTACTTTAACGCCTTTAATCTCTAAGAGTCGCCCGACAAAGAGAACCACAAAGTCACTTTCCAACCCGAGTTCTTTTTTGCACTTCACTTTGTTTATCGGTCTGAAAACTCTTTGATCAACCCATTGCGTAAAGACTTTAACCCTAGCGTTATCCAATCCTATCTTTAACAACTCCGTTTTTGATCTGTTAGCCAATGTCAATATAGTATCAAATGAAGATAAGCTAATTTTCATTAATCTAGCAAGCATGGGTCTTTCAGGTAAATTGTATATTGCGTGAATACTAACAACAGCCTTTTTCCCAAAAGGCCCAGCCAACACCTTAGTCACGAACGCAGCATTAAGACCATGCGCATGAATGACATCCACATAATTTCTAAATCTAAATAAAAATAACAGAGAATATACGAATAACATAGGTGTCAAGTAAATGAACTCTAACAGAGGATACGGTTCTAGCTTAAGAAACAAGTTGTAGCTAAGCCACTCTATTCGTCGAACTTCTAAATTTTGCCTGCTCTCAAACCTTGGAGCTTTAACCCTTGTCGTTAAGGGTTGATATGTAATCACGAATACTTTGTGCCCTCTCTTTCGAAGATATCCGCATAAATCATCCAGATGAGTCTCAACTCCACCAATATTAGGGCTGAAGAAAGGCGTTATTATCAGTACTCTTAGACATTTCTTGTTCATACATTAAACCGTATTTATTTTTCAGATAATGACAACAATGAACTTCATGACCTATGCAAGAGGTCTTTGGTTGATCATAAGATATGTTAACGCCACTCTAAGTCTTAGACCGTACATAGCAATGGTGAACAGTGGGGTTCTTATCAGCTTTTTCCATTTGCCTTTTTCCACAAAAACACCCATCAACCTATACCAAACGCCCACTTGCTTAATTGTTTCCTGATCGTTAGGTCCCCATTTTCTAACGTAATTCTTTATGCCGTCAGCATAGTAATTTTTCTTTTTCAAATACCGTTCCATGTTGAATCTACCTTCGTTATGATAAAGCGGTGTACTAGCTATTCCAGTCCGACCGATTTTCCTTACCCTCCTATCGAAATCCCAGTCTTCAGGACCTATAAGGCTCTCATCAAACCCGCCTACCCTCCAAAACAAATCTCTTCGAATAAACCTCACTGCATCCACCACTGTGCCCGTGTAAAAACTCCGCTCAAAATCTCTAACCTTTATCCAAAAACCTTCACCCATAATACGCTCAGGAATATAAATCGCATCAACAGCACCGACTTCACACTTTTTTACACAATCTTCTATTACCTTCGGGCTCAAAATCATGTCCGCATCTAGATAAAGCAGATACTCACCAATAGCAACTTGAGCACCATAATTCCTTTGCGAAGGTCTTTCAGGTCCTTTCAAGTAAACTTTTGCGCCGTGCTTTCGGGCAATCTCAACTGTTCTATCCTCCGAAAAATTATCCACAACAATTAATTCAATGTTTTTCAGGCTTTGACGTTCTATGGATTTCAAACAGTTCTCGATGTTAATCTCTTCATTCTTTGTAGTAATAACAACAGAAACTATACGGGAAGGTTTTACGCGTGTATGATACGATTCAGTTTTTTGCAGAAAGCTTTTTGTTTCTTGCAAAACTTGCCTATCCACTCCATTTAGACACACGCATCAGCAATTCAGTTTTCCCGATAATGCCTGGATTCGCACGGCGACATACGTCCAAAAGCAATTCGCGACTAAATTTTAACAGGTCTATTAAGCTTAAACGCAAGGGCGTGGAATTCTTTTTCCTATTTATTGCCAAAAATTGAACAGAGGCAAAACCACTTTTATTGAACATCTTGACATAAGACTTAATCTCATGAACCCTTTCGTTCGAAGTAGCAATTCCTTTTTTCATAACCCACTGCTGAGGAAAAACTGTCATCATTCTTCTAGTCAATTTATTTATAATGTTTGATCCATTGGGTTCTATTGCAAGAATTTCACCTTGAGGTTTCAGAATTCTTGAAAGCTCGAAAACAACCTGATGCAAGCGTTTAAAGTGATGCAAAACATAACCGCAAAAACATATATCGAAAGCTTCTGTCTTTAGGGGCAACTTTTCCACATCGCCTAAAATAGGCATGAAATTTACATTAGCCGCATTAGCCCAATCCCTTGCGGATTTAATTAGTGCCTTAGAAATATCCACGCCCACAACAGCATACCCTTTCTTAGCAAGCCTTATCCCCCAAGCACCAGACCCGCAGCCAACATCAAGCAAGACATTACTTTTACCCACAGAGAGTTTCAAAAGGGCGAAAATCTCTTCATAAAAATGTTCTTCAAACTCGTCATATTTTTGATCTTTCAATACACTGTCAAAAAAGAAAATTTCATCTCTTTTTGCTTGAGTCACTTCAAAAATCTAACTTCCCACCAGATAACAGCCCTACTTGTTTTTTGCAAAGTCTTTCACGTGTCCCAAAACTTTTGCGGCGCCCTTAACCGAGTACTTAATATCTCTCAGAGACCTTATCCGAACCAATTGCTTTAGCATGTACTTCGGCGACAAAAACACTTTGTAGATTTCGTCGCAAATCTTCATAACTTCCTCAGGCGCCATATCAAGCGTACGCAACACGGGTTCCTTCATGTCGAAACGCGCATAGTCTTTTGGGTCGATTCTGAACCAGTCGTTCTTCAAAGCTTGAGCATAGAGTTTGCTCCCTGGATACGGGATAACAATTGTAGACTGAAGAGTTGTAGCCCAACCTTTCTCCATCAACATCTTCGCAAGGTTTAATGTACCTAATGCGTCCTTTCGGATCTCCCATGGATAACCAACCATAATTGTTATATGCGGCTCCAAATCTTCTTCCCGCGCCACTCTACACTCATTAACTATACTTTCTACACTCGTGCCCTTGTTCAACCTATCAAGTGTAGCCTGACTACCAGATTCAACACCAAAAAGCAACATACGGAATCCCGCCTGCCTCATCAACCGATAATCATCACGAGTTAACGTTCCAAACCGCATGTTACAACTGAACTCGACTTCATCGTTGTATCCTCGCTCAATCATTAGTCGGGCAAATTTTCTAAGCCACTCGCCAACTGGAAAACAACCAGTATCATCAAAGACAGTCTTGACCTTGTACTTCTCTATTAACAAGCCAACCTCGTCAGCTAAACGTTCAGGCTTCATAGCTCTAAAAACAGGATAAAGAGTAGGCCAAGAACAGAAAGTGCATCCGCCATCTTTGCGCCACCAGCAGTCACGTCCAGCCATTGTGTAGGCGCCTGGAGTTACCTTGAAGTTTCCGTTTCGCTCGCTGTATAGCCGCCACTTCGTCAAATCTCGATCAATGTGCGGCAAATTATCTAAATTATGGTTCAGTTTGAACTGCCCCGTGTTTCTGAAGCTCTCGCCATCCCGATACCAAATTCCAGGCTCAAGCGTTCTTGTTTTGCCAGCTAAGAAGTTAACCAGATTAAGCAACAGAAAATCATAGTCGCCTCCCGTAATTATAAAATCGGTCTGGCTGTTCTCCATGGATTCTTGGGGTAGGGCGGTAACGTGATCTCCGACCAAAACAACCTTTGAGTCGGGCACAACCTGCTTGACGTCGTCAATAATGGACCAGTGCCGTTTCACTACTGGAGTTTTTGTCTCGATCATAATAACGTCGGGATCGCTTTTTTCCAAGTCGATTAGCCATCGGCCATAGAGTTTATCCTCGGCAATTCCATCATCCCAGATGACCTCGTACCCTGCGTTTCTCAACAAAGTAGCCGCATAAGCTGGAACCACAGGGTAGATGTACGTAGGCGAATGGAAGTATTGGAACTGCCTGTTCTGACCAAGCAAAGGCACACCTTTTGCTGAAGGCAGCGGTGGATAAGAAATACTGATTTTCATCTTTTTAAGTCACGCTTAACCAAGCCTGACAAGAAGGACAAGCCATAGACGATGTGAGTCACAACTATACCAGACCAAACTAATAAGATTAAATTAGCTCTTTTCACCTGCAAGACCGCCGCTATTAAGCTTAAGGCAAGATACGCAACAATGCCCAGCACCACGACAAACGCGAGAAAGGAGAAAAGAAAAGAAAGCAAGATCCCCACAAAGAGACTTAGAACAAGCAATGATGGCAAGAAATAAGTCAGTTTCAGCGAGTTCTCAGGAAACCTCTTGGCAAAAAAACCTCGGTGTTCACCAAACCTCGAAACTTGCTTCAAATGTGGACCAAAGAGAGAACGTCGATGATGGTAAACAACCACTTCGGATGACTCAATTAGTTTTTTCCCAAGACGCTTGATTGCCAGACACATCAAAGTGTCTTCTCCGGGCCAGTATTTCTCGTTCCAACCACCAGCCTCTTCAACTACTGATTTTCGAGCGATAAAATTGCATGAATGAATATCATCTGACTCGAAACTCTCCTTAGTTTTATACCTACTTGACAGATTGCTCACCATAAAGGATGAAAGAACAAAACCGCCAGCCTTTTGAATCCAACCATCTTCTTCAGGAGTTAATCCAGGTCCTCCAACACCACCAACTTCGGGATCTTGAAGATATTTCACAGCGTTGGTCAGCCAGTCACATTGAGGGTAAGCGTCATTATCGATAAACGCGCAAAATTCGCCTTTTGAATTCTTGACGCCAATGTTTCTTTTTGTCCCCGGGGATACTGGCCCTGTCGCTATAACTTTGATGCCATCGATTATTTCCTCTGAATCGTCTGGAAGAAGAATAATTTCGTAACTATCATAATCGAGTTGATTACAATGTATAATGCATTCGCGTGTATAGTCGTCTATATCCTTGCACGGAATTATAATTGAAACCAAAGAATTTTTCAACACTAATATTCGCGATCTCTAATTTGATGGAGTAATTTGGCACTCATAAGCTCTGATGCGCCGCTGATACCAATGGAGCACTCTAAGCCTATATGCGATTCCTAGCAAATCTTGAAACATTTTGAACATTTCCTTAAGACGAAATGATTCCCTGATTCTAAGCTGTGTTGGCATCTGAACAATTCTTAAGCCGTAAAGGCTCGCTACAGCCAGCAATTCAACATCAAAGGCATAGCGCTTGACACATAATCGTGGAAAGATTTTTGCGAAGGCGCTTTTCTTCATCACTTTAAGTCCCACTTGAGTGTCTTTGAGATTTGCACCTGTAAGAATTCTAACTAACACATTAAAGCCATGGCTTAGAATTCTACGAATTAGAGGCATATCCACCCTAGACTCAGGATGCCACTTAGTTGCCACAACAATATCTCCATGTTCCAAGGCATCAACATATTTGGAGACTGCGCCCAAATCAATATCCATATCGCTGTCCGCAAAAACCACAACATCTCCCTTCGTCTGCATGAAACCTGTCCTTACTGCGTATCCTTTCCCTTCATTCTGGGTATAGCTAATCACTTTCACATGGCCATTTTTGCTCGCGTATTTTATTGCCCTTGACAAAGTTTTGTCTTGGCTACCGTCATCCACCACAACAATCTCGTAGGGTAATCTCTTGTCCTTAACTACTCCATCTAGTGTGCCAAGTGCGGTCTCAATTGATTCTTCTTCGTTGTAGGCGGGAATTACAAACGACAACTCAACTTGACTCATTGTTCTTTTCACCATTTTTCCTGTTGTATTTCAGAAAGCAAACAAGTTGGAGGACAACCCCACCCACTAAAGCGTAATACGCATAGACAGCCACTTCATTCGCTACATCAGCCGCACCTATCGACAGAGAAACCGCTGCAACCATCAAAAGCAACATGAACCCCACGATAAAGGGAGCGCCCCAATTCTCTCGCGTGTATGCTTTGACCTTGGCGGGAAACTCTTTAGCAAATTCCTTAATCATACTGCAAATCACAGTTCGCCTTTCAAAGAAGCAAACTCAAGATTTAATACTTATCGGTTGATCAGAATAGGAAGTACTGAAATAAGTGTTGGCATTATACGTGAAAACCGCTATCCTGCCGCTTTCGTAGACCTCTCTAAAAACAGAAGAAACAGCAGGCTGACCATGCCATCCGCTGCCATTGATCCACCAAATCAAATACAGCAGATGCTCCGAACCGTTTTCTTCCAGTTTTTGCGCCATCGTCTCAGGATTTCCATACCCATAACGAATTAGCTGACCCCCATCAAGAGTTAAAGAAGCCCACCCATAGAATACATCATGAACAAGCAAACGCGCAGCACTAGGCATGTTATTTCTAACCCACTGTAAGGCGTTAACAGTGTCTTGGCTGTCACTTAACGACACAGTGTTCTGCAACATCGATGATGGCACATACAATGTGAACAAGCCAAAGTAAGGAAATGCCAAGCTGTTTGGCAAAACCATGAAACTCACACTCAATGTCGCTAACATCACACCAATACCCGCTTTGTGTGCATTCACTTTAAGGCCGGCGAAACCTTCTGCCGCATAGAAAGCCAAAGGATACGTAAGCAGCAGTGTCCAACGATAAGGAAAAACTGCAAAAAACGCGCTTGGGCTAACAACAACCAATAACAGCGATAGGAAAATCCAGAAAATCCAAACCTTCAGTTGAAGATTACCTTTGAACCGCCTAGCACCCAGCACCAATAAAGGCACTAATGGCAAATAACAGAAAACAAGAAAACCTAAAGTATCAACAACCAAATCGGTGTAAGAAGCAAACCCGAAAAGCGCCAGAAATCCCTCGGAACTCTGGCCAAGAAAACCACTCACCACCGAAAACTGCGAAGACGCCACATAATTCGCATAAACTATCAACAAGAACAAAGCTGCTGCAGGAACAGAGCAAACAATAAGCTTGCGCAGACCAACAATTTCCTTATCAAGATATAAACGTACGATTGTGACCAAAACTATCGCGAACATGATAACAGCGATAAGCTGATGGGCAAAAACTACCGAAAGCATAGCCAACGAAAGCAACACACCGTTTCTCAAAGGATTCCCGTCTTTCTTAAGGAAAATCAGCGTTACAAACAGAAATATCAACGCAAGTTCGCTTCGAAGCATGTCCCATGACACCCGTAACGCCACAAAATACAAAGTCGCAAACAGAACCACCAGCAAACTCTTCCGGGAAGACCACGCCAACGTCTTATTAGCATAGAAATAAACCGCCAGTCCTAGAAAACCAAGAAGCAACGGAGACATAACTTTCAACGATAGGACAATCGGGATTCCAACAGAAGTAGCACCCATTAGCAGTACGTACAAAAACGGAGCCACCGCCACGAAACTCCAAAAACCCACACCATCCCGCAACCATACAAGTGTATTTGGAACGTAATAGCCAAGAGTATCAAACCCCACCACGTAAGGACCCATTAAAATCTCAGGGATTGCACGCATGACTAACGGAAGTAGGAAAGCTAACAGGGGGAAAGTTTCAGGCTTAGTGATTCTTTCGAATAGCGTTCCCTTAAAATTTAGCTGCATTAAACTCCCGTGTATCGCTTTTCAAGTTTGCTAACAAATGACTGCTTATAATCCGCTGGTAATAGTTCTCACTGTTTCAGAACTATCGTGGAATCCGTAACCACGCCTTGTTTGTCAGTCTTTGTCCAAACTTGTGGCCTACGCAAAACGATGAGAACCATCGCATATAGCGCGATGAAAGCTTGGAAGCACCAGTAGAAGTAAACGAAAGGAAGCCAAAGGAGACTCGTGACTTTCCGCGGTTTAGAGATGTAAATCAAAGCGACGCCGCAAATAAGCATGGTGAGAGTCGTGGTTAATGTTGCAAACTGCACTACAAAACGCCACAAAGCATCAAGAGGCAAAAATGTGAAAAACGACCAAAACAGAGCCATGTAAGGCAGCAATGAAGCAATCAGAATAAAAGGCCCAAAAAGCGTTGTCTCAGCGTCGAAGCTTATTCTGCTTAATTTAGTCATCAATCGACCATATTTTATAGCCACTTCCATTGTGCCTCTGAGCCATCTTGTGCGCTGCTTAAATAACGTTTTCAGATTTGAAGGGCTCTCCTGCCATGCGACAACATCGGAAGCGTATCTGATTTTGTAGTCATTTTCCAGAAGCCTTGCAGAAATCTCCATGTCCTCAGACAAGACAGCTTCGTCGAAACCTTCCAGCTTCTCTAAAATGTCGCGGCGAATAAACTGGCAGCTTCCCTTCAAGTGGACGAACAAATTCAGCGTATCTTTGCCTCGAAGGTAAGCTTCACACCACACAGCTTCTTCATAAGATATGAACTGCGTCAGCATGTTTTCCTTAGAGTTAAGAGACATAGTTTTGCCTTGTACGGCGGCAACGGTCGGGTCTTCAAAATATTCAAGTACAGCCATCAGCGCATCGGCATCAGGAACGTTGTCTGCGTCAAATACTGCAACAATGTCGCCTTTTGCATGCTTAAGTCCATAATTCAAGGCTGACGGCTTGCCGTTAGAAAAAGGCTTCTGTAGAATTTTCACGTTAGCATTCTCTTTAGCATAATTCATGCAAATGTCAAGGGTCTTATCGGTCGACCCGTCTTCAATGATAATGATTTCTCTCTTTGAGGCGGGATAATTCAGTTTCGAAAGTGAAGTGAGTAATCTGTTAATGACGACTTCTTCATTTTTAGCTGGCACGACAATTGAAAAAGAGGGTAAAAGCTCATCTGGGCTGCGTTTTTTCTGTGGCTTTTGCCGTTTTTTGCAGAAATCTTTGACGCCAGTAGCTAAAATAGGCACGTTGTAAAGTGACCAAAGGCAGACAGTTAAGAGTACACCGACTAAGGTGAAACCGATTATATCTGGTATCATACGATGTACTCCCTAACGTGTAATTGCGAATCAGGTTTTAAAGGCTTTAGGTTCATTAATATGCATTACAGCTAAGAACTTTATGAATGATACATCAGACGACCAACTTTCCGCGGAAGAGTTACCCCACTTCTGAGCCGTCAAACTGAACTTCTGCGCGAGCGGAAGACCCACTTCCCTAAACGCCCGTGAAAGACTGCTTTCCAAAAGCCCTTCCAGCTTCCTGATTACCGCTAGCAGATTTCTAGCTAAAGTGAAACTGTGAATTTTGCTTGCAACCTTTATCGTTAAATCAACAAGCACCCTGTCTATCCTAGGCAACGCTCTGAACCACACGCCAGCGCGCACAGCCTTCAACCTCAACTTCACCAAACGCGCCTTATTAAGGAAACTGGAAGCAATTTCTTGCAATATAGTCTTGGGCATAATTGTTTAGATCTTCTCAATTCTTGTTTCTCAATTCTTATTGCTTATCCATATATTAATCAGTAATCTTGAGCTAAGTATAATAAAAAATTTTCTGGTTTGTGAATACATATCTTGAATAAGTGAACTCTGACAGAAAGCGAAAACGAAGCAAGCTTTGAACATAAAGCAGCATATTTTTTGAAAATGGTAATTCTGTCTAAGCATATATGGAGCAGTTTAATTTGGGTGATTTTGCCTTCAAGCCACGTTTTGCTTCGTGAAGAGAATGGTAAATTCAGCTGTTTTTGGGAAAAATGTTGAATATGAGCAGCGACAGCGTCGTTTAAGGTAACTGAAGTTAATCTTCAAAGAACCGAGGCGCATCCAACAAGGTTGAAGGGATAGTCAAGGTTGATGCCATTGCAGCTAGGGCTGTTTCATGAACTCGATGAAATCGGCGAGGCTTCTCGGCTGCAAGGTGTAGTTTGACCGTTTTTCTTTGCCTATAGTTGAAGAAGGCTTTGCGCCATAGTCATGTCCAGGATAAACTTCCACATCATCGCTAAGCTTTAAGAGCTTGTTGAAAAGGCTGTTGTACATGTTTCTGGAGTTTCCGCCAGCCAAGTCTGTTCTGCCGCATTCTCCCACGAACAGCGTGTCGCCCGTCAACAGTTTCTTTTTGTCCACTAACAGGCAGATGCTGTCAGGGGTGTGTCCCGGCGTGTAGATTACCTTTATTGAGATATTGCCTACGCGTATAATGTCGCCATCATCCACCGCGACGTCAGCTTTGGTTCTTGACAGCTTATGCGCAACGGTTTTAAAGCTAAATATTGAATGCAGTTCCTCGTTGCCAGCAGTGTGGTCAGAATGTCCATGCGTGTTAATGACGTACCTCAGCGCCAAATTCTCCGCTTTCAGTATGCGAATTATTTCGCCCGCGTTAAAGCTTGGATCAACAACAGCCGCCTCGCGCGTGATACCATCTGCTATGATATACGAGAAGTTGTCGCCGTGCTGCTGGACCTGCCTAAAAAACATGAAGCATCAACCGCAAAGATAGCCAATTCAACACTTAAAAACATATCTTGAAGCAGCAAAAGCTGAAAGACTGGTCGAAATAAGCGAAAAACGATTTGTGCCCAATTTTCTGAGATGTGGGTGCATGCCCAAAGTTTTTTCTATCACATCTCTACAATGAAGCTTTTAGAAGCAGGCGGTTGTCCAAATAAATTTGAGAACTTGGCTGGGATACACTCTATTCAATATTGGGTTTTGGACTTTTTTTGAGGAGCTTTTGAGTTGGCATATCAGTCTCCGAGCGACCCCATATGGTCAGGCACCTTCGGATTTCCTATCACGCATCACTATATAATAGGCGCGATACTCGCTTACGTGGGCTATATACTAATAACATTCACCAAAACCGTAAGAGAGAGAATAAAAAGAGAAGTCACAAAAATGCACGCGCCGAGCTGAACACAATATAGTTAATGTTTTCTTCTGTAGAGTACGATTGCTAATAGTACGGCTGCCAATAGTATTGCCATCACGATTAATGAAAGAACAATTGGCGATGGCAACTTCGGGCTGGCCGAAGTGAATATTATCTGTTCGTTAAGGTTTGCAGAGTTGACGGTTACTGTCCCGGACGACGGAGAAGCCATGTAACCATCGGGCGGAGTGATAGAGAAGGTATAGACGCCGTTCGGCACGCTGAATATGATAGAGTCTGAGGTAGAGCTTTGAGTCTGAGAGTCGAAGGTTACACTCCAGCTGGTTCCAGAAGGCAGTCCTGACTGGGTGAAGGATACAGAATAAGTTTGCGCGCTCGGTGAAGAACCAAAAGCGTAAACTAGGTGATCGTACGAGCCCACATAGACAATGCCGTCTGCGACAGCAGGAGAAGAAACCACTATATCATCAGTTGTGTAGTTCCATATTACGGCGCCGTTAGAAGCGTTAAAAGCGTAAACCTTGCCGTCATACGAGCCAACGTAAACCACGCCGTCAGCGACAGCAGGAGAGGAAGCCACTGCGCCGCCAGTTGTGTAGTTCCAAACGACCGCGCCAGTCGAAGCGTTAAAAGCGTAAACGTTCCGATCGTATGAGCCTATGTAGACTACGCCGTCTGCGACAGCGGGCGAAGAAATCACCACATCTCCAGTGGTGTAGTTCCACAATAGAGTGCCTGTATAGGCGCCTAAGGCGTAGACGTTATGGTCGTTTGAACCCACATAGACTACGCCGTTGGCGACAGCAGGAGAAGACAAATGAATCTGATCGCCAGTTGTATAGTTCCATACTAACGTGCCCGTTGCAGCGTTTAGGGCGTAGACTGTGTTATCTTCTGAGCCAACGTAAACCTTGCCGTCTGCGACAGCAGGAGAAGAAACCACTGCGTAGCCTGTTGTGTAGTTCCATATTACGGCGCCGTTAGAAGCGTTAAAAGCGTAAACCTTGCCGTCATACGAGCCTACGAAGACCACGCCGTCAGCGACAGCAGGAGAAGACAACATCACCATGTCACCAGTTGTGTAACTCCATATGACAGCGCTAGAAAACTCGTCTAGGGCGACAGGCCCAGTGGTAGCGTTCAAAGCGTAAACCTTTCCGTCCCATGAACCCACGTAGACCATGCCGTTGGCAACGGCGGGAGAAGAATCCACTACGCCGCCAGTGTTGTAGTTCCACACGAGAGTGCCGCTAGAAGCATCTAAAGCATAAAGTCGCCCATCCCATGAACCCACGTAGACCATGCCGTTGGCAACGGCGGGTAAAGAAATCACCATGTCACGGGTTAAGTAGCTCCATATGCATGTGCCTGTTGTAGCGTTTAGGGCGTAGACGTTGCAGTCGTCTGAGCCTATGTACACAACATCGCTTGCCACAGCAGGAGAGGAAGCCACTGCGCCGCCAGTTGTGTAGTTCCAAACGACCGCGCCAGTCGAAGCGTTAAAAGCGTAGACTCGTCCATCCACTGAACCCACGTAGACTTTGCCGCCAACGGCAGCAGGTGAAGAAAACACGGGTCCATCGGTTGTGTAGTTCCACATGACATCACCAGTAAACGCGTTTAGGGCGTAGACCTTGCAGTCGTCTGAGCCTATGTACAGCACATCGTCAGCCATAGCTGGAGTGGAAACCACCATGTCGCCTGTCGTGTAGCTCCATACGTACGCGCCTGTCGTAGCGTTAATTGCGTAGACCTTGTAGTCCTCTGAGCCCACGTAGACCATGCCGTTCGCAACGATAGGTGAAGACAACATGATTTGACCGCTAGTTGTATAGTTCCATATGAGGGCGCCGTTAGAAGCGTTAAAAGCGTAGACCTTGTCGTCCTCCGAAGCTGCATAGACTACGCCGTTAGAGTAAGCGATGGCAGAATCCACGAAGTACCCTGTCTTGTAGCTCCATATGTACGCGCCTGTCGTAGCGTTCAAGCCGTAAACATTGTAATCCTCTGAACCCACAAAGACCATGCCCTCGGCAACAGCAGCAGGAGACAACACGTTAGCGCCTGTTGTGTAGTTCCATATTACGGCGCCGTTGGAAGCGTTAAAAGCGTAGACCTTGTCGTCCAATGAGCCGAAGTAAACCACGCCATCAGAGACAACAGGAGAATCCACTGGACCGCCGGTGTTGAATCTCCACAGGGTTTGGTTTGTGCTTGGCGCTGTTGAATTAGAATTACCAGTATGTGATAGATCGTGGTGGAACATGGGCCATGTGTCTGCGATAGACTGCGCGCCGGAAGATTCAGAGACGCTGTTTGAGGTGGTTGATCCCAAAAAAATCAATATTAAAAACAATACAACCAAGGCTAAGCAAACAATTGCTTTTCTTTTAATTTTTCTCTATCCTCCTTTTTGGAATGCTTAGGCCAACGGTGTTTACGGCAAAGGCAAGACTGATAGTGGCAGATCAAGACGACCACTTAAATATGATTATTCTATCGATAGTTAATAAATTAAATATTCAATAAAAGAGTTACTTCTTAAGGCCACTGTATAGCGCGCAAGCCGCAATTAGTACTGGTGGCTACCCACAATTGTCTCACTGTTTCCAAAACTTTCAAAGGTCGAGCGGCATCTGAGGGTGACATCAGAGTAATAGTTGCTGACATATCCAAGAACCTCTATGAAGCTTCCGCTCATGATAAATTGCCACTAAACAAGAAAAATGTCAATTGCCATCCTGAACAAGGCTTTTGCTTTTAGAAAAGCATTAAAGGAGGGATGATAGGGAAAGGCTAAGCCCCGTTTTCTAAGCCTTCCCCTTTCACCGTTGAATAAGAAAGAGGCGGCATGATATAAAAGGCATATTTCAGTATCGCAATATTTCATATATAAAAAGAGCGAAAGCATTTGCGTTTTAAACGTAGAGCACTCGTTACGTGAACTGTTCACCGCATACTGGGCATGCAGGATAATGGCTTTCTTTTAAATTGCATATCAATTCAGCGTCAAAATAACCTCTATTAATATTGTTCAATCGTGGTGCGGATATAGGAATCTGCACCCAATTCTTAACCCCAAATCTCCTAATGCTAGATTGATTTCAGAATTGTGAGGTTCCGTAGATGTCAGCACCTCGACACCGTACAATACTAGTTTTTTGTGAAGAAAAGTTTTGTTGTTTAGAGTGTAGATAGAATTAGAGTGAATGCGATTATTACTCTACTATGACCTCGTTAGGTACATCGGTTCGTCTGCTGAGGCAGACAAAAGTTTTCGATAAACCTGCATGGCTTCTTCTCGCCTTTCACCAACCAAGTCGAGTATTTCTTCTCCCAGCATTTTCATTTCAAGTTTTCTTGCTTCATTTCCGAGTTTCATACATTTAGCCCCATGTCTGAGCAGAATGAAGATAAAAGACAAATGGTTCAAGCGCAATATCCTTTATCAGAACTCTACCAAATAATGCAATATGCGTCGTCACCTATAAAGATGTGCTTTTGCATGCGTGATGTTTTTTCTTTGCTTACAAGTTTGCTTGCTCAATCAGAAAGCATGTTTGGGTTCGGAGATAAAATTTTTATCCAAATCAAATGAAGCACACGATCATACCTATGTTTTGGCATAAGTGTAATAATTCCAGCAAGAACAGCTTGTATTGTAGCGTCATTACTTGTTGGATACTAGCCACTTTTTCTTCTTGCTTAGGAAAAAAACGCCTATAACGAATATTCCTAGCAATCCTAAGACTACGGGAAAAATGTTAGCGCCCAAGTTTCCTATCAGCAAAACTGCCGCTATCGCTATCAAAATTATTCCTACCAATAGCGCAATTTTTTCGAACATGATACTTCACATGCTGATTAGCACGCGTACGCTATATAGACTTTCTTTTGAACGTCTATCTCTATATATACATATATAATTGGAGAGAATGGCAAGAGAAGAGGTTCGCAGAAAAAAACCGATCCATTGCCAAACCCAATTACCAAAGATTCAAATACAATATATGGTGTGTTTGTTTTTCTGTTTTTTTTTGTTTTGGTTTATTATCTGTTTGCATGAAGTTTTAACAACCAAGTGCAAACGAATTGCTTTTCAAGAACTGGTTTTCAGAGTTTTGAACTAGTTCGCGAGAGCTTTTTAAACGATAATTGCCTACTATTTGGTAGATGTGGGTATAGTACACTCCATACAAGAGGCGCCTCATGTTACCAACAAACATGCCCAAAATGTGGAAGCAGAATGACAAGAGGAGCATAGTATTTGCTATACTCAAGAAAATTGTGCACGCAAAAGATAAAATATTGCAGACACTTTTTACGTATAAAGGTGCGAGGTATCTAAATGGAAAACAAGGAAGACAAGGAATTAGAAAGAATTAAACAGGCAAAATTGCGCAAAATGATGAGGAGTGTGGCTTCTGAAAAAAGAGGAATAGTCTTGAATAAACCTGTTGAGATAACTGATGCAACGTTTAAGGAAATGATTCAGAATCATTCACTGGTAGTGATTGATTGTTGGGCGCCTTGGTGTGGTCCATGTAACATAGTTGCCCCTGTTATAGA
>Ga0315551_10000754_pt1 | contig 25575 bp, 20 predicted proteins | sample SalMarSW160290MG_FD_203678 | JGI IMG/M metagenome (GOLD analysis project Ga0315551, IMG submission 203678) | Salt marsh sediment microbial communities from the Plum Island Ecosystem LTER, Massachusetts, United States - Salt Marsh Sediment SW1602-90 ...
GTACTAACGGGGCAGGTTCCATACACCTGGACGGCAGAACCAGTGCACTACTTCTCTGCATTATGGCAAATATCTCTTCTCTGCTCCTATAACCAAGTATTTTTATTTTCTCCTTACCCAGATTTCTGGCGTATTTTTCACACATACTGGCAAGCTCACCATCACCTATAATAGTCAGATTTGCGTCAACCTCACTCATCACATTTAAAAGCAGATCAATACCTTTTTCCAAAGACAACCGTCCGACATATAAGAAATTTATTCCTGTCTCTTTGTGATCTCTGCATTCTTCTAACTTTTTTTTGTTCAACTCCACTGGATTGTAAATAACCCTGACCGGACCGTATCCCTTCAGGTATTCCCCGGCTAATCCTTTCATAAACCTGCTTACTGAAATATAACCATTGATTTTTTTATTTATCCTGAAAATATTTTTAACTATATAATATCTCAACCATCTCCATATCTTCTGCGCATAATTTCTTTTATCACAATTTTCAATCATACACTTAAATTTAAAACCTGGTTTATAATACTCACAAACCTTTTCTTTTTTAAAATTATAGATACCCAAATTAGGACAGATAAGACCATAATCATGCAGAGTGTAGACAATGGGAATTTTATAATAATTGATTAAATTGATAGGAGCCCATGATAATGCTTTTGAAACCCCATGTATATGAGCAATATCAGGGATCCAGCATGAAAAAAGTCTTTTTAGTCTTCTTATGGCTTTCCAATTATATATCCCCGATAATACTGCATTTAATCTATTTGGATTATCCAGGATATCTTTCTGATTCAAGCATATTAATTCCTTTAAATCCGTTTTTGATAATTCATCATCCACCGGGCCTACAGCAGAAAAAAATACAACCTCATGTCCTTTGCCAGCCAACCCTGTTGAACTTGTAATAGCTACCTTTTCAGCTCCACCTTTGGCAAATGCATAATCACTTAAAATCAATATTTTTAATTTCTTCATAACAACTGTTAAAAACTGCTTAAATTGTGCCTTCTTCCATGGCTTATTGATTATTTGATACTAGACCCTTATAGATTTCAACCACAGAAGTTATGTAATTATCCCAATCGATTCTATTCCCTATAATCTTGCTTATTTTCTTTTTATATTCATCACTCTTTATGTAAGCTATATCTTCTTTGATTTTTCTGGATACTTTTTTAACTTCTCCGTCGTTATTAAAATTTTTCAACCTGTATCCCAGGCCGTAATCCCTGACCAAATCCATTACATCCGATGATATACTGCTTAATACCGGAACACCGCATCTTATATATTCAGAAAATTTAACCGGAAAAGCAACTCTATTTACATCATTGTCTTCTCTGATCAATAAACCTATATCACCTGCAAGCAAATATTTACTTACTATATTGTAAGGCTTGAAGCTTATTATAAAAGATTTTTCTTTAAGGCCGGAACCGATAAATAAGCTCTGTGCATTTTTCAAATCTCTGGTCAGCATTACAAATATGCTGTTCTTTATAATACCCCTAATAATTTTAAAGATTTCCATCATTCTGGAAGGGAGCTGCCACTCATTAAGAGAGCCGGAATACAGAACCACAAAATCACTGGATTTTATACCCATCTCCTGCCTGACCTTTTTTCTGAGAATGGGATCATACTTAAATTTATTTACATCCAGACAGCAGGGAATTACCCTTATCTTTTTTACCTTCTTTTTGTTCTCATTTAAGATATACTCTTTAAAAGCTCTGGTAACACAGAACAAATAATCTGATTCGGAGTAAACATATCTTTCAATTTCTCTTATCTTTGCAGATAAAAGGGCTTTTTTTCTTATACCGGGTTTATATAAAATTTCCTTTGAACCAATACCCCTACAGTCACATATCACCTTTATATTCTTATAATAAAACTTTTTTAATTTTAATAATATGTATGCGCCCATTTCAGTCCTGCACTGGCATACGGCAGAATCTTTCCTTTTCATTCTTAAAACAAAAAAAAGCATAAAAAAACAAACCACTGCATTCAAAACCAGACTCAACCGCAGAAGATTTTGAAACCTATAGAAATAGGGAAACTTGAAGAAAAAAATACACCTGCCGTTTAATTTCTCTTTAATACTTTTTTTCTTTTGACGGTATGCCTTCCTAAACAAATCCCTGATGGAACCAGCCACGATCAAACTGTTTCTATTTCCCGAAAGATCTGACCTATCATTGATTTTCTTAAAAAAACCGACTACCTGGGAATCAAATATAGGGTCAAAGATACTTTCAAATGCAAAGTAATATATTTTCATTTATTTGTTTTCATCCACTTTTTAAAATCTCTTCTACTGCCCCTCTGAATAAATCAGACATAATATAATATCTGAAACCTTTTTCAACTTCATTTCTCCGAAACTTATAATTTCCCTTCAGCAGCAGATCAATAGCTTTTACAAAAATTTTTGTTCTATAATTAAATAGAAACTCCTTAGCGGATTTAACACTATTCAGGCCTTTTAGATCGATCTTCTCGGTAAAAATAATATCCCTGCCGGTATCAATTCCCTCATCAACAAAAAAGGCCGTAATACCAGTTGGATCACCGTTAATAATCGACCACTCCATCACTGATCTTCCCCTGTACTTAGGTAAAATACCTATATGGGAATTCAATATACCTATCTTGAATAAGGATATCAGATTTTCCCTATATATGGCACCGGTGCAGTGCAGAGCAATATCAGGCTTTTTATTCTTTACCCATGATAAAACACTGTCGTTATCAAGATTTTTAATACTCATTACTAAACGTCTTTTAACAAGAAACCTGGTTATTATGATTTTATCCCTGAAACTTAAACCGAGAAATCTCCGCAGATGTCTTAGATAAAATCTTACCTGTGATGAATTAAAATTATTACAGACCAGTATATAGAGATCGACTCCGCTTTTTTTATCCAGCTCATGCAGGAGTCCGACTGCATCTGAGAAATAATCATATAATCCGATAACTACCATATGGACCCTTTTATATATTCTTTAAATGGTATGATAATAAATATTTATATATCCTGAAGAAAGGGACTACATATTCTTTTTGATCAATAGAATCCCATTCTGTTTTAATTATTATTTCATAAGCATTATTAAAAGCATCCAGAATCCGGTAATCATCACTCAGCGCCTTTTCAGCCAATCCAGAAAGCAGAACAAAGAACCTTTCTTTTTCTTTTTTTTTGAAATTGCCGGATTTTATTTTGGGATAATACCTGACCATTACAAGCCTCAGGTATTCTTCAAAGTTCTCTACCTCCGATAACTCAATACTGCCCCTATCCCAGTCTGACAGATTATGAGTTAATTCTTTAAGTCTGCTGCTCAGTGCTTTACGTAAGATTTTCTTCTTATTACTGTCTGTCAAATTTTTCCCTTCCTTATCATCACTGGTTGAATTATATCAATACTTTCCACGATTTCCTTCATAGTCACAAATCTTATATATTTCTCATATTTTTTTAGTACATATTCTATAGTATTTTCTATATCTGTAAGCTTTCTTATAGATAAATCTTTTGTGTGGCTCTCAACGACCAGAGGGACCATTCCCTTTCCTGGAGTATTCAGGGCTCTCCTTATCATAATATCAAAACCCAACTGCAGTGCATAGATATCCAGACTGGTTAAATCCATAATAATACATTTTTTATTGATCCTCTCACTCGAACTCATATTATCGCTCCTGTTACCTGTAATATGATCCCCTCTTAAGGAATCGCTATTAACAGATTTACCATTATTTTCTGTGATATTTTCCTTGTGCCCGGTCTTTTTACCCGATAGTATTTTTTTTAATGCCTTACCGCTTAGATATTTGAAATCCCTTAAAACACTCTGAGTGGGTATCTCAATTATTTTTGTTTTTATGCTTGAAACATTTCTTACATCATCATAATCAGGAAAGTAAGGCAGATAAGGAGATTCTATACTGGTGTAATCCAGTTTTATATGCCCGGTATTTGAATAAAGCCCGTTTACAATCGATATATCAACCCTTATGCCCTTTTTTTCCAGTATTTCAAATAACGGTCGGCTGGGGCAGCAAACGCCCCAGGCCCCTCCTCTGAAAGAAACAGGATGAACATTGAATTGAGAACTTAAATATTTTAAGGAATCATCTACAAACTTATCAATAAGATCATCAGGATAATCAATAATATTCCACTTGGTTCCCATTTTCCACAATTTGCCGTTAAAAGACGCGCCGTGCCACTGGGGGTGAATATGCAATTGAATATCAAAACCGTTTTCCTGCATTATTTTTACCGCATTGATCCAGGAGTCTCTCTGGTCTCTGATAGTCCCGTAATTTCCTGCATAATTTTCAAATGCCAGCTGCTGCATGACTTCAATATTAAAGGTCGATCTGATGCCGAGCTTTTTAAATGATTCCATCAACCTGACGGAATTATTAAACTGGAGGTCGACCACATTCCCGCTTCCATTGCCCCTCAGCTCCCAATCATCTACTACAGCTATCCAGATTTTATTATTGTTATTATTACCCATTGCATTAAATCAAATGAAAAACATTTTCCAAAATTAAACTATATATAATACCAAATAGCAAATACCTGTACTTTACAATATTTATTCATTTTAAAATCTTGATAATCATATTTTTTTATTTTAGAATCAAAACCATGAAATTATCAAGAACAAATAAAAGAATCCCGTATTATCCAATCTTGTCCATTTATAAAATAATCATAAAAAATCATTTATATATCATCTAAAGGAAACAAGACATGATTATTAAATGCCCTTTTTGCAATAAGGTTCTAAAAACGCCACTGGCCTTTGATTTTTACTACTGCAGAAAATGCGAAGTAGCAGTAAGAAGCGAAGGCAGGATGCCGCTGCCTGTTAAAAATATATACAAGAAAGATTGGGTCTCTTCTCAAATAAAGACCGGATATCTTCTATACAGGGCTAAATTTGCACTTCAGCAGATAAGAAAAATAGGAGACATAAACAGAGTACTTGATATAGCCTGCGGTATCGGAGTTTTGGTTAACCTGCTTAATTTAAAAAATTTTAAAGCAGACGGGATCGATTCTTCGTCTGCGGCTGTCGGCCATGCCAGGATTCATCATAAAGGTAACTTCTATTTAAACTCCATCGGCAATTTCAAGCCGGACTATAAGTATGATTGTATTACAGCCACCCAGATCATTGAACATATAAGAAATCCCGATAAATTCCTTAATGATATACAGAAATTTTTAGCGCCTGGAGGGTATATTTATATAGAAACTCCCAATCTAAACAGCTACAATAAAGACTCCATATGGAGAAAACGAGTAGGAGGAATACAGGGAAGAGACCACAGGATTGTCTATACGCCAAAAAGTTTATCCAGACTGGCAAAAAAAAATGGATTTATTATCCGCAATGTATTTACTAAAACATATCCTTCAAAAATATTTACCGCCTGCCTTGATTCGATTTATTTTGATTTCTATAAAAGAAAAAAATCTTACAATACGGAGAAAAAACCGGGGTATAAAAATAAAATCAAAGAAAAGCGAAGTTTTTTTAAAAAAATACTTTTAAGGATCTACGACCGGATCATATATTCTATATTTATGGAAATTTTATTTTACCTGCCTGATAAAATCAGTGAGCGCAAAGGAAAAGGAGTCCAGATAGTGCTTATTGCCCAGAAGGAGAAGTAAATACCCGGCTTACTGTTTTTTTAACCTATTAATAAGTTTATCTATATAATCTTTTGAGCGGGAGAAATCATAAGGTGTTAAAACAAATAAAAACTCTACAGGAACAGCATCTTCTTTATAATATCTTGCCACAAAATTTTTCACTTTAATACCATAACCTATAGATTGCTGCCCCGTTTTTATTTCCAGTTTCATTCCATCCTTAATGAGGGGTATTATTTTTAATCTACTTTTTTTACCTGCATTGATAGTGGCAACCATATTTTTATCACTTTCGCAGCGGCCGATACTGTAATTAAAATGGAAATATATATTAAACCTATGTCTCCCTTTGCCGGTCAAAATATCTTTGATCACCCAGAATGATTCCTCTTTGTCAAAAACAATCAGCCTCCGATGCACAACTGGTTCAGCCATACGGGCATAGCCATGATGATGGGCTTCAATAAAATCATACCTTTCAGACGTTTTCCAACTGCTCACAGCCGCATGTGAATTATCTCCCAGTGTAAACAGATTTTCCTGCAGTAAGTCATTTTGTTCCCTGCCATCTACCGATATGGTGTTATGATACGAAGTCGAACGAAACCTGTTTCTCTGCTCAGGCAGAGGTGTATATAAATAAGCCCCGGGATCAATAATAATATCCATGTCGTGAGTAAATATTTCAAAGCTAAGTTTATCATTATGAGCATGTCCACCGTTTCCATTCTGCCCATTGGGGCCCGCAGAAACAATCATATAATTCTTATTCTTCCTTAGCACATACCATCCGGTATTACCGAATTCTCTGCTGTTTATATTTTTTAAGTAATTTAACTTAAGCTTATTCCAGATACCATACCCATCTGCTCCAAATACCCACAATACTTCCGGACAAAATCCGAATTCTTCAATTCTAAACCTTGGATCATTAAAAAAGATTGCCGCCAGTACCAGTAAATAACTCATATCAAGTGTTTTCCTGATACCGAATATAAAAATCCTTCCATTGTCATTATCTCCTATCTGCGGCATTTCCTTATTGGGTTTTAAGCTGTACAGTATGAATTCAAACATTTTAAGAAGTTTTTTTATATATTCTTCCCCAGCTATATCTATCCCGGCGGCAGTGTAGTTTCTACTTTTTTTAAAACTTTCCGAACTCTTGACCATATACAGAATCGGATAGAACAGCGACTCCAGAACCAGGCGGTGATAACAGGTAGACGCTTCAAAATCAACTCCATCCGGATACACCTGTTTTTCAATCTCCTTCTTTAATTCACTTATTGAGAATCTCCTCCATTTAGATCCTATTTTAAAATCTTTCAATAATCCTGATATGAAAAACAGTCCGGCAATATTTGAAAGATAATGATTTGAGGTTATAGTCTCATATTCCAGATTATCGATTATATGCTTCCCGTGAATATAAATGTTCTTAATAAAATAAAATAAGAATTCTTCGGTAAGAACTTCGGACTCCTTAAAAAAAGATAAGCTCAGTACCCAGTTTGCAGCCCTTATAGCTGTATCCATAGTACATTTCCAGTTAACACCCATCTGTGGAGGATTATTTTCAACCCAATCAACAATCTGATAAATATATTCCAGGGCATATTTCTCATTTTTTGAAATCACATATGCCTGTCCCAGTGTTATCAAATGCTGCAGCCGGGACAATTCCCATGGAACTTTAACATCCACTCCCGGGATCCCCCCATAATTTATATTCCCATACCATGTATTTTTATCCCACCGGTAACCGGATTTAAAATCCAGCTGCCAGTCAATAGGTTCGTATTTTATATCTTTTAAATTTAATAGACTGCTCTTTTCTCTCAACTTTTCTTTTATTTTTTTCAGCTTAGAACTTCCGGCTGACGTGTCATAGTGATAGCCCTCAACACCGTTGGGGATATAATTATATGACAATTTAGCTTTGCCTGACCCCAGAAGATCGAATTTATGGTCACATATATCATCGGCAGAATTTATTATCTTTTCTTTCTCTGCTTTCGACAGGGTTCTAATGATAAGATCTCTGTCTTTCTTATTTAAGATCGACTGTATAAGACTGCTATCCATTACCTTTCTGTTTATTACTTTCTTTGCAGATCCGCTGTACCCCGGACCCAACAACCTGTTTATAAAAATGCTGTCATCTATATAAGTCCCAAATCTAACTGCTCTTCTATATCTCAGCTTTTTAACCGCCAGCCCGGAGATTTTCCTGAAAGCTCTTGCCAGCAATATATTTATAGGTACGCTTTTTGCATTTTTATAATATTTTCTTAATTTTTCTTTGAACCTCATACAATTCCTTCAAGCTACCAATTACAATCATATGGCATTATTTACTTCAGATATCTTATCTAATAATCTTTCCACATTTTTATCCCAGGTATATCTGCTTAAGACCACCTCCCTGGCTTTTTTACCCAATCGTGTTCTTAAATGCTTATTTTTTACCATTTTTAAAATACCGTTTACCAGTTCCTCGACATTCTCCGGCTTGACCAGCAGAGCAGTTTTGCCGTTTTCCAGTACTTTACCGATCTGACCCAGATTGCTTGCAACTATTCCCTTTCCCATTGCCATGTATTCAAAAAGCTTTGTAGGAGAGCCAAAAAACTCTTTTTTGCCGGGAAGAAGACAATGGGGCGAAAGCAGGATATCACAGACAGCCAGATAATACTGGATATCACTGTAGGGAACCTCACCCGTAAATATTACATTTTTATATCCTAAGAGTTTCTTTTCCATAGCATTTTTCAACTTACCGCCCCCGATTATTAAAAATTGTATATTTTCATATAATCTTTTCTTTAATATGATATCAATAGCTTCTGTCAATTGAGGAATACCATGCCAGGGACCGAAAGTACTGGAAAAACCTATTATCACTTTACCGTTGATTATACCCAGCTTTTTTTTGATTTCCCTGCATCTCCCGGTCTTATAAACTCCCGGATTGAACTTCTCTACATCAACACCATTATAGTTCACTATTATTTTTTCTTCCGGTAACCCCATTTTTATCAAGTCTCTTTTCAAAGGCTTTGAGACTACTGCTACAAGCGAAGCACTCCTTAAATTATAAAGTTCAATCCTCTGTATTATTTTTAATAATATTTTTTTCTGAAATATTCTCTTTACTGCATTACTGCTCGTTTCCCAATTCAGTATTTTCCATGAATCGAAACTATTGAATTCCAGTATTAGAGGAATATCAAGTTTTCTGGCTATCCTGGCAACAAAGAAGGTATGACCACTGAACCTGTGGTAAATAAAGTTCGGTCTATATCTTGCGATCATTCTGACCAAATTAAAGCCGGCATAAAAATTATATAATAACTCTCCCAGCCAGTTGGGCCTTCTGAAAACAGGTCTTATTACTTCATAATCAAAATTATTGATATTGAAAAAAGCTTCGTTGCTGAATACTTTGACAATACAATTTTTTTTAATAAATCCATTCAGGATCCCAAGGGTATGACCAACAGATCCACCTGATTTCAGATTAAACCAGAACTGTGTTCTTATATATGCAATCCTTAAAACACTCATTTATAATTTATAGAATTTCTACTATATTTGATATCAATTTAAGTATTTTTCTTTTTTCTTAACTTATTCAGCCCTTTTCTAAAAAAATCTTTTGCTTTTTGAATTTCTCCGGGAGTATAGAATCTCAATAATAACAACAAAAATGGATAAAGAAGTATTACTGCTACTTTATATACTATTGATATTGCAATACTGTCAATATTGACCAGATACCCTGCCAGGAATATTGCTGCAGTGACTACTATTATTTTTATGATCCTTTTCCATTCATAATATAGTTTCATTAACTTCTGGTTGTATAAAAACATAAGGACAATGACTATGACAAAAGTAGTAAGTGTGGCATATGCCGCCCCAAATATCCCATATCTGGGAATAAGAAGAAAATTCAATCCTATGTTTACCGCAGCACCGATAAAATCAATTACCGCCGTGCCCTGTGTTTTCCTTTTGATAGTCACTGCCACACCAATGATCTTTCTTAGAGACCATATTGAATAGGTAAAGACTATGAAAGGTATGACCAGATAGGCATCCCAGAACTCCTTATCTGAAAATATCTTTAAAACCTCTTTGGATAATAATGAAAAAACTAAAAACAAAAACAGGGAAAGCGACAGCGCGTAAGTCAGGGCTCTGCTGTAAAACTCCCTGGCATTATCATGATCCTTAACCGAAAGGTACATTGCAGGCCACACCAGTGATATAGGAGTTGCGAGCAGTACCGTTATCATATTACCAAAATTATATGCCAGATTATATAAGCCAACAGCATATGTAGTTGAATAATAATTTAAAAAATATCTGTCAATTGCCGTAAAGATAAACACACTGATATTTGCAGGTATTAAAGGGGAACCTAAAAGCAGCATTTTTTTAAATTCTACCTTTAAAAACCCAAATACTATTTCTTTTCTTATATAAATATAAAGAGTAAGGCATGTAATAGCTCCCATTATCATATTGCCGACTAATGCTCCTAATACTCCCCACTTTAAATAATTGACCAGATATATTATAGTTCCGATACCTATGGATAGAAAAATACTCTGAAATATGATGAATTGAAGAGATTTCATCTTTACTCTGAATACTATGAAAGGTATAACGTTTAATATACTGAATACAGAGCTGATCACTATTATAATAAAATGTAACCTGTACTGATAACTGTCGAACAATAACATGGAGAAATTTTTTGAAAAAGCAATCCCTAAAACCAGCAGTATGATTGAAGTCATAATAAGATCTTAGCAGTCCATAATTCATTCCAATTGTAAATATGGTAGCCATTATTGAGCCTGACAAAGTCACCAATCCAAGTATACCGTAATCTGAAGGAGTAAAGCGGGTGGTATAAAGGGGAAGCAGTATAAAAGTAATCGCCTTTTCTATAACAGATCCAATACCATAAATAAACCCATGCTTGCCAGTCAGCTTAAATTTTTCAAATAATGAAGTATTTTTTTTCATAAAACTAATCAAAATACCCCCAGCTTTTTATTACCGGGGGGTTCTATGTTTTCTTTGAAATTAAAATCACTTTTATAGTTATTTACATTCAGTTTCTTAATTTATTGAGAATCTTATTTCTCAGTGTTAAGGCACTCCTTAATTTAATAAGGATATTATAATCATATTTATCTGAAATCTTTCGTAACTTATAAATTACTTCCGGAGACAATGATGCACCTTGTTTAAAAGGATAGCTGTACTTGCCAGTAGGTGCATAAGTGATCATCAGATTATTATGATCAAATCCAAGCTCCGTAAAAACTGATCTCTTATTGTCTATTCTTCCCAGTTCAAGCAAAGTATCGGATTTGGGATAACCTGCCATCACTGCTCTATCACTGTACGGTCCCAGCAACTTCAGGGTTTTTTGATGACTCACCTCACCTTCCGTAATATGCAGATGGGTCAGGGGATAATAATCCATTTTTTTAACTTTATCAAGCTGTCTTTCAAAATCGGTTACCCCTGCGCCTTTTACGCTGTGATCGATATGGACATTATAGCTATTTCTAATGTTTTCTAAAATTTGGTTATGGGTAGATATACAAATAAGGTTTCTCATATTACCGTATTTTTTCTCATTGAAAGTCCCTAAATAACCGCATCTGATATTCCTCTGCTTTAAGACCTTGTATAATGGATCAAGATGGACTTTTGAGACTTCATTATTTCCATGGATCAGTAGTATAAAGGGGTCTTTTACACCTGAATATTTTAATATAACATCAATTACTCTGCTGGAACTATTACCATTAGGCTTATGCATTGTTCTTTTATGCCAGTACTTTCTCTGCTTTTCAAATTCCTGTGGTTTTTTTATAGACCTTTCAATGGCACTTTCAAGTCCATTCAGATCTGTTTTTATTCCCAGATCAGGAAAATTTTTTCTGAGCCACTCATTGGCTATTAAAATGATAGGCCTGTTATAGATTAAGAAATCATAATTAATATTAGACATATCGCTTATGAGAATATCCGTAGCTGCCAGATATTTTGGATCAGGACTTCCGATTTTCTTTAAAGGCATATCACTTCCTCGGGTCTCATATTGTTACCGGATTCTAAATTATCTGTTTTTCTACTTCAAAACTCACTAAAGTAGCCTGCACCAGCTGCCACAAAGGTATCAGGATTTGATTACTCTTAACACATTCTCCAAAGCTTTCCAGTCCTTTATAATGCCCCTTGTCCTGCATACTGCTTTTAATCCCGGTCTCATTGGCACCAAAGATCTTTAACTCTTTATAATCATTCAGATGAATGATCTTGCCGTCAAAATAAATCTCCATCTGTTCCTTTGGGAAGACAGCACTCCCCAGCGAAGTATAAATCAGATTACAGACCGAACCATCCTTATACTTTATAGTTGCTGCAAAATTGTCATTTGAATTATACTGTTCGTTAGCAGGGTTGATACTTGATGCTCTTACCGAAATCACCTCGCTGCCGGTAAAGAAATTAAACAAGTCATAAATATGACACGCTTCACCAATATTACGGCCGCCTCCCTCTTCTGTGTTAAACCAGTGCTCATTTGATAAGAACTCAACATTCATCCTATAGTTGATCAATAATGGGTTTATCCTGCCACTTATTATTTCTTTCGCTCTCAATGCACATGGAGAAAACCTCCTGTTAAAATCTACTGCATATGAGACTTTCTCTTTTTTTATGACATTTTCCAGGTTACTCAATTCTTTTTCGTTTAATGCCATTGGCTTTTCAACAAATACCGCCTTACCTGCCCTGGCAGCGTCAATAGCAATTCCGGCATGTAGATTATGTCTAGTGGCAACCAGTACCATGTCTATATTTTTATCTTTCAAAATCTTTCTGTAATCGGTAGTGGCATAAGAAACATTATACTGTTTTGCAATATCTTCGGCATTGTTCCCCATTTTATCGCAAACCGCAAGTATTTTATAAATCCGGTTCAACTTCTGTAAATTGGGCAAATGCATGCCTTTGGTAAAATTTCCAGCTCCAATTATTCCTACATTGATCCTATCATGTCTGACTTTGAATTTACTCATCACTACTTTTGAATCCGGCTTCGATTCTTTGTTATATTCCAGGAGCACTATTAACGGTCTTTTACTGTCTGATCTGAGTACTCCATAAGCTTTGGAAACTTCATCAATTTTATATACTCTTTCAATCAATGTCTCTATTTTAATCTTACCTTCCGATAATAATTTTAGATATTCCTGCATGTTCCTATTTTCGGTCCATCTGACATATGCATAAGGATAATCAACTCCCTTTTGTTCATACCTTTCATCATACCTTCCGGGACCATATGAGGTAGATATTAAAAGATCCAGTTCTTTTTTATAAAATTCTTCTCTTTTAAGATTTAAATTGACATCTCCTACAACAATCACTTTGCCTTTTCTTCGGCACATTTCCATAGCCTGGTTTATGACCTCACTGCTTTTGGAAGCTGCGGTTATTATTACCGCATCCGCCCCAAAACCCCCGGTGTTTCTTATCACTTCTTCAACAATACTTTGTTTATTACCGCTGAGGCCTATATCAAGACCTGTTTCCAGAGCTTTTTTTATCCGGCTTCTGTCAAGGTCGATCCCAATCACACGACACCCATCTGTTTTTAACATCTGCAAAGTCAGCTGTCCCAGGATACCCAACCCGATTACTACGATGTTCTCTCCAAGAGCAGGACCGCATCTCCTGACACCCTGCATTGCAATACTTCCAAGGGTTACCGTTGATGCAGTCTTTATAGACAAATTTTGCGGGATTTTTACTGCAAGATTTTCAGGTACAGCTATGAATTCTGCATGATTCGCTATTCCGGCTCCTGCACAGGCCACCCTGTCACCCACTTTTATATTTTTTATATTTCTTCCTTTTTCTAATACGATTCCGGCAGCAGAATAACCTATGGGATTTTTACTTTCTATTTTACTTTGGACCCTGGCAAATGTATCCTTCAGACCATGCCTTCTTATATTTTCAAATACCTTTGCAAGATACTGAGGTTTATCCATTGCTTTTCTGTATAACGACTTTCCAGAGCTTTTTATGCCAGCGATCTCGGTCCCAGCAGATATGCAGGAATAATAGACTCTGACAAGAATTTCCTTATCATTTATCGTAGGCGCCGGTATATCTTCAAGTACCGCTTCTCCCTTTTTAATAAAAACTTGTTTCACAGTATCACCTTACCTAATCCCTTATAAATAAACTCCAGTATTTTTTCCGCTGCATGACCATCACCATATGGATTTTTATCAGAAATCATCTTTCTGTAACTATCTTCATTATCTAAAAGTTCGGATATATTATCTACTATATTTTTGGTATCTGTACCCACCAGTCTGGATACACCCATCTTAAGTGATTCTGCTCTCTCTGTTTTTTTCCTTATTACAAGCACAGGTTTTTTCAAAGTCGGCGCTTCCTCCTGAATACCTCCGGAATCCGTGACAATAAAATATGCCTTTTTCATCAACCATAAAAACGATTCATAACCAAGAGGATCGATTAATTTAATATTATCTACTTTCCCCAATAATTCAAACACCGGTTTTCTTACATTTGGATTAAGATGAACAGGATACACAATCTGGATCTTATCATAACTTAAAGCAACTGTTTTTAAAGCGCTGCAGACATTTTCAATATCCCTGCCGAAGGATTCTCTTCTGTGCATTGTGACAAGGATTATTTTCCGCTTACTTTCCAGTCTTTCAAACAACTCTATATTCTCCGGAATTTTTTTACTTTTCATAATCTTTTTAATACCCCACAGCACCGCATCAACAATAGTGTTACCGGTGACAATAATATTTTGTCTGCTAATGTTCTCACCTATTAAATTATCATATGCCTTCCTGGTGGGAGCAAAATGAAAATCAGTTACCCTGCTTATTAACTGGCGGTTTATCTCCTCAGGAAATGGATTGAACTTATCATAAGTCCTGAGCCCCGCTTCAACATGCCCAACTCTTATTTTTCTGTAGAATGCCGATAGGGCAGTAAGAAATGCTGTTGTCGTGTCACCCTGGATTAAAAGCACATCAGGGCTGACCTTATCCAGGACTTTACTCATTTTATTTAATATCCTGGAAGAAAGGTGCCCCAGCGATTGATTTTCAGTCATCAGATTTAAATCATAATCAGGGTCGATCTCAAAAAAATCAAGGACCTGATCAAGCATTTCTTTATGCTGGCCTGTTGAACAGATCTTAAAATCAAAGGTTTTTGACCTTTTTTTAAGCAAATTTACAACAGGGGCAAGCTTTATACCTTCAGGTCTTGTGCCCATACAGAGCAGGATATTTATTTTACTCTTTTTAGCAATACTATTCATTTAAATAATACCTATTGAAAAATGTCAGTCTCCATTTAAATACTGAAATATTTAAAACCATGCCTTAGAATTTCTTCTCTATTAAAAAAATTTCTGGTATCAAAAATCATTTTAGTCCTCATAAGCTTCCCCATATACCCCGGTTCAATATCTCTATAACGGTCATGCCCAGCCATTAATATAATTATATCTGAATTTCTCAAAGATTCTTCCAGACCCGATAATTTATATTTAAAATTCTCTGCCAGGGGGTCGTATATCGATACTTCTATACCTTGACTCTTTAATTTCTCTATGATCGGCACAGCAGGACTCTCCCTTGTATCTCCTATGTTCTCCTTATAACTGACTCCAAAAAGAGTTACCTTGGGATCTGATCTGTCTTTGAGCAATTCAATAACCTTTCCGGCAATAATAACAGGCATCTTTTTATTTATCTTCCTGCATCTTTCTATAAGGGTTTCCTTCATTTTTATATTCTCCAGTATGAACCAGGGGTCAACAGGAATACAGTGGCCTCCGACTCCGGGGCCGGGGTTTAATATATTTACTCTTGGGTGCATATTGGCAAATTTTATTACATCCCAGACATCGATATTATACTCACTGCAGATCAATGATAATTCATTTGAGAATGCAAGGTTAATATCCCTGTAAGTATTTTCTGCGAGTTTTACTAATTCTGCAGTTTTTAAATCAGTAAGATAGATCTCTCCATTTACGAAACTATTATAAATCTCTTCAGCTTTTACAGCCGATTCTTTATTTATACCTCCGATGATACGGTTGTTGTTTATCAGTTCATCTATAATTTTCCCGGGCAGGACCCTTTCCGGACAAAAAGAAAGAAAGTAATCTTTTCCAGCTTTTAGGCCGCTGTTTTTAAGGATTATTCCGCCGACCAGATCTTCAGTTGTACCAGGAGGAGATGTTGACTCTAAAATTACCAGATTCCCCTTCCTGATATGTCTGGAAATACCGGTTGAAGCAGACTTTACATAACTCAGTTCAGCTTTATTTTCCTTAGTCAAAGGAGTGGGGACCGAAATAATGAAAACATCTGATTCTTCTATTACTTTGGAGACCTTTAATTTACCGCTTTTTATAGCATTTTCAAAAATATCTTTAAGCTCGGGCTCCTCTATATGGGGAATACCGTTCTTTAATTTCTCAATTACCTTATCATTAATATCAATACCGAGAACATCATATCCGCTGTTTGCAAGAATGCATGCAGTAGGAAGACCGATGTATCCCAATCCAATAACACAAATCTTTTTCATCATTTTTCCTCTTCTAAAATTTATTCAGTAAAAATTTCAATTAAAAGAAATTTTGTTCTTCTCCTGCCAGTAAATACCAATTGATAATGATGTAACCATTGAAAGACACATCATAACCGTAGCAGCTGAAAAATAGTTTTCAAAAAGAGCCAGTGTAAAAAGCGCTATAATACCGCCCATACTGCATAAAAGTACCTTTTTTGAAAAGTCATCCTTAATAGTATTATACCCCTTCAAAATTTTCTTAAATATAAAAATCCAGAAAAAAATAAGCAATCCCAGTCCTACTATCCCTGTCTCAGCCAGATACTGCAGATATGAATTATGGGCATGTGCATTACTAAAATCGTATTTTGGGTCCATAAAAAAAGAGACTATTTTGGGATATCCTACAAAAACATGCAGCCTCTCGAAACTAAAATCGTTTAATCTGCTTGAGAAATCTACATCATTGAACCTGGCAAAGCCTACTCCAAATATGGGGCTCTGCTTGAACATATATAGGGCTCTTTCCCATAATACAAATCTCCAGGAAATATTTGCTTCTTTAAAATCAAATATTTGCATAATCCTCTTAAAGGCATCTGATAAAAAGATTAATGGTACAGATACTGCAATCATGGCGAGTATTGAAATAATAAACTTCTTAATCGATCTGAAATTAAACCATAGAACCGCCAGAGCACCTACGGCAAATCCAGCATAACTGCTCCTGCTTTTGGTAAGAAACAAACCTACCAGGCACAGAACTAATATCACTGCATATAGAATCTTTAAACTCTTCTTGTGTTCCCTCAGTAAAAACACTATCAGGAATATACTTACCACAGCATATACAGAACCGGATGCATTATGGGCATAATTTAGGGCAGTGAAAGTATCACCAGTTCCCTGAAACTTAAAGAACATAAAAAAATTTTTAGTCAAATAAATATATATAGCAATCAAAGAAAATACAGAAAAAGTAAAGAATATAAATTTAAAGTAAATATTTGCCACTTTTTTATAATTGAAGTAAGGCACAGCCAAAGCAAAGAACAGAATATAACTGAAGTAAAAACTTCCGTCATATCTTAAAAATTCATAAGAAAAGAAATTTTTTAAAGTCTGTCCTGAAATAAAATAGTTTAATGTAAAATAAATATAGATGGTTGACAGGATACCCAGCACTTTATAATGCTCGGAATTGATAGAACCTCTATAAAATAAAAAAAACAGCCCCAAAAGAAGAACAACCAGATTTGAAGCTATAGCAAGAACCGGATACTCATTAACCAGCAGGAACAATCCCGGCAAGGCAATAAAAAAATAAATAACCTTTGTTAGTAAACTCTCATTTTTTAAAGGATTTGAACGTAATTTCATTTAAAAAAATATTCTATTTTCTTAAGGATTGAAAATAATTTGCTGCAAATGCCGCTATCAGACCTAAAGCGATTGCCAGTAAAAAACTAAATGCTATATCTCTTTTATAATTAAAATATCCATATACATATGAGATATCGGGCTCTCTAGTCACCGTGAACCTTTCCGTGAAATAATCTTTATTTTCAACAAGTATGTCCCTGTCTTCCTCAAGAACATAATAAGTCTCATATTTTAATTCAATCTCTTTATCGGCCAGATTATCCTGAATATCGGATATATCTTCTATCTCTGCTTCAATACTTGAGATTTCAACTTCAATTTCACTCAGAAGGCTGTCGTAAGCCTGATTGATTTCATTGGTTCTCCTGTTTAAATAAGTTTCAAGTAATGTCTTGTTTATTTCATAAGTCTCTTCTGCATCACTATAAACCGTAGTCAGTTTTAAAATTCCCCCCTTATCCGCATAAATAAAAATAGTATCTTTTAACTCATCAATATCAATATCAAATTCGAGATTTTCAATAACCTCTTCCAGTAAATCTTCAGATAAAAAACTTTCAGATTCTATAATATTGCTTATTTCGGTAAGCTCTTCTGTCTTTTCAGGAAACGTCTTTACAAGAGCTTCACGGTATTCAAGCTCAATACTGGAAATTATAAAAGTACTGGTCAAATTAAATTGAGGAGTCCTTAAAAAAGTAAACAAAATGCCAGCTGTAAATACAATAATAAAAGCTCCTATAAACCACCATTTTCTTCTAATGAAAACTTTTATCAGGTCTATTAACCTAATTTCAGCTACTTCATTTTTACTGTCTTTCTTTTTCATTTTTTAACTCCTGCTATTTTTTATCTATTTAAAATAATGGGATTTATAATTAAATCAATTATACATAAATGTTCGTTAAATTATATAAAATGTAATTTAAAATCACAATAAAAGAGTCCTGATGTAATATAAGTGAAAAAGCTTGAATTTATATATTTTTTATACTGATAGGGTACTTTAAATATACGGCTCCCACAGGTAAGGTTTATTAAAAAAACCTTTTTCACATTTCAGTTCACTGATTTTCTTTATAAACCTTGCAGGGCTTCCAACAAAGACTGAATCAGGAGGAACATCTTTAGTCACCACCGAGCCAGCGCCTATTAAAGAGTTTCTGCCTATTCTTACTCCTGGCAGTATGGTACAGTTCGCCCCGATTTTTACCAGATCTTCAAGAACAGGGCCGCCCCTGCATTCCTTATAACGCGGACATTTCATCGGATGAATGTTATCGGTAAAAACAACATTTGGTCCCACAAATACATTTTCCCCCACTTTTGTCATTTCCAGAAAACAACCGGAATGAATATGCGTTCCGTTGCCGATAATATTCTCAAATTCTATTGTAGATGAAGATCCTACAATTACGTTGTTTCCAATAATGTTATTCTCTCTTATAGAAACATTCTGACCGGTTGCAAATCCATTGCCGATCTTGTTTCCGGCATAGATTGTAGTAAATGACCTTATAACCGCATTGCTGCCGATTTCAAGCTTCAGTTCACCTTCACTTTTACCCAGTGGCGGTTTCCCTAGAATGACAAATGGACTGATGTCGCAACTCTTACCCAGTAAAACATTTTTATAAATTATTATCTTATCTGAATTAATTTCCATCACCTATAATAATCACTTTTCCATCTTCTTCAGATGACCTCTCAGCTGCTTCAAGAGCTCTTACCACCTTTAAACCGCAGTAGCCATCGGTTTTAGGCTTTGTATCATCACTAATGCAATCAAAAAAATGATTTACTTCGATCCTCAAGGGTTCTGTTGCCTCCAGTACGGGCGACATTATATCGCCTGTTCTATAGGTCAATTGGTATTCGCCAAAGCTATCCGGGTCCTTTAACAGATCCACTCCTTTATCAAATATCTTGATCTTCTCGTCACTTTTTGTATCATCATATACCAGCATTTTTTTACTCCCAATAATTATTGTCTCTCTTATTTTTTTGGGAGAAAGCCAGCTTACATTAATATTCACAATAATCCCGTTACTGTATTTTAAATTTATGAATGCCACATCTTTCAGGCCTTTTTTTACAAATGAATTCGAGACAGCAGATATCTTTTCAGGCATCCCGTCGATTAACCTGAACAGTATAGAAAAATCATGAGTTGCCAGATCCCAGATAACACTCACATCTTTTCTGTGTATACCAAGATTGATCCTTGTCATCAATACAAAGTAGACATCTCCTACTATACCATCTTCAATAATCTCTCTTATCTTCTCAACTGCGGGACTATACTCAAATGTGTGCCCTACCATCAGTTTTAACGATTTTTTACGGGAAATCTCTATTAACTCTTCCGCTTCTCTTGTACTGACAGTTATAGGTTTTTCTATTAATATATTTTTACCTGAAAACAATGCGTCTCTGGCAAGTTGATAGTGCGTTGCGGGGGGTGTGCATATAAAAACACAATTTATATCATCATTATTTATTATATCATCATAACTGCCGGCCAGTTTTATGGAAGGAAACCTTTTTTTATTCTTGTCTAGCTTAGACTGGTCTATATCATAACAATAAATATTTTTGGATCTATCCACATCAATTATATTTCTTAAGACATTTGGACCCCAATATCCCAGACCCACAATACCAACTGAAAAATCCTTCATCAGTAACCTCCAATTCCAAAAATCAATACCCTTATGGTATCAAAGGCAATTCTTATATCAAGGCTCAATGAACAGTTTGAATAATAATAATAATCAAGTAGGGACATACCTTCAAAATCAACTCTGGAGCGGCCGTATGCCTGCCACAGGCCGGTTATACCGGGCTGTATATTAAATCTGTACTTCTTCCATCCCTTAAAGTATTTTACTTCATAATCCATACAGGGCCTTGGGCCGATGATACTCATACTCCTCATGAAAATATTAATGAACTGGGGAAGCTCATCCAGGCTGTGTCTTCTCAAGAACTTTCCTACACTGGTAACCCTGTCTATGCTGTTATATTTCTTTATCTTTCCGCTTTTTTTTCCCGTATAAAACCGCTCTACACTTGCTTTATGAAATTCAATATTTTCGGCAACATTATGTTTCATCGACCTGAACTTAAATATCCTGAACCTCTTCTGGCCGGCTCCTATCCTTTCGCCAATAAAAAATGCCGGACCCGGTGAAGTCATTTTAATCAGTATAAGGAGAGCTATAAATAAAGGTGATATCATTATCAATAAAATAAATGCAAAAATATAATCAAGGATAACTTTCAGATATTTTTTATAATAAAGCCTGCTTATACCAAAATCCATAAATTTATATTCTGTTCCATAAACGTCAAAAAGCTTCAACTTAAACATCTCTTTAAGACTATCCGCACTTACATGCAGTAGGAAATTATAGTTTCTTAAATTTTCAATCAATTTAACAAGCTCAGTTGTGCTTAATCTATTATCTATTATAAAAACATCCTTAAAACCATATTTATTTGATAAATCTAAAATATCATTAACACATCCCAGAATGTTTCTCTTTTTTCTTTTAACTTCCCTTGATTGTGACAGCTCTATAAAACCAATGATATCGAGTCCGTTATTTCTTCTTACATCTTCCCTGTTATCATATATTTTCTTTGACTCCTCATTTATTCCCAGTATGACAGCATTTTTATTTAATACCCTTATTCTATTCAGACTTTTAAAGACTGCTTCAAAAATAATGACCCTTATGACAATCGAAGATGCAAGCAAGGCAAGAAAATAATATTTAAAAATATTAATGAATTTTACCTTGTCACCAAGGGGCGTGATGAATATAAATAAAGTTATAAGCCCAAAAATTATTATATTTACTATAATATTGCCGACTAAAAACTCTCTTATCAGTTTAAGGCTTTTATATTTATAATTCTCAAAATATAGATAGAATAATATAGTAAAAAAGTAAATTACAATTATATAACCGTAATTTTCACCCCAGTTGTAATTATTCAATAAAAGAGATAGGGAAAAAGAAACAATTATCAGTGCGGTATCTAAAATAAGAAGATAAATTTTGTAATTAAGATTTGTATTATTTTTACTTACCAAACTTTTCACAATAATTAACTCAGAAATCAGTTTATAAACAACTGCAAAATATCCGAAATATCAATTAAATATAAATTTAATAAATTTCAGAATAGAATTTTTTTATGGCATTGACCACATAATCGATTTCCTCTTCACTTAGTTCAGGATACATGGGTAGGGATATTATCTCATCCTGCAGCATCGATGAGACCGGGAAATCATTCGGTTTGTGACCCAAATATTCATAGGCTTTTAAATTCGGAAGCGCAATCGGATAATGAATCCCAGTGCCGATACCATTATTATTCAGAAATTCTATTAATTGATCCCTTTTTTTAGCCCTTATGACATACAAGTGAAATACATGTTCCATGTCCGTTGGAGTATTCGGAGTTATTATATTCCCAACTCCTTTCAATTTTACATTGTACAATTTTGCATTGTTTTTTCTCTTAATTAACCATTCTTCAAGATAATCAAGTTTTACATTTAAAATTGCTGCCTGAATTCCATCAAGACGGCTGTTAACTCCTTCAAACTTATGATTATATTTTTCTAATCTTCCATGATTTGCATACATTCGTATTATTTTCGCAATCTTTGAATCATTAGTGACTATAGCGCCGCCATCTCCATAGGCACCTAAATTTTTAGCAGGATAGAAACTAAAACAACCAATATTCCCTACTGAACCTACTCTTTTACCTTTATACCTGGCCCCGTGAGCCTGGGAGGCATCTTCAATAATGAACAGATCATACTTCTTGGCAATATTAATTATCTTATCCATATCAGCCGGCTGTCCAAAAAGATGAACGGGAATTATAGCTTTAGTCTTTTCTGTAATTTTTTCCTCTATCAGATCTGTATCTATATTATATGTATTTTCATTAACGTCACAAAACACAACCTTTGCACCTGTTAACGATATAGCCTCAGAAGTAGCTATAAAAGTGTTAGCAGCAGTGATCACTTCATCATTCTTCCCGATTCCAAGTGATTTCAGTGAAATGAATATTGCGTCTGTACCGTTTCCTACACCAATACAGTAATCTGCCTCACAAAATTTTGTAAAGTTTATTTCGAATTGCCTTAAAAAATCCCCTCCGATAAAAGCAGCGCTACCAAGAACTTTGTTAATGGCTTCTAAAATTTCATCTTTTATTCTATTATACTGCCCTTTTAAATCTACGAATGGTACTTTCATCCTGTTATCTCTTTTAGTATAGTAAATTTGATATGCTTTCTATTTATGATTATCCCAGGTAAAATTTTAAACCCAGGAATAAAAACATTTAATTGAATTCTTGTATTATTGCTTATTTTAAATACTCCTCTTATATCATAACTTCCGTTGATTTATTTTTTAATGACTGCATTGCAGACTCGATAATCTTTGTAACAATAAGTCCGTTTTCTCCGTTACTTATCGGTTCCTTTCCATTTTTAATACAATCTATAAAATGGATTGCTTCCGACTTTAATGGTTCGACATATTCAATCTTAGGTATATATATGTCACCTGCTCTTCTGATTAATTGGAATTTACCAAAATCATCGAATTTCCCCAAATATCCATCTTTGCCTTCCGTATCTATTCCTTTATCAAAGATCCGTATTTTATAGTCTGAAATATCATCATATATTACCATCTTTTTGCTTCCTATAATTGTCATTATACGAGTTTTGTTAGGATCTAACCAACTGACATGAAAATGAGCAATGGTGTCATCTTCAAATTTGAGACTCATAAAAACCACATCTTCAATACTTTCTTGAATAAATGACATCCCGGTTGCTGAAACAGAAATTGGATTTTTATCCAGCAAATACAAGACTATAGAAATGTCATGCGGAACTAAATTCCATAAAGCATTAACGTCAGTTCTGACTTTTCCCAGATTTAATCTTTGAGAATATATATAATAAACTCTCCCAAAATCACCTTTGCCAATACACCCTTTTAAATAATTTACAGCTGCATTATAGAGAAACACATGACCCACCATTAATATCAGGCCCCTTTCTTTTGCTATACCTACCAGCTCCTCAGCTTCTGTAGATTTCAAGGCTAATGGTTTCTCAACAAAACAATGTTTATCTGAAAGAAGTGTCTCTTTGACCATACTATAATGCAGTCCTGCCGGGGTCGCTATAATAACTGCATCAATATCTTTATCATTCAATATTTCAGCAATATCTTCACCCGTATTTACGGATTTATAATTCTGTCTAACATATTCTCTCCGGCCGGGGTCTATATCAATAACCTTTTTTACTGTTACATCCTTTATAGAATAAAAATTCCTCAGAAGATTCGGCCCCCAGTAACCTACTCCTATCTGTGCTACTTTTATCATTTATGAATCTCCTATTAGTTTTTTTATTAACAAAATATATTTTTTTTTCTCATTTGTCCAATTTAATATATCATTTAATTTTCTTTCATTGTTCTTTATTTCTTCAAGTCTCTTTTTATTTTCATATAAATATATTAATCTCTCTACAAAAGAATCTGAACTATCACCATCATAAAATTCGATTTCATTTTCTTTAATATAATACGATATAGCCTTATTTCTAACACATAAAACTGGCTTTTCCATTGCAATATACTCCATTAACTTCGTTGGAAGCATATATTTAGTAGCTTTTGAAGGTATAAATGAGACTATTCCTAAATCGATATCGGATATTATTTCAGGCAATTCACTTACCGGAACCATTTTATTTCTAAACTCAACTTCCTTCTCTAATTTATATCTTTCTATTAAACTAAATAAATCTTCGCTATAATCACCTTCACCCAGGATTAAAAACAATAAGCCCGGAATTCTATTTTTTACTTTAATTAGCCCCTTTAAAATAATATCAAGACCATATCTTTTTGAAATTGTACCGTGATACATTATTTTAAAATTTCGAGTTTTTTTAATATTCTTTTCAACTATATTTTTTTTATCAAGATTAAAAATTTTTTCATCACAAAAATTTGAAATCACAGTTATCTTTTCCTTACTTATTCCATGTTTTAATAGTATCTCATTCTTTTGGGGATAATGTACCGATATTACAGAATCAGCAAATTTCGCCGAAATACGTTCCTGGAACAAAAGTATTTTTTGTAAAAACAAAGCCGAGTTACTTCCAAATTTAGTAGAAAAGGTTTCAGGCATAGTATCATGAATATCAAGTATTAATTTTGCACCGAACAGTTTTGGAATAATTGCAGTAAAGACTATAAAATCAGGCATATTGTTTATATGTATTACTTTGTATTTTCTCTTAAAAAAGAAGAAAGAGAGTTTAAAAAATACTCTAATAAAAAATTCAATATAAGATAAAATATATTTAAAAGTAGAACTTCCCCTATATCGTTGCTGGTTCAAGTGATAAAGATTTACGCCATTTACAATTTCATATGACCTATCGTCATTCTTTTTTATAGCAAAAAAATCAATCAAAAAGCCGTTTTCTACCAATGCTTCAGCTTCTCTTTTTACTCTTGGGTCGCTATTGTAATTTGTATACGCAACCATTGCTACATAAGTATTGTAAATCTTTTTATATTTCATAAATAATACAAATCTAACAAAATGAAGTTACATTATTACTTTTAAAAATATTTTATTAATCTATTATATAATTTTTCAATTTTCTTTATCTGATTATAAGTACTATTTAATTTTGCAAATTTTAATCCCTCTTTTTTTA
>Ga0315551_10000756_pt1 | contig 25556 bp, 20 predicted proteins | sample SalMarSW160290MG_FD_203678 | JGI IMG/M metagenome (GOLD analysis project Ga0315551, IMG submission 203678) | Salt marsh sediment microbial communities from the Plum Island Ecosystem LTER, Massachusetts, United States - Salt Marsh Sediment SW1602-90 ...
CTTATTGAATTAAAGCAAATAAATGCCAAATAACCAATGACCTTATAAATACAAGCAACAAGTTTGATAAAAGCTAAATAAAAGACAATTATAATTATGACGTATCTATCCGGGATATCTTTGTAGCGAATCTAAATCGTTGTTTTATACTTTCCTGCACCAACCAGAGTATTTACTGATTTCGTTTTTTACTGCACGGAAGTAAAGTTCCTGTAGTTTTTTTGTCAACGGACCCATTTCACCATTTCCGACAGGGCGTTTATCTACACTGCCTATTGGAGAAATCTGGGCACCGGTTCCGCAGAAAAATAATTCATCAGCTATATAAAGCTCTGTTCTGTCTATCGATCTTTCTTGAACATCGATATTTTCGTTGTCTTTAGCAAGTTTTATAACCGTGTCTCTGGTGATTCCTTCCAATATTTCATCGGTCACAGGGGGAGTTATCAAATTGCCGTTTTTGACCATAAAAACATTCATAGCGCTCCCTTCGCTGACGTGTTTGCCATTAGCAGTCAGGACAAGTGCTTCATCATAACCATTTAACAGTGCTTCTGTTTTTTGAAATGCCGCATTTACATATGATCCTGATATTTTTGCACGGGGGGGTATGGAATTATCCGGTATGCGGTCCCATGAAGAAATGCAGACACTTATTGTTTTACTTATATCCAGATATTCTCCAAGTGGTATGGTATATATGAAAAGATCCTGTTTGTTTCCTATTAATTTGGGCCCTATATTTAAACCGCTATTGTATGCAAACGGTCTTACATAGCTATCTTCTTCATATCCTTCTTTTTTTAACAGTTCTACAGTTATGTCACAGAGTTCTTCTATGGAATATTTTATATCTATCATCATTATTCTGGAATTTAGAATAAATCTTCTATAATGGTCTTCCATTCTGAAAACGTAATTTGTTTTATTTTTTTCGTTCCAGTAGCATCTAATTCCTTCAAAAATTCCGGTACCATACTGCAATGCATTTGTCCTTATATCTACTCTGGCCTGTTCTATCGGAATTATTTTACCCTCAAAGAAAGCAAATCCTGGGTTGTCCATAAATCCCTCTTTTATAAATTTTAATTTTTAATATTTTACTTATTTTAATACTTTTTTGCAATTTATAGTTTGTAAATAATAACAATTCATCTGATAAGAGTATTCTTCTTACCGTATGGAAGGATTTCAGTTATGAAAATTACTTGAAAGGGGACTTACAACCAATACATCCAATCAATTCTAAAATTGGAATTCAGGCAAAAAAGAAACCCCAAGTTACCTTTTACCTTAGCTTTCGCCTTAGGTTACTCAACATCTTGGGGTCACTACCTTAAAACTTTTCTCAGGTTCTTTTTTGAAAGCTACTTACTTTTTACATTCTTTCGTCTATAGATTTCAGTTACTTCTGAAAGTTACCTCCTGCTTTAAGGGTGAATTAAATATAACAAATGGTTCCATTTATGTCAATAGGCATTTTGATATTTTTAGAGAACTTTTTTAAATCTTGAAATTAAAATCAGATATTTTATAATTTTATAAGAGGATTTGGATTATTAATGATAAAATTATATTGGAAAGGAGTGAAATATGAGTGAAAAGAAACACTTTACTGCCGAAGAAGCGATGAACATTGGTAAAGAACTCGGAATCGATTGGTCCAAGTTCGATACAGAGCAATTCAGAGTAGGAATGGATGTCGAATTGGAGCATGGAAAAATCGATCCCAATACTAATGTTTCTGATGACGATCCATCGATAACTGGAAAAATTGCTCTTGCTCATTTGAATGAATTTCCGGATTACTATGACAGGCTCATGAAGATGGAGAAAGAAGCAGAAGAGTACTGGGGGATAGAAGACTAAGATTTTAAAGATTTCATGATTACTCCTCCTCCTATCAGGGTATCATCGATATAAAAAACTGCCGATTGTCCGGGTGTAACAGCTTTTTGCGGAGTATCGAATGTAATAGTGGATGTTTTTTTATTTTCGATTTTTATTTCAGCAGGGGTTTCCTTAAAGCTGTATCTTATTTTAACCATTGATTTGAAATTGTTTCCGGGGGGACTGCCGGCAATAAAATTGATATCTTTGACCTTCAAAGATCTCTGTAAAATATCTTTTTCTTCACCTGCTATAATGATATTTTTTTCCGGTATTATTTCTTTTACGTATAGTGGTTTTGAATGGCTTATACCCATGCCTTTTCTCTGGCCCACAGTATAAAAAGGATATCCTTTATGTGTTCCGATAATTTCCCCTCTGGTATTTAAAATTGTTCCTTGCTTTATATTCCGGAGTTTTGATGCCAGAAATGAATGATAATTATTCTCAGGTATAAAACAAATGTCCTGACTCTCACTTCTCTTTTTTAAAAAAGAGAAAATCTTTCCGGTTTCTTTTTTTATATAGTCTTTAGTAAAGATTCCTATCGGAGTCTTTATCATCGATAGTTGATCTTGATTGAGTTTCCATAATACATAACTCTGGTCCTTGCTTTTATCGATTCCTTTTTTAATTTCAAATAGTCCGCTACAGAGTGATTTTTCGATCCTGCAGTAATGGCCGGTAGCCAGATAACTTGCACCAAGAGTTTTTGTTTTTTCCAGAAGTGCTCCAAATTTGATGTATTTATTACATTCCACGCAGGGATTGGGGGTATGGCCCTTTTGATATTCCATACAAAACGGATTTATTATATTTTCTTCAAATGGACCCACAAAGTTTATTACAATATGCGGAATATCGAGTTTGAGAGATACTTTTCTTGCTGTTTTTATGTCTTCAAGGGAACAACAGGTCTTTGTATTATTCTTCCAGTAAAAATCATCGGGAAGCAATTTCATTGTGATGCCGATTACTTCCCATCCATCGTCTTTTAAAAGTTTGGCGGCCATTGAACTGTCGATTCCTCCGCTCATGGCAACTGCAACTCTTTTGGTGTTTTTTTCATAAATACTTCCATTATGAGATTTTGAAATATAGTCGCTGATCAGGTTGTTAAGAGCATTTATAGCTATATTAAGCACATATTTTTTACCTGCTGGAAATTTTCCAAGATGTTTTTCCAATTCTTTTCCGGTTATGAGAGCGGACCTGAGAATATCCCTGTTTTTAATCAGAGTGGTAAGATAACTGGCTGCGGCAATGGTATAATTACAGCCAAATGCCTTAAATTTTATATCGCTGATTATATTTTTATCTATTCTTGCCTTTAGTTTTATGTTCTCGGAGCAATTGATTCCTCCACTGCTGCCTGAAGCGTCAGGATGAAATATTTCTCCGACATTAAATGGTTTTTTAAAATGCAATGTTAAATTTGAGTTCAATTTTCTTATGATGACTATTTATTGCATGGATAATTATACGATAATATGTAAAATATTATACAGGTTAGTTTTTTATTTAATAAGTTTTTATATTTAAATGATCGAATCAAAAGAAATAAGGACCGCGAAATTTTATTATAATAAACTGCTCCTGGATTATATTTTTGATTATAAAAATATCAGTAAATTTTATGAATATGATTACAGGGATATAAAAAGTTATAAAAAAAGAGTTTTTGATATTAAAGCGGACTATGATGAAAAAAAAAGGACAGAAATTTGCAGCATATTAGAAAATTACAATAAAAAGATTGGCTGCAGCCAAAAAACCTTAGAAAATATAGATAAACTTAAAAACAGGAAATCAGTGGTAATAATAGGCGGACAGCAACCCGGTTTTTTGACAGGTCCTCTGTTTATGATATTTAAGATACTGACCATATTGAAATTGAGTAATTTTTTTCACAGGGAATTAGAGATACCGGTGATTCCATGTTTCTGGAACGCATCTGATGATGACAGCGCAGATCAGGTCGATAATCTTAATATAATTAATGGTGAGATTTTAAATATTAAACTTGATCTTTCAGGTTTTGACAGGAAGACAAGATACTCGGATATCGATCTTCCGGAAGACAGATTAAAGGATATGATTAAAAGACTTGAGGATCTTCTTTACCCGACTGGTTTTAAATCCGGAATTATCAATTTTTTAAAAAATAGTCTATCGGATATCATGAAGAATTGTTCAAGTAGCGGCGGCAGGTTAAATATTGCTGCTTTTTTTTCAGGTGTGGTTACCAGGATGTTTTCGGATCATGGCCTTGTTATTATAGATCCCGCTGATAATAATCTAAAGAAATCAGGTCAGGACCTGCTGAAATCTGATGTAAATAATCATAACAAGATAAGCGGTCTCATAAACTCAACTGGTGAAGAATTAAATAGCAGCGGTTATCACAGCCAGTTAAACTCAGCAGCGGAAATACTTGATTTTTTCTATTGTGAGGGCGGCACAAGGAAAAGAATATACCCGGATGGTGAAGATTCATTTAAGATTGGAAATAAAGTGTATAACAAAAAGGAATTCTGGGATTTAATAGCAAGTAGTCCGGCAGGTATTAGCCTGAATGCAGCATTAAGACCTTTGTTTCAGGATAGTCTGCTGCCGGTTTTATGTTCGATTTGCGGACCAGGGGAAATAAGTTACTTTGCTCAGTTAAGACCCCTATATGATCTTTATGGTTTAAAAATGCCGGTAATATATCCAAGATTTTCTGCAACTATAATCGAAAGGAAAATAAGGAAACTTTTTAAAAAGTTTAAAATTACCGATGCAATGTTAGTCCCGGACGAAGAAGAGATAACGAAACAAATAATAAGCAAGAGAATGGAGATCGATCTGGAAGGGTCAATGCTGGATCTGGAAAAAGATATCAGTGAAAGACTTGAGAAACTGGAAAAAGCATTTTTAGATATTGAAATGAATATTTCGGATTCTTTTGATAGAATTAAAAGAAATTTAAAAAAAGAGATAAAGGTTCTCAACAAGAAACTATATTCCGGGTTAAAAAAACAGGATGAATTTGTTGTAGAAAGTGTAAAGAAAATTTATACAAATATATTTCCGAATGGTAATTTACAGGAGCGTGAGATTAATATATTCAGTTATCTGAATAAATATGGATTTGAGTTTTTAAATGATATAGATTCTGCCATAAAGCCAATGGATTTTTCACATAAATTTTTGGAAATTATTTAGAAGATAAGTGGAAAAAGTAAATATGATAGATGTGATTAAAATAGATGTAATTGCTTTCAGCCCTCACCCGGATGATGCAGAAATGGGCTGCGGAGGGCTTCTCTTAAAATTAAAAGATAAAGGTTACAGCACAGGAATAATAGATCTTACCAGAGCTGAGCTTTCCACTAACGGTGACCTTGAGACCAGAGAAAAAGAAACAAAAGAAGCATCGAAGATCCTGGGATTGGATATCAGAGAAAATCTGGGACTTGAAGACGGAAATATCAATAACGATCCTGAAAGCAGATTGAAGGTGATAAATTCCATAAGAAAGTACAGGCCTGATCTTGTGCTCATACCTTTCTGGAAAGACAGACATCCCGATCATGAAAATTCCCACAAGTTGCTAAAAGATGCTATTTTTATCTCCGGCCTCAGGAAATTTAAAACCGGTCTCGACAATCACAGACCCTATGCAGTGATAAGTTATATGCTTCATTATGAATTCAAACCCAGTTTTATAGTAGATATAAGCCAGTATTATAAACAAAAATCCAGTGCGGTCGCTGCTTATGCGTCCCAGTTCTACAGCGATGTCCCAAAAGAAGAAATTACCCATATAGCTTCCAGGTATTTCTTTAATATAGTAAACAGCAGGCATCAATGCTCGGGATTAAAAGTAAAGGCAGAATACGGGGAACCATATTATATGGAATCCGGTATAAGAATCGATGATCCTCTTGAATTTTTTAAGTATTTGAAGTAAAAAGTATAGAAATGAATCCGGTTTATCTCTAAACCAGACTGGTTTATTTTTAAATCCGTGACCCCCTGAGTAGATAGCGAGAAGAATATATGAACATAGGAATGACCTGTTATCCGACTTACGGAGGCAGTGGAGCAATAGCTGCCGAACTGGGTATCGAACTTGCAAAAAGAGGGCACAATATACATTTCATAAGCTATCGCCTTCCGTTCAGGTTGAGCAGGTTTTACAGGAATATTTTTTTTCATGAAGTAGAAACCATGGAATACTCACTTTTTAAGTATCCTCCTTACAGTCTTTCATTGAGTGCAAAAATGGCTGAAGTCATAGAATCCGAAAAATTGGACCTTCTTCACGTGCATTACGCTATGCCTCATGCGACTTCAGCTTATCTGGCAAAGAAAATAATAGGGAGCAGGATCAGATTTATAACTACTTTGCATGGAACTGACATCACGCTTGTTGGTAACCATCAGTCTTTTTATAGAATTACCAAATTCAGCATAGAGGAAAGTGATGGTGTTACCTGTGTCTCAAATTATCTGAAAGAAACGACTCAAAAGATTTTCAGGACAAATAAAAAAATGGAAGTGATTTATAATTTTGTAGATACCGAAAAGTATAAAAGGACATCAAAAAACAGAGAAAATATGGAATTTGTTGATCCGGATGAAAAAGTAATTATACATATTTCCAATTTCAGACCGGTTAAGAGAATAGAGAATATTGTTAAAGTATTCCAGAAAGTAAGCAAAGAAGTAAAAAGTAAATTGCTTCTTGTGGGCGATGGACCCGATATGTGCAAGATCAGGGATCTTGTGTGTAAATTCAATCTGGGCAGTAGTGCGTTTTTCCTTGGCGTCCAGGAAAACATAATCCCGCTTCTTAATATCAGTGATGTTTATATGCTGCCTTCGAAAAGTGAGGGTTTCGGACTTTCTGCACTGGAAGCATTAAGCTGCGGGGTTCCTGTTATCGGAACAAATGTAGGGGGACTAAAAGAAGTAATTGAAAATGGGAAATCAGGTTATTTATTTGATCCTGGAGATATCGATTCTATGAGTGAAGCAGCCGTGAAAATACTTGAAAGTAAGGAAATCCGATTAGAAATGGGTTTAGAGGCCAGAAAAAGAGCTAAATTTTTTGATAGCAAATTGATAGTACCAAAGTATATTGAATATTATACAAGAATTTTAAATAACTAATATAATTATTATTTAAAAATATTTATTTTTATATTTTTTTATAAAAAATATTTATAATAAGTATTATTGAAAATATAATAATAATTTAATATATTTATTGACTAAGCAGCTAAAAGAAAATATAATTAAATATATTATTTATATACTAATAAAAATTTGTATTTTAATAATAAGGATGGGGTGAAAATGGGTAAAAAATTTAAATGGTTGTTGTTATGTCTGATTCTGATATTTGTGATCAGTTTTTCATGCATGGGCTGTGAAGAAAAGAGTGTTTCATATGAACTTACTTCTCAGGACCAGGTGATTTTAACTCAACCCTCGGTTTGTTTTATAACTACTTATTATTGGGGGTATGTTCTTGATCCCTGGGATAACGTATGGAGCGATGCTTATTATGAAGCTTTTAATGGAACAGGTTTTTGCGTAAATCCCGATACGGGCCATATAATCACAGCTGGACACATGGTTGAGGTCAGCGAAGTGGATTTCAAATATGATCTGATATACACCTATTTGACCGAAACTTATGGCAGCCAGCTGGATGACTGGCTGGATGCCGACTGGAACTGGGCATATGAGAACATAAGGGTCGAGGGATTTGAAGGCGGTTCCTATGACAGAGAGGTTTATGTACAGTTCAATGCTGCAAGTTCTGGAATACCCGACAATCCTGCAGACAACGAGACTTTTATCAGAGCCGAGGTAATAGATTTCAGTGGCTGGGACCAGAGAGATATTGCCCTTATAAAAATTCAACCGCAGACAGGTAAAGCTCTTTCAGGTGCAATGGTCGGGGACTCTTCGATGGTGGAAGTACAGGATAATCTTACAATAATAGGATATCCGTGGACATCCGATATAGGTCAGGAGAATGTACTGAATCCTACAATAACGAACGGTAATATAAGTGGAAGGCTGATGTTGAGCGGTACGGAAGTCCTTCAGGTCCAGGGGGATGCCAGACCGGGAAACAGCGGAGGACCTGTTCTAAATTCTAACGGTCAGGTTGTGGGAATATTTACCATGTTCACAGACGAGACCAATAATTACTTAAGACCCAGTAATGATATAAAAGAGATGTTGAGCAGAAATGGTGTTACCAATAAACTAGGTATGGTAGACGAAGAGTTCAAGCAGGGACTTGTTATGTACAGATTAAAATATTATACGGAAGCCATAAAGCACTTTAATAGTGTGCTGAACCTGAATCAGAAACATCTCCAGGCTCAGGAATACAGGTCGAAGGCGCAGGAAGCTATAAATAAAGGTGAAGATGTTGAGTTCAAGGAGGGGACGGAAGTTAAAATTATAGAACCGGGAGTTTCTTCTGAATAACAAATATCATAAGATTTAGATAAATATCAGAAGTATTAATAAATGATTGAATTTACAGGGTTTAGCCGGGGAGGTTTAAGCCCTGTAAATTTTTAATTGTTTTAGTAAAGTATCTATGTTATCATGTTTCTTCAAATAAATTTTCGATGACTATTATGAATACAAATAAGTATATTTTTACTAAAAAACTTAAAAATAGCTTCTTAAACACTCATTTTACATGTAATAAAGTAAATATTACTTCTCTTTTTGTTTGTATTCCTTTAATTCTAATCGGTCTACTGGCTTCAGTGGGTATTCTATCCTAGTTACAGGATTGTAATTTACCTTAACCTAATAATCCTGTAATATCCTTAATAAGAATCTCGAGATTATTGGTTATATTGTTTAAATATATTATAAATAAATTTTAGAGGACAGGAGGAAAATTGAGAAGCGATATAATGAAAAAAGGAGTCGAAAGGCTGCCCCACAGATCTATTTTTAAATCCCTGGGATATACCGATGAAGAAATAGAGAAGCCTATAATCGGAGTTGTCAATTCGGAAAATGAATTGATTCCCGGTCATATGCATCTTGAGAGTATTGCGAAAGCAGTAAAAGCAGGAATAAGGATTGGCGGGGGCACTCCCCAGGAATTCTCTACAATAGGCGTATGTGATGGAGTGGCGATGAATCATATCGGGATGAAGTATTCCCTGGCCACCAGAGAGATAATAGCAGACAGCATAGAAGCAGTATCCATGGCACATCCTTTTGATGGTCTGGTACTTATATCCTCCTGCGATAAAATTGTTCCCGGGATGATGATGGCGGCATTAAGGTTAAATATTCCAGCCATTTTAATAAGCGGAGGGCCCATGCTGTCGGGTGAATTCAAAGGTGAACGCATTGATTACAGTACATGTTATGAAGCTATCGGTAAATATAATAAAGGTGAATATACGGAGGAAGATTTAAAGTCAATAGAAGAGGAAGCATGTCCCACCTGCGGAAGCTGCTCGGGAATGTTCACAGCAAATTCAATGAACTGTCTTTCGGAAGCAATAGGGCTGGGACTTACGGGAAATGGGACCATCCCTTCTTATTATTCTAAAAGATTAAGGCTGGCAAAAACTACAGGAATCAAGATCATGGATCTTGTTAATAATAATATAAAACCAAGAGATATAGTAACCATAGATGCAGTAAAAAACGCGCTTGCGGTCGATATGGCACTTGGGTGCTCAACAAATACTGTTCTGCATCTACCTGCAATTGCTAATGAAGCAGGAATCGTATTTACTCTGGATCTTGTAAATGAAATAAGCGGAAGGACTCCTAATTTATGCAGAATAAGCCCTGCAGGTAAACATCATATGGAAGATCTATACGGGGCCGGCGGAGTAGAAGCGGTTATGAATGAGCTTTTAAAAAATAATCTGATAAATGGCGACTTACAAACTGTAAGTGGTAAAAAAGTAAAAGATAATATATACGGGGCAGATATTATAAATAAAGAGGTCATAAGAGAAGTTTCGGATCCTTATTTAAAGGACGGGGGTATCGCAATATTATACGGGAATCTCGCACCCGATGGGTGTGTTGTCAAAAAATCAGCCGTGGATCCTTCGATGTATAATCATAAAGGAAAAGCGAGGGTATTTGATAGCGAAGAAGAAGCTCTTGAAGCTATAATGGACGGAAAAATAAATTCCGGAGATGTAGTAGTAATAAGATATGAAGGTCCCAGAGGGGGACCCGGAATGAGAGAAATGCTTGCCCCAACATCGGCCATAGCAGGAATGGGACTGGATAAAGAAGTTGCCCTGATTACAGACGGAAGATTTTCCGGCGCCACAAGAGGAGCTTCTATTGGTCACATATCACCTGAAGCTCAGGCAGGGGGTCCGATCTGTATTGTAAAGGAAGAAGATATAATTGAAATAAATATACCTGAAAAAAAGATAAATCTCCTTGTCAGTGATGAGGAAATCAAAGAAAGAATGAAAAACTGGTACCCCCCGGAAGCTAAGATAAAAGAAGGTTATCTTGCCAGATATTCAAGGCTGGTATCTTCGGCAGCAAAAGGGGCAGTATTAAAATAATTTTAAAAATTTTTTAGAATTTTATTTTTTAAAAAAGAATAAAATAATGATATAATTATCAAAACATTTTTAGTGTTATAAAGTTGTTACAAATATAGGGAGTGAAAAAAAGATGGCTAAAATAACCGGCGCACAAATGATAATAAAATGTTTAAAGGAAGAGGGAGTAGAAGTAATATTCGGATATCCCGGAGGCAAAGTAATTCCCTTGTATGATGCTTTGTTTGACAGTGATATAAGGCATATACTGGTAAGGCATGAACAGGGAGCGGCACATGCAGCAGACGGATATGCAAGAGTTACAGGAAAAACCGGGGTTTGTATTGCCACTTCCGGTCCGGGAGCAACCAACCTTGTAACAGGTATAGCAAATGCATATATGGATTCAATACCCATGGTGGCAATAACCGGGCAGGTAAGCAGAGCACAGATAGGTACAGATGCTTTTCAGGAAGCGGATATAACCGGTATAGTTGCACCTGTAATAAAGCACGATTATCTTGTTAAAGATGTCAGGGAACTGCCAAAAGTAATAAAAGAAGCCTTTAAACTTGCATCTACCGGTAGACCGGGTCCGGTTCTGATAGATATTCCGCTTGATGTAACAACAGATCTTATAGATGAAAACTTTAAGGTAGAAATATATCTTCCGGGATATAAACCTACAATCAAAGGCAATCTCAAACAGGTCAAACAGGCGGCAAAAAAAATAGCCGAAAGTAAAAAGCCAGTAATTTTTGCCGGAGGAGGAGTCATCTCTTCGGGGGCAAGTGATATTTTAAGAAAATTTGTAAAGGTTTCAAAAATTCCGGTTATCACTTCACTTCTGGGAATGGGCTCTTTTCCGGAAGACAATCAGCTGTCATTAAGTATGGCCGGAATGCATGGAACCAAATATGCTAATCTTGCGTTTACCGAAGCAGATCTTATTATTGCAGTAGGAGTTAGATTCGACGACAGGGTTACTGGTAAGCTATCTGAATTTGCACCAAATGCCGAGATAATTCACATAGATATAGATCCTGCGGAAATTGGTAAGAATGTCAGAGTATTAATACCTATTGTGGGAGATGCAAAAATCATTCTTACTGATTTAAAGAACGAGTATGAAAATTATATCGAAAAAAAAGGAATTCCCGACAGGAAAGAGTGGCTGTCAAGGATTAAGTATTTAAAGAATGCTTACCCTCTTAAATATGATAAGAATTCCAGTAAGATAAAGCCTGCTTTTGTTGTAGAGAAAATATATGAACTGACCGGAGGCGATGCCATTATCTGTACGGAAGTGGGCCAGAATCAAATGTGGGCAGCGCAATTTTATAAATTCACTCAACCCAGAACACTGGTTTCTTCAGGAGGATTGGGTACCATGGGATTCGGACTTCCTGCAGCGATAGGTGCAAAAATCGGCAGACCGGATAAAACGGTAATAGATATAGCTGGAGATGGCAGTATTCAGATGGTGTCCCAGGAACTTTCTACGGCAGTTACTAATAAAATAAATATAAAGATAATGCTTCTCAATAATGGATATCTGGGCATGGTAAGGCAATGGCAGGAATTTTTCTTTAAAAGAAGATATTCCCAGACCTGCATCTATAATTGTGTAGATTTTGTAAAGCTTGTGGAAGCATATAGCGGGGTTGGTATAAGGGTTAAAAAAAAGGAAGAGGTCGAAGGTGCCATAAAAAAGGCTCTGGAGATAAATAACGTTGTCCTTGTAGATTTCTGGATAGACAGAGAAGAAAACGTTTACCCTATGGTGGCCCCGGGTTCTCCGATAAGTGAAATGTTAGAAAGCGAAATGTTAGAAGGTGTATAGAATATGAAAGGTGGAGCATTATGAGCCATATCATATCGGTTTTAGTAGAGAATAAAGCAGGAGTACTGGCAAAAATATCCGGGCTTTTCAGCAGAAGGGGATTTAACATTGAAAGTCTGGCAGTCGGTCCTACTGATGATGAAAAAATTTCCAGAGTCACCCTTGAAGTGAATGCGGAGGAGCACAGCATCGAACAAATCATTAAACAGCTTTATAAGTTAATAAATGTAATAAAAATACAGGAGCTGGATCCATTAAACATTGTTGAAAGAGAATTGGTTTTAATAAAAGTAAGTGCTGATTCTAAAACCAGACCTGAAGTGCTGGAAATAGTAAGCGTTTTCAGGGCAAATATCGTGGATGTTGCAAAAAAATCTTTGATGATTGAAATCACCGGGAACAGTACTAAAGTGAGAGCTCTGGGAGATCTTCTGCGGCCGTTTGGAATACTTGAACTGGTCAGAACCGGTAAAATTGCCTGCAGCAGGGGTATTAAAGGCTAAATTAGAGTAGTACAAAAGAAGATATATTTTAAAATCTTAATAAAAAGAAAGATATATTTAAAATATTATTTTTAATACAAAGCTATTAGAAAGGGAAGCTTAAAAAATGGTAAAAAAATACATAATGACTCCGGGTCCTACTCCGATATCCGAGGAAGTGCTTATGGAACATGCCCGACCTCTTATGCATCATAGATCCCCGGAGTTCTCAAAAATATTTATAGAGGTCACAGAAAAATTAAAAAAACTTTTTAAAACCACTAATGATCTTTTTATACTGACTTCTTCGGGTACAGGAGGTATGGAAGCGGGAGTAACAAACTTCTTTTCCAGAGGGGAAAAAGTACTTGTTGTGAGTGTCGGAAATTTTGGAGAAAGATTCAAAAAAATTAGCAGTAAATTCGGTCTGGAAGTTATTTCCCTTGATTACGAGTGGGGAGATGCAGCAAATCCCGAAGATATAAAGAAAGCTCTGGATAATAATTCCGATATTAAAGGAGTCATGGTTCAGTTTAGCGAGACGTCAACCGGTGTTATAAATGACATAAAAGCAATAGCGGATATTGTAAAAAATTATCCTGCAATTCTTATTGCGGATGTGATAAGCGGGCTTGGAGCATCGGATCTCAGGACAGATGAATGGGGTCTGGATGTCGTGATAGGAGGATCTCAGAAAGGACTGAGTGCACCGACAGGGGCCGCATTCATAAGTGTAAGTGAAAAAGCCTGGAAGCTAAATGAAAAATCAGATACTCCCCGTTTTTATTTTGATCTGGCGGCAGCCAAAAATTATTCACAGAAAACACCGCCTCAGACACCATGGACTCCCGGGATATCAATAATTGTAGCCATGAACAAAGCACTGGATATGATATTTGAGGAAGGTCTCGAAAATGTATTTGAAAGACACAGGATACTTGCACTGGCAACACAGAAAGCAATAGAAAAAATAGGACTTCAGCTTTTAGTGAAGGATGAAGCCAAAAGAGGTTTTTCTGTGACTTCAATAATGGTACCTGAAGGAATAGATGCCAAAGAACTTACAAAGATCATGAGAGTTAAATACGGAGTGACCATTGCAGGCGGACAGGGTAAGCTTACCGGGAAGATCATAAGGATAGGACATCTGGGATATGTTGGGATCTTTGATATTATTGTCGCGATATCGGCGCTGGAGATAACATTACGGGAACTGGGCTATAAACTTGAAATAGGTTCGGGTATATCAGAAGCCGAAAGAATATTTGTGGAAAACAATTATCTAAAATAACCGATAAAATTGGGAGAATCTGATAAAAAGTATGAAAACAATTTATAGAGGAAAAAAGTATGAATAAAAGAATATTGATAACCGATGGGATTTCAGCTGATGCAAAAAAGAAGCTTGAGGAGCATTTTATTGTTGAGGAGAAAAAAGGCCTTACACCGGAAAAGCTTAAAGAAGAGATTAAAGGTGTAAATGCCATAATAATAAGAAGCGCCACAAAACTAACGGCAGATGTTATTAATGCATCTGATAAGCTCGAGATTATCGGAAGGGCAGGCATAGGAGTAGACAATGTGGATGTCGGCGCAGCAACTAAAAAAGGTATCGTAGTAGTAAACGCTCCGACAAGTAATGCAGTTACCGTTGCGGAGCATACAATAGCTCTTATGCTTTCTCTGGTAAGGAAAATCCCTGAAGCAAATTTTTCACTTAAGAACGGCAGATGGGAGAAATCAAAATTCAAGGGTATTGAGCTAGAAGGAAAAACGCTTGGTATTGTAGGCTTCGGACAGATTGGCGGGCTGGTTGCAAAAAAAGCAATAGGTCTGAGCATGAAAATTATTGCCTATGATCCTTTTGTGTCGGAAGACAGATTTAAACAGCTTGAAATAAAAAAAGCCGAAAAGCTTGAAGATATATATAAAGAGGCCGATTTTATCTCTATACATCTACCCAAAAATAAAGACACTCTGAGGATGTTTGACAGAGCCGCATTTTATAAAATGAAAAAAGGAACGATAATATTAAACGTTGCAAGGGGTGGCATTGTTGTGGAAAAAGATCTGGCAGAAGCAATCAAGGATGGACAGATAGGCGGAGCGGCGCTGGATGTTTATGAATCGGAACCATGTACCGATTCTCCTGTTTTTAAACTTGAAGAAGTAGTCTGCACACCTCACCTGGGAGCATCGACCACCGAAGCTCAGGACAGGGCGGGAATCACTATTGCGGACCAGGTTATAGATGTCCTTGGCGGAAAGTCTGCTTCATTTCCGGTCAATGCACCTGTTGTAAGACCTGAGCTGATCGATATACTATCTCCTTTCTTCGAGTTATGTGAAAATCTGGGAAGTTTGTTTATAAATCTATTTGAAGGCAACCTGGACAGTCTGAAGATAGGCTATTATGGAAAAGTATCCGAATATGATGTCAGAGTATTGACTTCGATCATTCTGGTAAAGATACTGGAAAAATATTCTGAAGAAAATATCAATCTGGTAAATGTCGATCTACTGGCAAGAGAAATGGGACTAAAAGTAAAAGAAGTAAAGAGCAGTCAGTCGAAAGATTTCATAAATTTGATTGCTCTGGAGGGTAAAGGAAAGGAAAGTGAGCTTTCAATCTCCGGCGCAACGACCGGTAAGAAAGACACACCAAGATTTATTGCTATTGATAAGTTTGAAATAGATATGGTTCCTTCAAAGTTTATGGCATTTATAAGATATGAGGATATCCCGGGTCAGATCGGAAAGATAGGAACTGCTTTTGGTAAGCTGAATGTAAATATTGCCTCTATGCATGTAGGGAGAAAAAAAATGAGTGGAGATGCGGTAATGGGTTTAAATCTGGACAATGAGGTAACCCCTAAAATGCTTGAGGAATTTAAAAAACTTTCAGGTTTTAAAAATATAAAAATAGTTACTCTTTATTAAAAAGATTTAAAAAAGAAACTTCTTTCTAAGTAAAGATTTTTAGAAAAGATTTCTATAAGAATCTAGCAGCAGAGGACTCTAATATTATAAAGGTGAGTTGGTCTATATGGAAAATAAGAAAAATAAAATTTATATATTTGATACAACATTACGGGATGGCGAACAGGCACCGGGCATACATCTGAATACCAGAGAGAAACTGGAGATAGCCCAGCAGCTCGCAAGGTTAAACGTAGACGTAATAGAAGCCGGTTTTCCCATATCATCAAAAGGTGATTTTTATTCCGTAAAAGAAATATCAGCTAAAATCAGGGATAGAAAAATCGCGGCTCTCGCCAGAGCAAATCCCAAGGATATTGATGCGGCCGGAGAAGCTCTCAAGGGTGCGGAACAACCGGTAATACATACTTTTATATCTTCATCCGATATCCACCTGAAATATCAATTAAAGAAAAGCAGAGAAGAAGTACTGCAGCTTGCAGGGGAAGCCGTAAAAAGAAGCCTTAAATATACCGACCTGGTTGAATTCTCGGCTATGGATGCAACCAGAAGTGACCGGGAATTTTTATGCAGATTATTTGAACTGGCAATAAGGAACGGCGCAAGAATAATAAATTTCCCGGACACGGTCGGATATGCTATTCCGGACGAATTCGGAGAAATGATAGATTTTATTTTCGAAAATACTGCCGGGATAGAAGACGTGGTATTAAGTGTTCACTGCCATAATGATCTGGGTCTTGCTGTTGCAAATTCACTTATAGCAATAGAACACGGGGTAAGGCAAATTGAATGTGCCGTCAATGGTATTGGCGAAAGAGCCGGTAATGCCTCACTGGAAGAGATTGCCATGATTATAGATACCAGAAAAAAAGATTTAGGAGTATATACCGATATTAATATTGGCGAAATCATAAGAACAAGCAGTATTGTAAAATCACTTACCGGGTACGTTGTAGCGCCAAATAAAGCGATAGTCGGAAAAAATGCATTCAGCCATGAAGCCGGAATACACCAGGATGGAATGCTTAAGGACAGATCGACTTATGAAATCATAAAACCCGAAGATATCGGGTTAAAATCATCGAAACTGGTACTTGGTAAACATTCAGGCAGGCACGCATTTGTGGAGAGACTTACAGATCTCGGAATCCGGCTTGATGAGAATGACCTTGAAAAAGCTTTTGAAAGATTCAAGGACCTTGCAGAGAAAAAAGGGGCAATAAATGATCAGGATGTAAGGGCAATAGCAGAAAATGAAATGCGGGAAGTTCCGGAACATTTCCTGCTTAAATATTACGAGGTAAGAAGCGGTTCGGATATACGTGCCTCATCCAGAGTAGGTATAGAAATAGCTGGTAAAATAAATGAAGGTTCTTCGGAAGGTGATGGTCCGGTAGATGCTTCTTTTAAAGCTATAGACAGGGTAACGAAAATGAATGCAAAATTGGTAGAATATAAAATAGAAGCAGTATCGGGGGGCAAAGATGCACTGGGATCTGTCAGAGTAGTGGTAAGTACAAATGGAACAGAAGTGATGGGAAGCGGTATAAGCACAGATATTGTAGAGGCAAGCATTAAGGCTTACATTGATGCGATGAATAGAATCGTAGAAAGTACCGATTGAAAAAATATACAGTACTAATTTTTGAAAAATATAAAAAAATTAAAATACTAAAATTAAAAATCAGGAAGGGAAAAAGGATTTTTAAAGTTGAACGATAAACAGAAATCTCAGACAATAACTCAAAAAATAATTGCCTATCACTGCGACAGGGATCATGTATCGGAAGGAGAGATCATAAATGCAGATGTGGATATAGTTCTCGGCAATGATATCACACTTCCAATCGCAATCAAGGAGTTTAATAAAATTGGGACGGGAAGAGTTTTTGACAGAGATAAGATAGTCGTAGTACCGGATCATTTTGCTCCCAATAAAGATATAAAATCGGCCCAGCAGTGTAAGTTTATGAGAGAATTTGCAAGGGAACAGGAGATCAAAAATTATTTTGAAATCGGAAAAATGGGTATAGAGCATGCTCTGCTTCCCGAACTTGGACTGGTACTCCCCGGTAATCTCATAGTGGGAGCAGATTCTCATACGTGTACTTATGGAGCGCTGGGAGCAGCTTCGACCGGTGTTGGGAGTACCGATGTGGCTGTTGCAATGGCCACGGGAAAACTCTGGTTTATGGTACCACGAACAATAAAATTCATGTACAGCGGAGACTTAAAGAAATGGATAACAGGAAAGGATCTTATACTTCATACAATTGGTCTCATCGGAGTGGAAGGCGCACTTTATAAATCTATGGAATTCAGTGGATCTGCTGTAAGTAAACTGTCAATGGATTCCCGATTTACTATGTCTAATATGGCGATAGAAGCGGGTGGGAAGTTTGGAATATTCGAAGTCGATGAAGCGACCAGGGAGTTTTTGAAATCAAGATCCGATGGAAATTATAAAATATTCAGAAGCGATCCGGATGTGGAATATGAAAAGATTTATAACATAGATTGCTCCGATATAAAACTACAGGTAGCCGCACCTCCCCTTCCTTCGAATGCAAAAAATGCTGAGGATTTGAAAGATATAAACATAGATCAGGTAGTCATTGGTTCCTGTACGAATGGCAGGATGGAAGATTTAAAAATTTCTGCAGAAATTTTAGAAGGCAGAAAAGTCGATAAAAACATAAGGGTCATAATAATTCCTGCTACCCAAAACATATACCTTGAAGCATTAAAAAAAGGCTATATAGAGACTTTTATAAATTCGGGCTGTGCGGTAAGTACCCCAACATGTGGGCCCTGCCTGGGGGGACATATGGGAGTTCTTGCCGAAGGTGAAAGGGCTGTATCGACAACCAACAGGAATTTTGTGGGAAGGATGGGCCATCCTAAAAGCGAGGTTTACTTAAGCGGTCCGGCCGTAGCTGCAGCTTCTGCAATAGCCGGAAGAATTGCCACACCCGAGGAGGTCATATAATGATTATAAGAGAAAAAGCGATAAAATACGGAGATAATGTCGATACTGATGTGATAATACCTGCAAGATACCTGAATACTTCAGATGACAGAGAACTGGCATCACATTGTTTAGAAGGTCTTGACAGGGATTTTAAGGAGAAAGTAAAAGAAAGAAAAATCATAATTGCCGGCAATAACTTTGGCTGCGGTTCCTCAAGGGAACATGCGCCTCTTTCTATAAAAACAAGCGGTGTCAAAGCTATAATCGCAGCGTCGTTCTCGAGAATTTTTTTTAGAAATTCGATAAATATAGGACTTCCAGTCATTTCAAGCAGGGAAGCTGCTAATTTTATCCAGGATGGAGATGAACTGGAGGTAGATTTTAGCAGCGGCAGAATCAAAGATATCACGAGAGATAAAGTTTTTGAAATAAATCCGCTGCCTGAATTTATACAGGGGATAATAAAAAGCGGAGGATATATAAATTTCGTAAAAGAAGATTTAAATAAGTAATCAACTTTAAAAATATGACATATTAATAAATGAAATGGACAATCAAGTGAAAGATAAAGTATACATACTGGATACTACCCTTAGAGATGGTGCCCAGAGAGCAGATATATCATTTTCGGTAAGCGATAAGCTGCAGCTTATCGAAAGATTCGATGATATCGGAATTGATTATATAGAAGTCGGATTCCCTGCTTCCAATCCAAAAGAAATGGAATTATTCGAGAAGCTTAAAGGGAGAAAATTCGATTATTCGAAAATAATTGCATTCGGGATGACGAGATATAAGAATATAAAAGCAGAAGAGGATGAGAATATAAAGCAGCTGGTCCAGTCTGGTGCGGATAGCGTATGTATCGTAGGCAAATCATCGGCTCTTCATGCCGAAAAGGTTATAGAGACCACTCTGGAGAACAATTTAAGCATGATCTTTGACACAATAAAATATTTAAAAAAATATTTTCCGGAAGTGATTTTTGATGCGGAGCATTTTTTTGATGGTTTTAAAGAGAATCCTCAGTATGCCGTAAAAACTTTAAAGTCAGCCCTTGAAGCAGGAGCAGATTATCTTGTTCTCTGTGATACAAATGGCGGAATGCTTCCGGATGATGTTACCGAGATAATAGATAAAGTAAAAAAGGGTGTAAAAGCAACCCTGGGGATACATTTTCATAATGACAGCGGCTGCGCAGTTGCAAACACTCTGATAGCTGTAAAAAAGGGGATAAAGATGGTCCATGGAACAATAAACGGCTATGGAGAAAGATGCGGCAATGCTGATCTTTGTCAGATAATCCCCAATCTGGAAATAAAGCTAAAAAAAAGTTGTCTAAAAGAAGGGAACCTCAAACATCTGACCAATCTTTCAAGATTCGTCAGCGAAACCGCAAATCAGATTTTAAATCCCGGCCAGCCATTTGTCGGACGAAATGCTTTTACTCATAAGGGTGGTATGCATGTAAGCGGAGTAAGTAAAATACCGAAAGCATTTGAACATGTTGACCCGGAGGCAGTTGGAAATACAAGAGAAATATTGATTTCGGAACTATCCGGTAAAAAATCCATAATTCTTAAAGCAAAGGAATTCGGGATAAATCTGGAAGATGATTTAAAGAAAGTAAGTGAAATCTTAAGCAGGGTTCAGAATCTGGAGCATAAAGGTTATCAGTTCGAAGCTGCTGATGGGAGTTTTGAACTGCTGGTAAAGGAAATCACAGGACTGAAGAAAAAGTTTTTCAAACTGGAAAGTTTCAGGGTATTAAATGAGAAGAAAGAAGATGGAAGAATGCTTTCCGAAGCTACGGTTAAAGTAGAGATAAACGGAGACAGGATAATCGAGACAGCAGAAGGAAATGGTCCGGTTAATGCTCTGGACAGGGCATTAAGAAAGGCGATTGAAAGCCGTTATCCCACGCTGTCAAAAATCACTCTTACTGACTTTAAAGTAAGGGTGCTAAATGAGAAGAAGGGCACCAGGGCAGTTGTAAGGGTTCTGATCGAATCATCGGACGGAGAGAGAAGCTGGGGCACCATAGGAGTATCTGAAAATATAATCGAAGCCAGCTGGCAGGCACTGGAAGACAGTGTCGTTTACGGATTGATGCATGTTGAGAAGAGCAAGCAGGAATAAGAATTATCCAACAGACTTATCAAAATAAATCATACAGCTAAAAGCGGGGAGGCAAACCTATGGTATATGGTAAAAAAATCACTCTATCAACAAAAGGATTTTCGGATATTAAAGATATTACCAGAGAGGTAGAAGACATTGTTTCGCAGTCGGGTATAAAAAACGGATTGGTAAATGTTTTTATCATTGGTTCAACTGCTTCGGTTTCAACTCAAGAATATGAGCCGGCTCTGATTGAAGATATGCGTCAGCAGCTGGAAGAATTTATTCCGGCAAGCAAGCATACCCGGCACTCACAGACATGGGGTGATGATAATGGATTTTCACACCTGAGAGCAACATTTATGGGTCCGGGTATCTGTGTGCCGCTGTCAGACGGCATACCTGTTCTAGGTACCTGGCAGCAGATAATAGTCATCGATCATGATAACAGACCCCGTTCACGTGAAGTTTTTATACAGGTCATTGGAGAATAGTCAAAGAGATTTCTTAAATATCAAGACCATAAACTCTCCAGGTAAAAGCGACTTTTCCCAATCTAAAAATAGGATTTATTATATCCAGATTTATATCAGCCAGTTGTGAACCCGAAGCGTATTTAAACCCCAATTTAGATGCATCCTTATTTATCCTGGAAAATATCTTAGACTCGATACCTGCTTTCCTGAACTCTTTTTTTATCCCCAGCAGTAGAATTCTTAATCTTGTAAATCCGCCGGTCTTAAGTTTCTTCTGAATTAAATTGAAAATTTTAATATCTCTTTTCATATCTCTTAAATTAAAAAAACGTTCCGAAGGTGTATAAGGCCATTGGCTGTCAAAATATTCTATGACTTCATTTATATCAGGAAAATTTACCGAGATTCCTATAGGTATTCCGTCTTTCTCTATAATGAAGGTTAAATCTTCGATAGATATTGCTTTTATATTCATTGCCTGCAAATTAAACTCTGCATCGGTCATCCTGACCTGCTGGGGATGGTTTGCGCTATTCCAGATAATATTATAGAGTTCTTTTATTTTTTTTATTTCATTTCTGTAATCTTGAAAATTTACGTTTCTGATTTTTATCTCATTGAGTGTCTTCCGATATTTATTGGAAATCTTAATCAGAACCCTTTCAATCCTGTTCATATAGTCTCTTGAAACAACACTATCAGTGATCACGCTATACCAATCATTTTCCTTAACCAGTCCATAGTCTTCAAAGATATCCTTATAATAAGGAGCATTATATGGTTCTAAAAAATAAGGTTTATTTTCAAATCCGTTTATAAGTAACCCTATTTCGCCTCCTGCATTAAATTTTGCAGGACCTATTATTCTTTTACATCCATTTTTCTTTAAATAATCCACTGCTTTATCGAGTAATGCTAATGCCAGATCTTTATTTTCAATGGATTCAAATAGTCCGAACCAGCCAAAAATATCGTTATGTTTTTCATTATAGTTATAATCAATAAAAGATATTACTCTTCCTGTTGGTTTGCCTTCGCTGTATGCAATAAAAAACTTGATTTGCGTATGATCAAAAAACGGATTTCTGCCAATAACTCCGGGTATCCTGAAAAGTGTTGGATTAAGAGATTCTATTTCCTGAATAAATAACGGATTTATTTTATTTGACTGCCTGCTTCTGTACCAGTCTATAAAATAAGGAACGATTACGAATTCTTTTAATTTATTTAAATTCAGGCTGTTAAAAGAATTCGGCTTATACTCACCAAGTTCTTTAATAAGGAACTTAGACATTCCACCCTGTAGTAATGCAAGTTTTATAAATAGGGGTAATTATATGTGATAGCGGGGTGCTTTACAATTATTTTGTGAAAATTTATTATAATAATTCTTATGAGTATTAATACAATCATAAACAGGACATTAAATCATAGTTTTTATAACAGGAAATTATTCTATATTAATAGAATTCAGACATAAATTTTAATTGCTTATTAATTTTATTTTTAATAAAATAATGCAGATGTTTCAGGAATTTAAGCTCATCAAATAATTTCATTTTTATATAAAGTCAAGATACATAAAAAGGGAGGATTTTTTATGGCTTTTATTCAAGATGCTGTATATTTTGTACCACTTCTTGGAGTAATAGGACTACTAACCATTCTCGGAATATACATTTTTATATCCAGACAAAAGCCTGGCAATGAAAAAATGATAGGGATAGCAAATCAAATCAGAGAAGGGTCAATGACCTATATGAGACGGCAGCTGCTATTTGTTGGTGTATTTGTCGTGATTATTGTTATCTTACTCGCTGTCTTTTTAAAAGATAAAAATATTCCGAATTTTGGCATCTATAGTGCAGTAGCGTATGCACTGGGGGGCATGACATCCATGATTTGTGGTTTTATAGGAATGTCTGCAAGTACAAAAGCAAATGTCAGAACAGCAAATGCAGCTAATAAAAAAGGTATGGCCAAAGCTCTGGGTATTGCTTTTAACGGCGGCGCCGTAATGGGGCTGGCAGTCGCAAGTGTTGGATTAATAGGATTCGGAGGTCTTTACTTACTAATAATGAAGATAACAGATGGTAATATATTGTATCTTTCGATTATGAATGGATTTGCAATGGGTGCAAGTTCAGTCGCTCTGTTCATGAGGGTCGGTGGCGGAATCTTCACAAAATCAGCAGATGTCGGGGCTGATTTAGTTGGAAAAATAGAAGCAGGTATACCTGAAGACGACCCAAGAAATCCGGCTGTAATAGCCGATAATGTCGGAGATAATGTCGGTGATGTTGCAGGAATGGGCGCAGACCTATATGAAAGTTACGTGGGAAGCATTATAGCAGCTATTGCCCTGGCCGTTACCACAGGTTCTGCTGCTGCAATATCCGGAATGGTTATTTCACAGAATCCCACTGCCTTTGCAGTATTCCCTATATTTATTGCGGGAGCGGGTTTGATTGGAAGTTTATTTGCGGTATTAGCAATGAAAGTTCTGCAGAAATTCAATCCACCTTTAGCATTAAGACTATCAACATGGATTGCGGCCGCTGTTATGCTGGCAATTGCATATCTCATATGCCCATTACTGCATATTGATATAAAATTTGCTCATGCTGCTGCCAGCGGTTGTATAATCGGTATAATAATCGGTTTACTATCAGAATACTATACTTCCGGAAAATCCATTAAAAGTATAGCAGAAACTGCTAAAACAGGGCCGGCTACCGTTATAATAAATGGTCTTGCAACTGGTATGCAATCAATAATTTTACCTGTTGTTGGTATTTGCGCCGCAATAGGAGTCAGTTTTTATTTTGCAGGTTTATATGGAATTGCAATTGCTGCCGTGGGTATGCTTGGAACAATAGGAGTCACAATGGCTGTCGATGCTTATGGTCCGATAGCTGATAATGCCGGTGGTATAAGTGAAATGAGCGGATTGGGACCCGAAACAAGAAAAATTACCGACAGTCTTGATTCCCTCGGGAATACAACTGCAGCCATAGGTAAGGGATTTGCAATCGGCTCCGCAGCACTGACTTCATTAGCTTTATACGCAGCTTACTGTCTTGCAGCTGGAGTAGATATAATCAATCTTACTAATCCAAAGGTTGTAATTGGAACATTTTTAGGAGGTTTGATCCCATTCTTTATAGCTTCAAGTACAATGAGAGCAGTCGGATCCGCTGCATTTAAAATGGTTGAGGAAGTTAGAAGACAATTTAGAGAAATAAAAGGATTAATGACAGGAACCGCAAAGCCAGACACAAAAAGGTGTATTGATATTGCAACAAAAGCAGCAGTAATCAGAATGATAGTTCCGGGTTCGGTAGCAGTTATATTCCCTGCAGTAATTGGTTTCCTTTTAGGAAAAGAAGGACTAGGAGGTGCTCTTGCAGGTGCTACAGTTGTCGGAGTCATGCTGGCTCTAATGATGGCTAATTCAGGCGGAGCATGGGATAATGCCAAAAAGTATATCGAAGGAGGCAACCTGGAAGGCTTTGGTAAAGGAAGCGAACCTCATAAAGCGGCGATTGTTGGCGATACGGTAGGGGATCCCTTCAAGGATACTTCAGGTCCATCAATGAATATCTTAATAAAATTAATGTCAGTAGTAAGTCTGGTTCTGGCGCCTTTATTAAAAAATGCCAGCTCATTATTTGATTTATTAAAATTTTAATTAATCTAAAAATAGAATAAAAAATGCACAGGTGGAGAAAATACATCTGTGCATTTTTATTTTTAGCTGTTTGCAATGATTTAATTTGCGGTAAGATTTAAAATTATTTGTATTTATGATATTTTAATCATATGGAAAACAATATAAATAAAATAGTAAAAGAATTACTTAATAGTTTTAAAGAAGGAAGAATAAACAAAGAAGATGCGATCTTAAAAGTAAAAGAATTATATTTTGAAGATATAGGTTTTGCAAAAATAGACCATCACCGCTTGCTTCGCAGGGATTTTCCAGAAGTCATTTATGGCGATGGCAAGAGTCCGGATCAGATTTTAGAGATAGCAAAGAAAATATTAAAATATTCACCCGTGCTTCTTGTCACCAGAACCACTATAGAAACCTACGCTCTTTTAAAAAAAGATATAAAGAATCTGGAATTTAACGAAAGATCAAATATTATTTATACACCGCTTGATATCCCTGATGATAAATTAAGTGAGGGAATTACTATTATATGTGCAGGAACTTCGGATATAAGTATTGCAGAAGAAGCTTCGGTAACCAGCTATTTGATG
>Ga0315551_10000758_pt1 | contig 25457 bp, 21 predicted proteins | sample SalMarSW160290MG_FD_203678 | JGI IMG/M metagenome (GOLD analysis project Ga0315551, IMG submission 203678) | Salt marsh sediment microbial communities from the Plum Island Ecosystem LTER, Massachusetts, United States - Salt Marsh Sediment SW1602-90 ...
CAATAGAACCAGAGGCCCCATCTTCGATTTCCCAGTATCCGCTCATCTTACCCTCTTCAACAGTCAGGCTCATGTAAACTGTCATATATTCGTTTCCGTCGAAAATAGTGAAATAGAAAGTAAGAGTTCCCTCTTTAAATTCAATATCCTTACATTCCTCGTCTTGGGCCATTCCCAATGAATCGGAAATTGTTCCCAAGTATTCTCCGTTGTCTTTCTGGAGTGTAAGGGTGACTTCATCCGCTCCTTGTTCGGGAACCTCTGTCGTTCCTACCCATTTTCCACTCAGGTCGACATCTTGAGAGAAAGAGGTGGCGCTGAAAAGTGTCAGAAGAAAAACCATGAAAGTCAAAGTGAAGATAATTTTTTTCATTTTGTCTCTCCTCTTTTCTGGGTCTGAATAAGCATTTAATTTTATAGTGAATTCGTATGATAATACGCAAATTCGATGATGTGAATTTCATTTATATGATATTTTTTTGAAAATATCAAATCTTCATAAAAGCATCCTTATTTCTGTGACAATTTCAACAGCAGTCAGGTAAGCTGGGGAGGAAGTCATCCGGAGGCGAGCGGGCATGGTTCCTCTCCATCCTCGCTGGGGGAAAATCCGCGGGCTGACGAATCAGCTTACCTGACTGTTACTGCATCACGGTTTTGGGGATGCTTCCAATCTTCTACAAGGACATCTTTCATTTATAGATTCTAGATGAATCAACTGTAAAGTTTTTCCCGGGATATCTCTAAGGCCAGGTTGAATTCCCCGGCAAGAACCTGGGAGGCTACAGAAGCTGCGAATTCCTTTGCTGTTTTAATTCCCATGATTCTCAATGCTTCACGTCCTGTAGGAGGGATGAGTCCTTCGCTGGAGGAGATCACTCCCGCTTCAATATTAGGCAGCTCCACCCTATAGATAATATCTTCCTTGTTCTCTCCTGCATTCGGGCTTTGGCTTCGGGAAAGAAGAGTTGGATTGTCGATATGGCTTTCCTTCGCATCTCTTCGTTCTTGAAGATCAAGCCAAGCGAACGAGCTGCTCTGCCGAACTGTGAAACCTTGACCTCAGCCCCGCCAAATTTATTGATGATATAACATCCTCTGGTCACACCCATCGGGCCCATTCCTGTTCCATAGACAAGAAGGCTTGTCAACTCTGTCTCCAAGTCGCCGTTGACCTTTAATCGCCCTCCATAAGAATAGTAATCTTCTACTCCTCCCACATAGTTGGCAACCAGCGGAGCATATTGTCCTAAAGGCTTCAGTTCGGTTCCGCATAGCGAACAGGTAAGATCCGTGTCTGAAATGTCGAGTTCCCAGGCAAGATGGTCATTCTCACAGATGTACCGTTCTTTGTAAGGCTGGGAGGAGATGGAGATAAAGACGAATTTTTCGCCTGTCTCTTCTTCGATAAATTTCTGCCTGCATGCTGCGGCGATCTTGAAATTATTTGGAGAAGGGATTTCATACTCTTTCTGGATTTCCTCTTCCACTTTCCAGGGTGCGAGTTTTCCGCTTTTTAACTTTGCTACGCACTCTTGGATGATTGTCTCTTCATGTATGTGGTGCATGAGGGTTTTCCTTTCGTGTTTGATTAGACTTTCATTATAGACATTTTCTTATGAGATTACTTCAGGAAAATCAACTTCTTCCATTCTATTCGTAAAACTCGACAGGATGATCAAGTGTGTTATTTCCCTTAGAGTTGCCGCTACTTATAGCATAGAGAAAATCAGGATGTCAAATGACAGGAACCGCCGCCTCACTACCTGATTGGATGAAATATCTTCAATCATTATGGAAATGAAAATGCTTACATCCTTGACCGTCAATTTGACATGATTTTTCATATTGTTATAAATTTAGATGAGAAAATTGGGAGGCTCTTCAATCAAGGAAAGCAGAAAGGGAAAAAAGAAACCATACAGAACGGAAATGAAAAAGTTTAAGATTCTGAGCGACTTTGCAGAACTGGATAAAGCTAGAACCTTTCTTCGAGATGCCCTCCAGGATTTAAATCTTTCTGAAAAGGCCTATTACATCATTGAGCTTTCCCTCTTAGAGATATGTTCCAATATCGTAAGATATGCCTATCGCAGGAAGAGGGGCACTATCTTCCTCAAGATATGGCAGGAAGAGGGAAGGATCTTCTTTGAAATCAGGGATAATGGAGTTCCCTTTGATCCAACCCAGTCGAAGGCCCCCGACATAGAAGAAATGATCAAGGATGCAAAAACAGGCGGCTTGGGTATCTTTCTTGTTCGAAAACTTATGGACGGATTTGATTACAGACGCGAAGACAATCAGAACGTGCTGATCATGTATAAGACCATCAAGAAGACTGAAATTTAGGAATCAGTAGAGAACCGTTTTGATCTTGTCGATTTCCTTGAGTATCAAATCTCTTCTGATAAGGATAGCCTCGATTTCCTTTTCTGTCAAATATTCTCCTGCAACTTCTCTTATCACCTCATGATTGAGGCTTTTCAGCTTCTCTACAAGAGAACTGGGGAGCTCCTTCATCAACCTCGGACCTTCTTTGTAGTTTGCATCATAGATGAGATCTTTGGTGAATTTTTTGGATGTGCGGAAAGACCGAGAATGATCAATAAGAATCATCCGCCAATCTTCGGTTATGAGGTACTGATTCTGATGACGGTCTTCATTGGCGATCAGATTGTCGAAAGCCCGCTGCAGGTAGAGAGCTCTATTCCAGTTGAAAATTTTATAAGAGGGAGTTTTTATGTTTTGTTCATATTTATCCTTAAGGCTGATCCAGTAATCGACCAGTAATTGACAGGATCCACGATCCCCTCGAAATCTTTTTTCTACAGTGGGAGGAACCATGTGTAAGCCCAAATATTTGTCCAAGCGGTAAGCTGCGATCTCCCATCTCCAGTTATCGAGATACCCCTTCACCCTGCCTTCCACGTTCTTCCATATTGCCTGTTTCACAATCCCATCTTTTTCAATGGTCAACCTCCAGGGATTGGTCACGGCCTCCCGTTCTACCCATGGCTGATCGGAGCCTGTGATTTCTGCCGTCTCCAGGAACTCTTCCCATTTTGCTCTCTCTTCTATTTCTTCTGCAGTGAATTGGGCTAACAACTGAAAAAGGAAACCCAAAAAGATAACAAGAAAGAAAAGAGAAGTAATTTTTCTTTTCACCCTTTACCTTCCTTATTATTGATAAACTTTATTTCCATCAAATGTAGATAATGTGAATGATCAATACAAAACATTTTCTTCGCCTTTTTCTCTTATCATTTCATCAATTTCTGCCAATATAAGCTTTTTGCGAGCAAGGATGGCTTTTATCTCTTTATCTTGGAGATAAGGGCCAACAGCTTCTCTGATGATTTCAAAATCCAGTGCCTTTATTTTTTCTACGAATGCGCACGGCAGCTGTCTGAAAGGTTTGTTCCCTTCGATGCCAGTTCTCCCGAACATAAGCTGTTTGGTGAATTTCTTGGAAGAACGAAAGGAACGGGAATGATCGATGAGAATCACCCGCCAGTCCTTTGTGTAAAAAATATTCTGCTGGGTTCTGTCTTCGTTGGCGATCAGACTGTCGAAAGCTCTGGTTAGATATTTGGTCTTCTGGATATTGTCGGATTCTGATCCAGAAGCGGGCATTGCAATTTTTTCTTCCATGATATCGAGGAGACTGAATTCAGCCTCAACCCAAAGCTGAAGAGAACCCTTTTTTCCCTCGAATTCTCTCTCCACTGTGGGGGGAACCATATTCAGCTCCAGAATCTTATCCATTTGATAAGCGGCGATCTCATACTCCCAGCCCTCAAGGAAGCCTTCCTGGATGCCCTTTGGGTTTTTCCAGACCCCGCTGGCTTCTGTATCTCCTTTTTTCAAGTAGAGTCTTATGGGCTTAGTTACTCCTTCGCCTATCTCTTGGTACTTGATGATTTCTGCCGTCTTGAGAAATTCTTCCCAGTTGGCTCTTTCTCCCAGTTCTTCTGGGGTAAATTGGGCGATTATGTTATAGTTTTGGGCAAGGAAAAGGATGAGAACAGCGATGAAGATGATTTTTCTTCTCATTTTTTTCTTCCCGTTCGAAAAACCCGAGTTTTGTCGCAGTTATTATATTGACACTTACCTTGAAAGGCAAATCAAAAACACCCGTGGATAACATCTCCATCTCCGTGAAAAGTGAAGATATTTCGTCCAGTTAGGTTATGAGGCGGCGGTTCCTGTCCCTCCGAAGCCCGAACGAGAGCTGATTTTCCTCGCTGGGAAAAATCTGCGTGCTGACGATCCCCCGCCCTCACTCCTATCGCGGAGATTCTTTTAGAGCCGTGGAGAGAGTATTATCATATATGCGCTTTTTTGTATAAAATAAAATAGATTAGGTTGATGAGAAAATGAAGACTATAGCTGTGGCTGTGTTCCAGGTTTTGATTCTCTATAGAATATGTAAGTAAGAAGGAGTCAGAGGAATGAGAATAAAAGTCTTTGTATTGAGCATCATGATATTCACACTTTTCTGTTCCTCGGAAAAACATTCACCAACTATCCGGTTCCCCTACGAATGGTTGGGACCCGTTGGATTTGGAGGAAATATAGATCAACAAAGTATTGTTGAACCTTCTGATATTTGTTTCCACCCTCTCAGGAAAACTCTCTTTGTGGTCAGTGATGAAGGGGAGATCTTCGAAATAGAGACAGATGGAAGTCCTGTGTCGCGAGTAAAAATTCCCGGTGATTTGGAAGGCATTACAGTCGCTCCTCAATCTGGTCTTCTTTACATAATCATTGAAGGAGAAGATGTTCTCCTTGAGTTTGATCCAGAGGAAAAAAAAGTTACCCGGCGATTCCCTATTAATAGAACATTTGGGAACGATCCCAATTTTCTTCAAAAACAGAAAGAAGGTCATGATAACGGGATTGAGTCCGTTGCTTTTGTTCCCGATGAGAACCATCCTGAAGGTGGAACATTCTACATGGGCAATCAGTGGGATCCTCCGTGCATAATTGAGGTTCTGGTTCCTCTCAGGACAAGCGAATCTGAGATCGCAGAAGCAAGAATTATCCGGGTTTTACCATTTGCTATGGATGATCCTTCAGCCATGTACTATGATCAGAAGACAGGCCTGTTGAATATTGTCAGTGATGCGGATAATATCCTGGTGGAAATCACCCTTGAGGGAAAGTTAGTTAAGGAGTATGCATTTCTCGGAGATAATCAGGAGGGGATCACCAAGGATGAAGAAGGCTATCTGTATATTGCCCAGGATTCAGGAGGAATAATCAAAGTGAAAGACTTGCGATGATCTCGCTCTTCGTTTGACATTCAGGGAAACGCTAAGGAGAATAAAAGTCGAGTTAACTCTTGATTTTTCTGATTAAAAATTCCTTATCATCCATCATTATTCTTTGATAAAGATCGAAGATCTATTAGTATAATAAGTTATCCCCCTTGGTATTCTGTTCTTTAAGCTGATAACCTCTTGTGTTCTCTTATAACCAATAAACAGAGGATTATCCAGACTACAGCTATGCCCACATTGAGTTTGGCGAAACTTTCCAGGCTAAAAGCGAGGTAGGTGGTGCCAAGGAGAACGGTCAGGCTATGTAATAAATCCCCTGTTCTCACGAAAAAAGTATCGATGGCTGCCTTGGCTTTGTATTTTGCTTCTCTTGATGTTATGAGGAAGAGGGCGCCTCGAGTTGTGTTCATTAGGGAGTAATCTGTGCTGTTTTCAAAGATCTTAGCCCATTTAACCCGGATAAATGAGGCTCCTAAAGCAATGAAAAAATAACCTCCAATGGAAATGAATGGGAGGAAGAGGAGTGCTCCTTTAACTCCGAACCACTTGAATATACGCGAGACCAGAAAGAGTTGAATGAACAGGGCAAAGAGATTAACCAAAAAATTGAAGTCAGAATCTAATTTGGTCAGAAATTCAGCCTCTGCCGCCTCTGAACCTTTAATCTTTTCGGTTTCCTTAGCCTGCTCAGCGGTGCGATCCCATACTTTGGATTTGATGTATTCACCATTTGTATTGACGTAATTCAGCACCAAGATAACCAAGGCGATGAAGAGAAGATATCTACTTTTAAACACCAAACGAAAACCGCCTCCCCTTGGCAAAGGCTTCTCCTTCAATTTTTTCTTATGTTTTTCTTTTGCCTTTTGATGGGCCTGTTTATTTTTTACACTTTCCATCTCTCTTTTGTGGATAATAAGGGTTAATACAATGCAGGCGACCAGGATGGCTCCAGTGAGGAGTAGAAAATGAAAGGGGCTTAATGGTCCTTTTGGTTTTACCAGTAAGGAAGGGATCTTGCTGCCGATGACAGCTCCCAGGTTTTGTCCAAGCATGATCAATACGAATAGTCTTTTTCCTTCTTCCTCTGTGTAGATATCGTTGGAAAAGCCCCAGAATTGAGCAATGAGAAAAACGTTGTATATCCCAACCCATATGTAAAAGATGACACTCAACGTACCTAGAGGGGTTCCCGCAAGATGTAAGACATAAAAAATGGCTAGATTCAAGATAAAAAAGAGGGTAACCCAGGTGATCAATAATTGACGGGGGACTTTAGCAGAAAGGTAGCTGAATATTTTTATGACGAAGATAAGTACTATAGCCATAACTCCAAAAAGATAGGCTTCGATTTCGGCGGTTTGTCCTGTTAAGATTAAAGCTTTTCTGACTGGTTTTAATATCGAATAAGCCGTCAGGATCAAAAAAATATTAAGAGTCAAGAGAAAAACTGTCAGCCCTTCACCAGGATGGACTACTGTAAAGAGCCGGAAAAAGCGATAGACTAGGCCAGAAGATTCTTTTTCGTTTCCTCTCATTTTCTCATTGTTTTCGGTTTTTACCGAATCCCTCCTTCTTGGCTTTTTTCTGCTTTTATTATCTGGGTTCGATTGGCAGATTTGGCTGTAACAGGTCTAAACAACCTTGAAATTTGATTTTAACTGATTTCCCCAATTTATTGCTGAAGCTTTGATATTTCAATCTTTTCAGTTGAAGAGGACAGCATCTTGTCCCTTTTCTTTAATCAATTGCCCGATCTTTTCGATGATGATTTTTTTGCGTTGAAGCAGAGCTTCAATCTCTGGGTCATTGAGAAATGGCTTGAGTTTATTCTTGACTTGAAGGTCATCCAATTGGAGGAGGTTGTTGTAGAATTTACGAGAACACTTGTTGATTTTGCATCCAGAAATGATCTCAGGCAGAGGGGAGAAGGCCATGGAAAAGTCGACTCGATACGCTTTCCACTCATCAAGATCAACCAGGATGTCATTGGCATCAAAACAATCCTCTTCAAGGACCAAATTCTCAAAAACATTGATCACTTCCAGCATGTTCTGAAAGGATACAGGATCTGGTGGATCTATTTTTTTCCTTTTTCTCTCGGCTTCTCTTATGCAGCCTTCTAGATAAAGTTGAAGAGAACCTGTTGTCCCTTCAATTTCTCTTTCCACAACGGGAGGTACGATTTTGAGCTCGAGGAGTTTGTCCAGTTCATAAGCGGCAATCTCGTATTTATAACTATCAGGAAGAAGGGAAGGTCGGGAGCGATTGATGTACTTGAAGAGGCCTTGGCGTTGAGTTATTCCGTCGTTGAGTGTGATTCTCCACGGTGCGGTCCTTCCCGCTTCTGTGTCTTTTTCCACAGAAATGATCTCAGCTGTTCTCAGATAATTCTCCAGTTTATCTTGGTCCCAATTCCCTCGATCTGGCGATTGAGATAAGCTCAGGCACCAATTGGCTAGAGTGAGGCAGATGAAAATGAGAAGGACATAATTTTTATCGTTCATGACCCACCGCCCAAAGAGAAAATTCTCCATTCTTGATTATTAAAGCACTCAAAAATCCTCCATAAAATTCTGAAATTCCCGTGTCGATAATCCAGACTTTTCCGTGAAAACGTCTTAAATACTCCTCTGCCATAACTGGGCTGCCCATTCGCGGTGTATGAGCAATAACCATGTATTTTGCTCCCAGATTAGTCAAGGTTTTATCAACCTCTGCCTCGAAAATTGCCTCATTCATGGTGGCTAAACCTCGATACCAGAGAGGCCCTTCGCTTTTGTAAACAATTTGGGGAGTGAAGGTAATTTTTGAAGGCGATGAATTGATGGCTGCCCTGCGCAGAAAGGAGAGCTCTATCCGCAACTGCTCGTTTATATCCTCCAGTTTCCATTTTGAGAATTTTTTGCTGATCCCTCCATGGACGAATATGACATCGTTGATCTTGATGACCGCATTGTGTTTAAGCAACCACTTACCATAATTTTTGTTGAAAAAAATGATATATTCCTTCCGAGCACTCAAGTCGGTCTTGAGGAGATTTTCCCATTTCGCTCTTAAGGAATTATTCGAGGAAAGATCCGAATGCGAGCCACTAAGATTCTCTTTGCCTGACTGTTCTTGGAATTCTTTTTCTTCCTTTTTTTTATAACTGCCAGGCAAGAAAGAGACAAATTGCTCCACCGTGACATATCCGGGATAATCGAAGGATATGCCAGTGATATTCATCTCCTCATGGTTGCCAAGAAGAACGTGGACCTTGCCTCCCGCTTTTTCAGCGTCCTTCTCCAGTTTTATCAGCAAGTCAAAGACTTTTCGAGCGTCAGGGCCTCTGTCCATAATATCTCCAGTTTGGACAAAATGGGTTTTGCCGCCTGACCAATGAAGAGCTTCATCGATGAGTCCCACTCCCTTTAAGATTTTCAGGAAATTGCTGTAATCGCCATGGATATCTCCCACAGCAATGATTTTTTCGACTCCCGTCCAAACACATTGGATTTTGCCTGCGTACAGGCAGGAAAAAAGGAGGAAGATGAGCAGGGTAAAGATAAGAGAGGATTTAATTTTTCTCGTCGGATTCTTTCCTGTGATGTTTTTCATGGAAACCTTGTTTCCTTTTTTTAACGATTCCTGAGCCCTCATTTATGTTCCTCTTCACTTATACTAATATCAAAATCAGGGAGTTAGGTCTATACCTTTCCCTAGCGCTTGCCCCTGCAACAGGGGAGAGTTCATATTTGACTTTCAATTTTTCTTTTGATAAAAGCTTAGAAAGAGACATAAGAGAGGAAAGCGTAAACGATTCAGAGGGAAGCTTTCAAAAATCATGGACTTACGTCAGTCAAAAAAGGCCACCTGCTTATGATTCAAGCCTTTTAAAGGGGACGGGAAAAGATGGTCATAAACACAAGAGAAAAGAATGATATCGTCATTTTTGACATCGAAGGAGAAATCCGAAGGTCTGATATCACTGATATCACACTCCATCAGCTAGTCAAAGATCAATTGGATTCTGGAAAGCGCAACATCCTTCTCAATTTTCAGAATGTTGATTTCATCGATAGTTTTGGCGTAGGAGAGATCTTAGCCAGTTATATATCCACGCATAACTTGGGAGGGAAACTGAAAATCGCCAAGATATCCAAGAAACTCTATCTTGTTTTCCAAGTCACCATGCTCACCAAAGTCTTAGAAATATTCGATGATGAAAAGATGGCTTTGGAGAGCTTTTTTAAAGAGTAAAGATCAGGCTTTTCTCCTTTAGAGCCTTCCATGGCCAAAAATCGCCTGTATAAAGTTTTATCGCGTATCGTCGATTTGAATCCTGGTGAAGAGCTTATAGCTCTTCTTCTTTTTCTTTATTTTTTTCTTATCGCAGCTCCTTTCTCCATTGTCAAACCCTTGAGAGATGCCTTCTATTTGGATGTTTTGTCCTATAAAAAATTACCTGTTGCCTACTTGCTTACAGCTATAATCATAGGTTTTGTGGTTGCTTTTCATTCTAAACTCCAGGCCAAAATCCAAAGACATCTTTTACTTACCCTCAGCCTTGTCTTTTTCATCCTGACCTCCCTGCTCTTTTGGTGGATTTTCCCTAAGGAATGGGAATGGATACCTCTTGCTTTTTGGATCTGGGTCAATATGTTGGTGGTTCTGATGACTCAATTTTGGATCACTGTTAACGATGTGTTTAATCCAAGAGAGGTTAAGCGGATGATCGGATTCATGGGGAGTGGGGGAATTTTAGGAGGCATCGTCGGATATGAAACGGCTGGACTTTTAGCTAAGTCAAAAGTTTCCAATCATCTTCTTCTCATAGCTTGCGGAATGTTTTTTGTCTGTATTTTCATCGTTCATTATATCTTTGTGTTGCACAGGAAACGACAATCTACATTTGATAAGGTGAAAGCGGGCAAAAATAGAGATATAAGCAAAGGGGGAGAACCACTTAAAGTGGGTTTTAAGGATTGTTTCAATACAGTGAGGCGAGACTCTTATCTAAAATTGCTGGCAGCCATGGTGACCATCACATGGATTGTATCTACTTTTATCGATTTTCAGTTCAAAGGAGTTATTGATATCAATATCTCTGGAAAGGATAATCTGACATTCTTTTTTGGGCATTTTTATGCTGCGTTGATGGTTTTCGCGTTCTTCCTTCAGCTACTCATGACTAGCAACATCATCAAGCGCTATGGTATTCGTTTGACTCTTCTGCTTTTTCCTCTTCTATTACTTCTCGGCTCCTTAGGGATTGCTGTCTTTGCCAGTATCGTTTTTGCCATCTTTCTTAAGGGGAGTGATAAAAGCCTTTCTTATTCCATCAATCAATCCGTTAGGGAGCTACTCTACATTCCTGTCTCTCCAGAGCTCAAGACTAAGGCAAAGATATTCATCGATATATTTATCAACAGATTTGCCAAGGGCATTGGGGCTTTAATTCTCATGATCCTTGTTCTGGTGCCCATCGGCATCCGATTTACTAGCCTTGTTTCGGTTCTTTTTATTCTTGTCTGGATTCTCCTCAACCTTAAGGTCAGTCGGGAATATGTGAGTACAGTCAAAAACAAGTTGGAGAAGAGATGGGATCGAGCAGATAAGCTCATAACAGAAAGAATGGATGTGGATTACACGAAATTGGTGTTTGACACCATCGAGAGCAAGAATCGGAGTTCTGTCTTATATGCCATGCATTTGTTCGACTTGATCAAACAGGACAAACTGACTCCTGAGCTGAAAAAAGTAATTTCTTACAAATCTGATGAGATAAGAGTCTCCTCATTGGGAGTGCTTTTAGAGACCGAAGAGACCACTCTGATACCTGAAACAGAGGATGATATCAGTGAAGAATTCTTGAAGAAAGAGATAAAAGAGATCATGTCTTTGGATGTTTATCAGGAAGTCATGAAGGATTATGTGGAGAAAGTCATGTCTAGAGAAGGCAAGGAGACAGAAATCGCCAAAATGGAAGTAGCCAAAGCTCTGGGAATGATGGACTCTCATTCTCCTCTTACCCATACGCTTGAAGACCTTCTCCATGAAGAATCACCTGAGGTGAGCAAGTATGCTGTGGAGAGTGCAGCCAGGCTAAAGCAGAGAGATTATGTTCCTTCTATAGTCCAGAAGTTATCCAGCCGTCTTACCCGTGAAGATGCCAGTACAGCTCTTGAAAAATACGGCCAAAAAATCGTCGGCACTCTTTCTGATTATATAGGAGATTCTGAGGTGGATATAGAGTTGAGAAAAGAATTGGTCAAAGTCGTAGCACGCATTGGAGGCCAGGAAGCGCTCGACTTCCTCACCTGGGAACTTGCAGAGGAAAAGGATGATCTGGATCCAGAACTGATCGATGCCTTAGATAGAATCCGCTCGGATAATCCTGATTTTCTATTCCAGAAAGAGATCGTCAAGCGAAAAATTGCCAAAGAAGTCAAGAATTACTGTACAAATCTCATTGATTTTTATCGAGCGTTGACTAAGGAAAAGAAAGAACAAGCGGAAAAGCCCGCTCGTCAGGATCTTACTCAGTCTCTGGCCAATATTTTCAAGCTGCTGGGACTCATCTACACGCATGAAGATATTTTCAGGGCCTATCAAAACATCAAGGAAGGGACCAAGGATTCGACTGCTTATGCTGTTGAACTTCTTGACAATACTCTGGAAAAGGAAATTAGAGACATCCTCCTTCCCCTCATCGAAAATATTCCTTTTGCACAAAGAGTGAAAAGGTGCCGAGGCCTGCTCAAGACCTCTTCGCTTTTAAAAAAAATTGATGGCTAAGAACCGAGTCCAAAAGCTTTTATCCTACTTTGCTGACATAAGAGCAGGGGAAGTTTCTTCCTCTATTCTCTTGTTCATTTATTTTTTCCTCATCACTTCCTCGGTTTACATCATCAAACCCGTCAAGATTTCGCTCTTCCTGGAAAGCCTGTCTTTCACCAGACTCCCTTATGCCTACCTTTTGACAGCCGTCTTGATCGGTTTTGTGGTTTCTTTAAATTCCAGGTTGTTGCATGTGATGAAGAGACGTGTTTACATCTCTTTGAGCCTGGTTTTTTTTATAGTCTGTCTTTTGCTGTTCTGGATGTTTTTCAGATATAACTGGGATTGGCTTTCCATAATTTATTGGTTTTGGGCAGATATTTTCATAGCCACATCTGTCACTCAATTCTGGATATTGGTTAACGATATCTATAACCCAAGGCAGGCAAAAAGACTGATTGGCTTTCTGGTAAGCGGAGGACTTTTGGGAGGAGTAGCAGGAGCCCTTTTGGCCTCGTTGTTGGCCATGCAATTCGGAACAGAAAACCTCCTTTTGATTTGTCCTCTGATGCTTATCTTTTGTCTGGTTATTATCACTTTCATCTCAAAATGCATACCAGGAGAAAAAGAGGAAGAGACTCAGCCCACTAGAGATAAGAAAAAAACCAGGGTAGGATACGGCAAAAGCCTACAGTTGATCAGGAAAAATCGTTATTTGCTGCTTCTCTGCGGGATCATGATTGCGACTTTTGTGGTGACCACTTTGATCGATTTTCAGTTCAATTCTGTGGTTGAAAAGCATTTCACAGAGGCCGTAGATGGGGAGGTTTTGGTCAAGAAAGATGCTATGACTTCTTTTCTGGGGATTTTTTTTACTGGAATGCTTGTATTTTCCTATTTGCTACATGTCCTTCTCACCAGCCGTATCCTGAAGAACTTCGGAATCCGCGCGGCGCTTTTAGTTGCCCCTTTTCTCTTATTGGTGGGTTCTGTGGCCATCTTCTTCATCCCCATGCTCTATTTGATTTACTGGGGAGTCTTGATTAAAGGGGCGGATAAAAGTCTGGCCTATTCCCTCAATCAGTCAGTGAGAGAGCTTCTTTACATCCCCATTTCTCCTGACATCAAATATAAAGCCAAGGTCTTCATCGATATGTTTGTCAACAAATTTGCAAAAGGTCTTGGAGCTCTCATTATCCTATTGTTCCTTTTCGTTTTTCATTTATCTGTCGTCCGAATCAGTTTGGTCACCATAATTTTTCTCATTGTATGGATTGGCCTTAATCTCATGATTACCAAGGAGTATGTGGGTATTGTCAAGAGAAACTTAAGAATAAAATGGGAAGACGCGGATAAATTTATCGGAGAAAAGATTGATATCGATATGACAAAACTTGTTTTTGACACTCTGGAAAGCAAAAAAAGGAGTTCAGTCCTTTATGCTATGAATCTTTTTGACCTAGTCAAAAGAGATAAATTAAGTCCTGCATTAAAAGGAATAATCTCCGGCAAATCTGATGAAATAAAAGCCGGCTCTATGGATTCCCTTCTGGAATTGGATGGCGAGGCCTTGCTTCCTGAAATGGATGATGTTCTGGAGGAGGAAGATCTCGATGCCCAGGTTAAGGAAATCATGTCCCTCGATGTCTACCAGGAGTTGATGAAAGAGCACATCGATAAAATCGCCGATGAGGAAAGCAAGGATGCGGAAGTGTCCAAGATGGAAGCAGCCAAGGTTCTGGGTATGATGAAACCAACCTCCTCTCTTACTCATAATCTCAACAAGCTTCTTCGAGATAAATCGCCAGAAGTCATCAAATATGCTGTGGAGAGCGCTGGAAAACTGAAGACAAGAGATTTTGTTCCTCTCATCATTCCTCATCTTCGCAGGCCTTCTACCCAAAGGATAGCCAGTGAGGCTCTGGCTGAATATGGAAACAAAATCGTGGGGACACTAAAAGATTATCTGGGAGACCAGGATGAAGACATCCGAGTCCGAAAGGCCATCCCTGATATCTTAGCCAACACAGGGACTCAAAAAGCTGCCTATCTCCTTTCCTTAGGGCTGAAAAGAAGAGACGGTGATGTAGAGTCGGAGATTATCGAGGCCATGTTCAAGATGAAATCAAAACACCCCCATATCCATTTTCGAGATGAGATTGTTCTTCCTGAAACTCTGCGGATGATAAAGAAAAGCTATCTGATCTTGATAGAAATCGACGGCTTGAAAGGGGATGAGAAAAAAGTGTCTCTAGCTAAGGAGCTAGAAAAAAATTTAGCGCGTTGCCTTAAGCATATTTTTGAACTTCTGAGTCTGGTCTATGCTAAAGAAGATGTCATCAAGGCGTACCAGAACATCACTGCAGGGACAAAAAAATCCATCGACTATTCCATCGAACTTCTGGATAACATGCTGAAGAAAGAAATGATGGAATTTCTCTTGCCCTTGATCGACGATATTCCCTTTGAGGATAAAGTTAGGAAGTGCAAAAAGAATATGAGGACTCTAGAAAGATCAGGAGTATCTTGAAATCTTTTTTCCTATAAGAGTATAATTAAAAATGAAGGTTGGTCATGCCTCGATTGTTCGTCTATCCGAAAAAAGGGGACATCATCCGTTTCCCGTTGAAAAAAAAGAAGATCTCTATCGGTCGTTCTGCCGATAACGATATCTATATTCCTGATCCCTTCTGTTCAGGTTATCATGTCTTTATCTATACGATAGAATCTGGATATGCGATTCGGGACAATTCCAGCAAAAATGGGACCTTTCTCAACGGAAAAAAAATACAGGCTGAGACCCGAATCAATAAGGGTGACGAAATCCTCATCGGCTCCACCAGGATTTTCTTCGATAAGGAGATTTCAACCAATGTGGAAGTCATGGACGATCCTTCCTCTTCGGTCAATGTCAACACCATCGTCAATGTTAAAGAAATCCTGAAAAAAACTGATATAGAGACAACCATAAAAGCTGCTACAGCTACACCTTTTGACTTGGAAAGGATCAAGTCAGAAAATAAGGCTTATTCCATCTTGAGCAAAGTCAGCCAAGCCCTCATCCTCCACAAACCCCTGACCGAGCTGCTCGAGTATATCATGGATCTTATCAGTGAGCATCTTCCCATGGACAGGGGGATTTTAATGTTGAAGGAAGGCAATCCCCCTCAATTGATTCCAAAGGTGGTTCGTATCAATAATGATCGCCTCATGGGCCAGAAAATCCAGGTCAGCAAGAGCATTGTCGACATGGCCATGGACAAGCATTCCTCTATACTCACTTCTGACGCTCAAGCAGACACCCGTTTTAGAGCCATGGACAGCATCATCAAATCCAACATCCATTCAGCGATGTGTATTCCCCTCTGGAACAACAAAGAGATCATCGGAATCATCTATTCAGACAGGATAATGAGTCTTGAGAGATTCAGCGATGAGGATTTGCGGCTGTTGACTCTTCTCTCCAATCTGGCTGCTGTTAAAATCGAAAATGCTGAGCTTATCGAGAAGGCCATCGAGCAGGAAAAGATGGAGAAAGAACTCGCCCTGGCTTCTCAAATCCAGAAAGACTTTCTGCCCAAAGAGAATCCTTCCTGCGATAATTTTGAGATTGCAGGCTCCAATATCCCCTGTTATCAAGTGGGAGGGGATTATTATGACTTTATAGATATCGACCCTTGCCGTTTGGGAATTGTGATCGCCGATGTTTCAGGAAAGGGGGTGAGTGCTTCCCTCCTCATGGCTTCTCTGAGAGCAGCCCTCCATTCAGAGCTCCACCCATTGTATAAATTAGAGGAGATGGCCGGAAAGCTCAATAATTTTGTCCATCGCAGCTCCGCCCCCAATAATTTTATCACCTTTTTCTTCTGTGAACTGAACAGGAAGAATGGAGAAATGCGATTTATCAATGCCGGACACAACCCCCCGCTGATCTTGAAGAAGAATGAGAAGATAGAACGTCTGGAAAGCAGTGGCCTCTGCCTGGGAATGTTTCCTTTATCCACCTATGAAATCAATGCAATGACCATAGAGCCTGGCGATATGGCTCTTCTCTTTACAGATGGAATCACCGAAAGCCGGAATAAAAAGAATGAAGAGTTCAGCGAGGAGAGGCTGATCAGTCTTATCAAAAAGAAACCGAAATTAAGCGCTCAGAAGCTCCTGGATAAAATCCACGATGAGGTGCGGCAATTCACTTCTGGGACCGATCAGATGGACGACATGACTCTGGTGGTCATTAAGAGAGTCTCCTGATCGCCAAAGTTTCGAAATCTGATCCTGTAACCAGGAGGCCTTTTCCCGCGAAGGTAAAAAAGCCTATCCCTTAGAGGACGATGATGGATCTCAGGGCTTCACCCTTCCTTAGCAGGTCGAACGCATCGTTTATCTCTTCCAGCTTGAACTTGTTGGTGACCACAGGCTTGAGTTGAATCTTCCCCGTCTTTGCCATCTCGATGATCTTGGGATAATCCACAGGACGGCAACCCAGGGAGCCTTTGATTTCGATCTCTCGGAACATCAATCTTGCTGCGTTTAAAGACACGCTGTGATGAGTGTATCCCACTTGACAGTGTAGGCCACCTGCCTTGACCGCACCGAAAGCCAGCTCTATGGTCTTGGGATTGCCGATAGCTTCAATGGCGATATCCGCTCCTCCATCCGTCAATTTGCGTATCTCCTTGAGGAGTTCCTTGTCTTCTTTTCCTGAAGCGTTGATGGTGTGCAGTGCCCCCAGCTGTTTTGCGATTTCCAATTTTTTATCCACGAGATCCACAGCAATGACCGATCCGCCAGAAGCGGCTGCCATCTGGACAACGTTTATACCTACTCCGCCGCAGCCAAACACCACCACCGAGTCTCCCAGCTTGACCTGAGCTCTGTTTTTGACCGCATGATAAGGTGTGGATATAGCGTCAGCGATGATGCTCGATTCTTCAAGGGGAAGCTCCTCGGGAAGGTGCTGGCAGTCTTTGGCCGGCACCTTGGTGTATTCTGCATAAGCCCCATCGATGTGATTTCCTAACATCAGCATGTTGAAGCAAATATTCTCCCGACCCAATCGGCAATTGGGACAATAACCGCAGGAAAAAACAGGAGGGATGAGCACACGATCACCGACCTTAAAGTTTTTGACCTCTTCACCGACTTCCTCCACAATCCCCGATGGTTCATGGCCCAGGATCATGGGTGGTTTTTTGAACGTGGGAACCCCATGATCGATATAATGCAGATCCGTATTGCAGACGCCGCATGCGGCGACCTTCACCAGGATCTCATGAAGGCTGATTTCCGGCTTTTCCACGTCCTCTATTTTGAGGGGTTGGTTAGGCTCATAAAACACAGCCGCTTTCATTTCTTCCTCCTTTATTTATTTTTCCAGAGAGGCTTTCTTTTCTCCATAAAGGCTCGGAGACCCTCATGGGCATCTTCTGAGGACATCAATTCTCCAAGATAAATCTCTTCAATCCTCTGCAGTCCTTCCGAGAAAGCCGTTTCTAATCCCAGGGTGATTCCTTTTTTGGAATACTTCAATCCCACCAAGCTCAGCTCAGTCAGGGGTTGAATAAAGGTCTCCAATTCAGAATCGAATGAGTCAAGAGGTGTGACTTTGTTAATCAGACCTATTCGCTCGGCTTCATGGGCATCGATGGTTTTTCCTGTTAACAGGAGCTCGGCTGCTTTTTTCAGTCCCACAAGGCGGGGCATGATCAATAGGGCTATGGGAGGAAGGACTGAGAGTTTTATCTCCGGCTGTCCGATTTTCAGATTGTCAGCGGCGATGATCAAATCACAGAAAAGAGCGATTTCACATCCTCCTCCTAAAGTCAATCCCTTCAAGGCAGCCACAGTGACCTGATCGAGTTTGGCGAGGTTGCGGAAGATATCATGAAAGACATGAAGCATCTTTTCTACCTTTTCTTCTGTATGGTCAGCCACATCCACTCCTGCAGAGAAAGCCTTGTCCCCGCTCCCGGATATAATCACAACTTTGACTTCTATATTCTCCATTAAAGAACGCAGAGCCTCATTCATTTCTTCCATTGTCGCGATATTCAGTATGTTTAAAGGGGGGCGGTTGATGGTTAAGAGCGCCTTTTCTTCTTTGATTTCAAAGAGGACGTTTTCATAATTTTTTTGAGTCATGATGTTCCTCTTTTAAAGGATGATTTTCATCAATGTCGATTGATGGGAGTTGAGATGTAATACATATCACCTGATTTCCCCGCTGTCAACCATTCAGTCGGGGATGGACGGAAACCCGCGCCGCCATTCCTCATTCTATCAAATGTCTTTCCTCATTACGGAAAAAGAGATGATTTCGCTTGAAACAGTTGACTTGAAATGGCAATATTGATATTTTGATATTTTCAAAAGGAAGAGATTTTGCTTGTTCCCCACCTAAAAAGTTAAACCACAGCAACTCAAAAGAGAGTATTGTCTTTATTTGAAGGAGGTAAAATGAGCGAAGAAAAGAAATCCCTCATCAAAAAAATCAAGGCCACAGGTCATATGAGAAAGATCATGGCCGATTATTTTTATGAGATGGATAGAGCTTCTAAGGAGGGATCGCCTAAAATAGCTTGGTGCACGAGTGTTGGCCCTGCTGAGCTTTTATTGAGTTTAGGATTTCTTGTCCATTATCCTGAGAATCACGGTGCCATGCTGGGATCTACCCGTACAGCCAACGATTATATTCCCGTGAGCAATGCTATCGGATATTCACCGGATATTTGCTCGTATTTAACGAGTGATGTGGGTGCTTTCATAAAAAAAGAAACTCCTCTCTCACGAGCCTACGAGGGTATTGATGGGGTTCCCAAGCCCGATGTGTTAGTTTACAACACCAACCAGTGCCGGGATGTCCAGGATTGGTTTTCCTGGTATTCCAGAGAGTTGAACGTTCCTGCAATTGGTATATCTACTTACAGAAACATAGGAGAGATCAAAGATTATCATCTCCAGGTCATTGTTCAGCAGATAAAGGACATGATCCCATCTCTAGAAAAGATTTCTGGCAATAAATTCGATATAGATAGATTTCGTGAGGTTTTAGCCTTATCCAAAAAATGCACAGAAATGTGGAAAAAAGTTCTGGAAGTCAACATGGCTCTTCCCGCCCCGATGAGCTTTTTTGATGGAACCATCCATATGGGGCCGGCCGTGGTTTTGAGAGGAAGTCCCCAGGCTGTGGAGTATTATGAAGTGCTTCTCCAGGAACTTGAGGAAAGGATTGCTAACAGAGAAGGAGCGGTAGGGGATGAAAAATACCGGCTTTACTGGGAAGGGATGCCGATCTGGGGAAAATTGAGGAGTCTGGCCGAGTTTTTCATCGCACTACGGACAGCTGTTATCGCTTCCACCTACTGCAACAGCTGGATCTTTGATTCCTTCGATCCTGAAGATCCCTTCATAAGTATGGTTCGGGCTTATACAGAGATATTCATAGTCAGGGATGAGAATTATAAGGAGAAATACATCGAAGATATGGTGCGAAAATTCAAAATAGATGGAATTCTGTTCCATGATGCAAAGACCTGCCCGAACAATTCCAACAATCGTTACGGCATGCCCGAAAGACTGGAGAAAAAATTGAATCTTCCCTCTCTGACTATAAACGGTGACCTGAACGATCTCCGGTGTTATTCAGAAGAGCAGGCCAAGACAAATATCGAAGCCTTTATCGAGCAGTTGGAGGCGAAATAAATATAAAGCCAGTCTGATGAATTATTTTGTGGGAGTGGATGTCGGAGCTTCTACTACAAAAGCGATCATCCTCGATGAAAATAAGGATATCCTCGGCTATGCGGTCAGGCATTCGGGTGTTGATTTTAAAGCTGCGGCTGAGCGGGTTTTCGGGGAATCAAAGAAGAAGGCTCAAAGGCGAATCGCTGACAGTCACGCCGTCGTAGCCACGGGTTATGGAAGACGGAATGTTGCCTTTGCCCACAGGATAAAGACAGAAATCAGTTGTCATGCCAAGGGAAGCTATCTCCATTTTCCCCATGCCCATACCTTGATCGATATCGGAGGACAGGACAGCAAGATCATCAGGGTGGATGATTCGGGGAAAAGGACGGGTTTCAGGATGAATCGCAAATGCGCAGCCGGCACAGGGGCATTCCTCGAGGAGATCGCCAACAGACTGCGCATTAAGATTGATAAACTCAATGGGTTGGCAGAAAAGTCGAAAAGAAATATCGAGATCGGAAGCTACTGCACAGTGTTTACGGCCACAGAAATACTGACCAAAATCAGAGAAGGGGTGGAGGTGCCAGATTTGGTGAGGGGCATTTTTGGCTCTGTGATAAAGAGAGCCTTGGAGATGGATCCTTTGGAAGGAAATATCGTGATGACTGGGGGAGTGGTGGCTTACAATCCCTTTTTGGTTAAAATGTTCGAAGAAAAAATCGGGAGAGAAATTTTTGTGCCTCCCTTTCCTCAGTTGACAGGCGCCTTGGGAGCGGCATTGTATGCCATGGAAATAAAGGAGGGTTAAATGCTTGATTCTTTATTTAAACCGAAGTCAGTGGCTATCATCGGTGCTTCAAATAATCCCTTGAGCATCGGTCATATCGTTATCACCAATCTGCTTAATCATAATTTCAAGGGTCCCATCTATCCCATCAATCCCAAATCCAAATATATCAAGAGTTTCAGAGCTTTTCCCTCTGTAACAGAAGTTCCTGATGATATTGACTTGGTGAACATTTCCATCAAAAACACTTTGGTTCCTCATGTCATCGAAGAATGCGGGAAGAAAGGAGTGAAGTTCGCCATCGTCCATACGGCTGGCTTCAAGGAAGTGGGAGAGGAGGGACTGGAGCTGGAGAAGCAGATTGTGGATATTGCTCACAAGTACGGCATGCGAATTTACGGTCCCAATTCTCAAGGGATTCAGAATTCTGATCCTGATGTCTCCGTCTATGCCAATTTTACCTTTGTTCCCATGTTCCCCGGTAATATCTCCATCGTCGCTCAGAGTGGAGGAGTGGGAGAAACTCTGAAGCTTCATCTCTATGAAGTGGGTATGGGAATCAGGATGTACGCCAGTTTTGGCAATGAGGCGGATGTGAGCATGAATGAGATCATCGAGTACTACGGCCAGGACGAGGGGACAAGAGTCATCATGGTTCACATTGAGACCTTGAAAGACCCTGCTGGTTTTCTTGAAGTTGCCAGCCGGATCACACCCGAGAAGCCGATTCTGGCCTTGAAATCAGGAAAGACATCGGAGGGGGCGGTGGCTGTTGCCTCCCACACCGGTTCCTTGATCGAACAAGACACGCTCACTGATGTCATCTTCCAGAAGAGCGGTGTCCTCAGATTCCACTCCCAGGAGGAGATGGTGGAGGCAGCAATAGGTTTTTCCACCCAGCCTGTGCCCAAAGGAGATCGCGTGGTTATCGTCACCAATACAGGAGGACCTGCCATAATCTCTGTGGATGAGGCTATCTCTGCAGGACTCAAATTAGCGGAATTAAGCCCTGAGACCAAAGAAGCTTTGGGTAAGCTCCTCTTTACAGAGGCCATAGTATCCAATCCTGTGGATGTGGTCGCCACAGCAGGCCCTGAACAGTATGGAGGCACGGTGGAGACTCTGCTTAAAGATCCCCATATCGACTCACTTCTGCTCAACTTTGTCACCCCGCCCTTTGTTGACTGCGAAGGTGTGGCCCGCAGGCTGTCTGAAATCGGTAAGACTGCTGAAAAGCCGATTGTCTGTGTGGTGATGACCATCGAGAGATGGGCCGAAGTGGTTCGTCTCATCAGAGAAAGCGGCATTCCTGTTTATGATTTTCCTGAAACCGCCTCAAGAGTTCTTTCTTCGATGACTCGATACAGCCAAATGATCCAGAAAGAGGCTCCCTTCTATAAGAAGTACGATGTTGATAGAGAGACAGCCGAATCAGTCATAAGCCGACACAGAGGCCAGGAAAAATTCATCCCCCAGGCTGATGTCTTTGAGATTCTCCGCAGTTACGGCATTCCCACCGTGATCACCACAAGAATCCGGAAAAAAGATGAGCTGGAAGAGGCTGCAGCCAAAGTCGGCTACCCGCTGGCCCTGAAGGTGGATTCAGAAGAGATCGTTCATAAGACAGAAGTTGGGGGAGTTAAGCTCGATCTCAAGGAAAGAGAGGCCCTTAAGACAGCCTTTGAGGCAATGTCCAGGAAATTTGAAAAAGAAAAGCCCGGGTTCATTCTCCAGGAGTATCTCAAAGACGGAAAGGAAGTGATCATGGGTGCCAAGGCCAATGAGGGGTTTCAGCCGACCATCATGTTTGGTTTAGGAGGAATCTTTGTGGAGATTTTGAAGGATGTCGTGTTCAGGTTAGCCCCTCTCTCTGAAGATGACGCTTGGGAGATGGCCCGTTCCATCAAAGGTTATCCGCTCTTGGAAGGAACAAGAGGAGAGAAAGGAGTCGATTTGGAGAAGCTGGTTGAGATCATGATTCGTTTCTCTCAACTGGTTTCAGAGTTTCCAGAGATCGGGGAGATAGATCTCAATCCTGTGTTTGCTTTTGAGCCTGGAAAGGGTGCCTTGGTGGTGGATGCCCGCTTAAAGGTGATTAAAGAACAGTAAGATCTTTAGGGTCTGTTCGCCGAACAGACCTTTTAGGGAATTGACGAATCTATGAGCCACAAGCGGTAAGCGTGAACTGGATTCCTTTCACCATTGTTTGTATTTACATCCTTCTCCTCTATGCGATCACTTGGGCCACCCGACGCCTGAGCCGCGGGGGGATGGTTGCCTATCTTCTGGCAGGCCGAGGCCTCCCGTTCTGGGTGGTTGCCCCCCTGTTGGCAGGTCTGGCCGTGGGTGGAGCTTCCACGGTGGGTGTGGCAGAGAGAGCCTATAATACAGGTCTTTCAGCAGGCTGGTACAATGCGGCCTGGGCTGCAGGAGCCATCCTGGTGGGCTTTATTGCTGCCCGGCGCTACAGGCAGATGGAAGTGGCTACCCTTCCAGAGCTTTTCGAAAGGCATTACAGCATTCCTGGTCGAATCATAGGGGTGGTTGGACAGCTAGTCTTGCAGGTTGTGATCACCTCGCTTCAGTATGTGGCTGGCGGAGCGATCCTCTCCTCGTTACTGCCCGATATTTTTGACATTAAGACAGGGATGTTTGTCACTGCAGTGGTCTTTGTAGGAATCACCCTGATCGGAGGCTTTTGGGCGGCTGGCCTGACCAATATCATCAATGTGATTCTGATCTATGTAGGCGTGGTTTTGGGAGCGGTGATAGCCGTTGTGAAGATTGGGGGGTGGGGAGAGTTTGTCGCCAAAATTCCGGCCCAACATCCTGGCTTTGATTTGAGCGCCATCGGATGGGGGCTCGTCATCGCCTGGTTTATGGTGATGTGCACTATGGCCTTCTCGGTCCAATCTGTGGTTCAAATCAGTTTTGCGGCCAAAGACCCTTCCTCTGCGAGCAGAGGATTTATTTTGGGAGGGTTGATTATCCTTCCAGTGGGTTTTATAAGTGCTCTCATCGGCCTTGCCGCCACCATCCTCCACCCGGGAATCATCCCCACCGAAGCCTTGCCGCGCACGGTTTTAAGCTTGAGTCCGGTGGTGGCGGGGCTGGTGCTGGCCGGGCTGTGGGCGGCTGATGTTTCCACCGCATCCGCCCTTCTGTTGGGAAGCGCCACTCTGGTGGTGGGCGATTTGATCAAGAGGTTCGTCGCTCCTGACCTTGGAGAAAAAGGTGAAAGAGCGATCTCTCGGATATCTGTTTTGATTCTCAGTATCTTCACCTATCTTCTGGCTGTCTCCGTCTCGGGCATCCTCAAAACTTTACTCATCGGGCTCTCCTTGACCACAGCTTACACTCTGGTGACCCTGATGACCCTTTTCTGGCCAAAAATCTGCCGGCGCGCCCATGCCTTCTGGACTCTGCTGGTGGCTATGGCGTCTCTTGCGGCCTGGCTCGTTTTTCCTCAAGTTGCATCTTTTTTCCAAAAATTACACCTTCCCCATCCCATATATCTCTGCTGGATAGCGAGCCTTTTGACCTTTTTTCTGATCGCCATCATCGATAAAAGAAAAATAAAATCGCCCCTCCCTTGACACGGCAGAGAGGGAAAAGTAGTATTCGGCGTAGAAAAACGCGCCGCTATTTTTTAAAAGGAGGAAAAAATGGGTTTAGATTGGCTTCCAAGGGATAACGAGATCAAAGACCATTCTCTGTTTGGAAAAGAATATTGGGGTGAAGAACCTCCCTGCACCATGTATGAGAAGAGACCGATCACCGATCCTTCAGGGAATGAGGCAGATGGTCTTTACACAGCCTGGGTGATGCTTAACAATCCTGCCCAGTACAACTCCTACACCACGAAAATGGTCAAAGGGGTGATCGCTGGATTTCAGAACGCTTCCTTAGATCGGAGTGTGGTTGCTGTTATCTTTACAGCTGTGGGGGAGAGAGCCTTCTGTACAGGCGGCAACACCAAAGAATATGCCGAATATTATGCGGGAAGGCCTAATGAATACGGCGAATACATGGACCTTTTCAACCTTATGGTTGACTCCATTCTGATGTGCAAGAAGCCGACCATCTGCCGGGTGAACGGAATGAGAATCGCTGGCGGCCAGGAGATCGGCATGGCCTGTGATATCGCCTTAGCAGCAGACACAGCTATCTTTGGCCAAGCAGGTCCCCGCCATGGCTCCGCCCCGGATGGAGGATCCTCTGATTTTCTTCCCTGGTTTTTGAGCATCGAAGATGCCATCTGGAATTGTGTTTCCTGCGAGATGTGGAGTGCTTACAAGATGAAGAGGCTCGGCCTCATCAGTCAGGCCGTTCCGGCCATCAAACAGGATGGAAAATTCATCCGGAATCCCGCTGTCATCACAGATAGATATGTGGAAGATGGAGAAATCGTCTATGGGGAGTTCGTCAAAGGAGAAGAGGGAAAGAAAGCACGGGAATTTCTCAAGACAGCTAACATCGATTTTGAGCTGTTGGACAAAGCAGTCCGCCAGGTGATCTGGAAATTCACCAACCTCTTTCCTGGATGCTTGATGAAATCCATCGACAGTGTCAGGACCAAGAAGAAATTTTTCTGGGATATGGCCAAAAATTACAACCGTCATTGGCTGGCCGTCAACATGGCCACAGAAGCGTTCATGGGCTTCCATGCTTTCAACACCAAAAAGATAACCGGCCAAGATGTGATCGATTTCATCAAATACAGACAACTGATTGCTCAAGGAAAATCCGTCGATGAAGCCTTCATGGAAGCCGTTCTCGCCAAGCCTAAAGAATAAAGGAATAAGAAAGATAAAATGGGGACAGACGGCTTTCTTAAGAAAGGGCCGTGCCGCATCGGGATTCTTTATCTTATAGAAAAGTTGCCTGTCCCTTTTCCCTTTTTCTAAAGAGATAACATCATCAAAGACAGAAGATTG
>Ga0315551_10000759_pt1 | contig 25446 bp, 38 predicted proteins | sample SalMarSW160290MG_FD_203678 | JGI IMG/M metagenome (GOLD analysis project Ga0315551, IMG submission 203678) | Salt marsh sediment microbial communities from the Plum Island Ecosystem LTER, Massachusetts, United States - Salt Marsh Sediment SW1602-90 ...
CATTTCTAACCCCGATAGTATCTATTATTGGGTTGATAGTGTGAAGATAGATTCTCTCTTGTTTGCTGATGACACGGGCCACTTTTATCCATTTGGGTATGGGCTTACTCTTGTGGGAGATAGTGCTGAGGCGGACACTAACCAATTAAAGATTTGGGGGGACAAATGGTGGTCAGGAATAGGAGGAGACGCAAGTAAAGCAGATATACATGATTCTTTGGTGGCAGCCGAAACCTTAAGATGGAAAATTCATATTCACGATTCTCTCGTAGCCGCTCAGTCTTTATGGCAAAGGGATGCTCACGATACGCTACTTTCTTGGGAATCAATTTGGCAAGGGCAAATAAATGATTCACTCATAGCGATTCAGGGGATTTGGCAAGATGACATCAATGATTCGTTAATTGCTGCTCAGTCCTTGTGGCAGGGAGATGTAAATGATTCCCTTGTGGCTGCTCAAACGCTATGGCAGGCAGATATAAGCGATACCCTGGATGTTCGTCAAATATACCTTGATTCTACTGGCTCTTATGCCAGTCCGTTCCTGAAAGGGTATTTTGACGCAATAGTCGGCACTACCAGTCATTCGGTAGTAGAAGCGGGGACTTTGAAGGCAACAGAAGGAGTTATATTGCCTGATAGTTCTCTGGATACCTCGATGGTCAAGGATGCGGAGTTCCAAACTTATATCCAGAATTGGGATGATACGATAGGCTGGGACATAGCGACAGTAGTGAACACCAGGATTGGGGATAGTCTTTATACGGCTTATACTGCGGCTAAACAGGATTGGCGAATCCCCCTCTTTGTGGAGTATGCAGGTTGCGTGCTTGACAGTAATACCAACACTGGCGGAGTTAAGGTAGAGAGCGACAAGTATGTGTCCAGCAATACCAATTATCAGTATTTCCACATTTCAACTGATAGCTCCTCGGCTCAGAGATATGATATTTCTATTATGTGGGCAGTGCCCTACTATGCTACATCCATAGATAGCTTCTCTCTGCTTTATCGCACTGGCGATGCTAGTATGGATAGCAACAAGCTGAAAGTCCACTGGTTCGCGAATGGCTCTGCGGGGAATGTGGATAGTGTGACCAGCGTTACTTGGGCTACGGTAGTGGAGACCACAGGGTTAGGAGCTATGGCTGCTAACGATGTCTTGATATTAGAACTGCAATGCACTGTGGCTAATCCAAATGACTGGGTGGAGAGTGCGGACATCTGGTTCTATGGGAAGAGATAAGATGAAGATAGGATTGCTTATATTCCTAATTCTACTCCCTGCTGGGGTTTGGGCTACTTCTCCTGATACCTTGCGACCAAGTGGGGTGGGAGACAGCACCATTTTTACCCCAAGTGCTGGGGCTAATTGGGAATGTGTGGACGAACCAGTGAGTGATGGTGATGGAAGCTATGTTTCTACCATTGGCAACCTGTTGGTTTGGCGCACCGATCTCTATGCTATCCCCGATGGTAACGGTTCAGGAGCAATAGATTCTGTTGTTGTCTATTCACGGGCCAAATCAACTGGAGCATTAACTTCCTGGCGAATCAATTTTAGGACAGCCCTGAAAAGTGGAGATTCGCTTAAAGTTAGTGCTAACAAGCAACCAGGCACCGATTACATCTTAGATAGTCTTAGATATACGACTGACCCTAACACTGGCTCGGCCTGGACATGGGCGGCTATTGCTAATATGCAAGCAGGTGTAGCAATGGTGGAGAGAACAGCTGATAAACCTGGTTATGCCACTCAGGTCTGGGCACAGGTTTATTATCAACCTGCTCCTCCTGTGTGTAACCCAGTGGTGGGAGTGGATACTATCAGCGTAGATACCACTACGGCTGCTCTGGTATGGGCTCAGAGCGAATCTTCCTTCTGCACTGGCTATGTGGTCAGGGCAAAGGTGGGACAGGACTTCTACCCAATCAGTTACTCGGATGGCTGGCTAGTGGGTGAGACCAATGCCATTGCCGATACTACTGTAACCATCACCGACCTTTTGCCAAACACCTGGCAAAGTTTGACGGTGTTTGCCAAAGACACAAGCGGAGGTTATAGTGATACCGCTGGAGGGGACTCATCCAGCATAACCATTCGCACTGATGCATTTGGGGGGTTCAACTATTTCCGTCATCTCAATGTGATCTATGCTGGTTCGGACACGCTCATTGATTATCCTGTGCGAGCAACTTTCGAATCTGGCTTTGTGGGTGCAGAATATTTGGCTACTTGGTCTAATTTGATGGGGCCAGCGGCCATATATAATTCCGACACCAACAGAACTTATATTGCTTACCTGGCGGAGGATGAATCGATAAATGTTTTCTACTATGGCCACAACACCCATGAATTGAGCAATAGTTATGCCGTGGGTGATGTGCCTGCCGTAGCAGAGACCCACGGTTCGCCTTCAATGATTATAGATACTCTGGGCTACATTCATATTTTCTATGGCTGTCATAGTAGCCAGTTGAAACATTCGGTCTCGTCTGTTCCTTATGAAATTGACCAGGGATGGGATAGTGTGAGCACGCCATTCTGGCATGTCACTTATCCTGCCCCAGTGCTTTACCCTGACGGCTCCCTGGGGCTGTTTTTGCGGAGTGTCCGTAGGCAGAATGAAGGGGCAGGTTATTTCCAGAATATGATTTACTGGCGGTCGGTGGATAATGGATATACCTGGAGCGGTTCAACCTCTACCTGGACTACCCAGCCTACGAATGGGAAGGATGCTTATATCAACCATGCTGATTCATTTCATTGTTTTGGTTCGGTGGGATATTTACAAGTAGATTCTACCTCTATTTCTGTTTTCCCAAGGAACCGGATATTACTTTCCTTTAGTCTCACTTCTTTCCCCTATGACTCCTCTTCCCATATATGCGGTGCTGGCACTGTCTATGCTTATTGCTATGCCGAGGATTCCACAATAAATGAAACCGTCAGGATGTATAAGGTGAATAAGGCCTGGCAAGAGGATGGGGTTACCTGGGACAGTGCAGATGCAGGGGTTACGGCCTGGACAACCAAAGGGTGCGATGCGGTTCCTGCCGATAGGGAAGGGACGGCAATGAGCCAGGCAATTATTGACACAACTGGCAAGTGGTTCACCTGGGTAGTGGCTGAGAGCACCCTGAAAGATTGGGTCAATGATTCCACTTCCAACAAAGGACTGATCTTTATTTCAACTTCAAACTATGACGGATACAATGCGAAGTGGTTCTACTCTTCAGACACCACCGCCAGCGAGAAACCGAAATTGGTTATCCCCGTCCAGCCTCATGATGATATTGTTGTATTGCCTGATTCTGGTGGGAATGGTCTGGGTATCATATATCGAGGCGTGCCCACAATGGATGATTCGGGGAATGTGCACTTGGGTCTATGGTTCTGCAATACTGTATCCTCTCCTAATAACAATGCCAATCTTTATTATCTTGAATGTCTTCGGGATGGTTCAACCTTTGTAAACAGTGTGGGAGACACCTATTCTTTGCCTCTGAACCTGACCAATATCGAAATGGCAATGAGGACTGATACTAATGTTACTTATGTAGGGAATACACAGGAAATCGGTGCATATAATAATAGGCCAGCCATACTCAGCATTTGGCTGAATCGGGATGACACTTCCAGGGGGACTTGCTGGATGACCATAAAACACGACACAGGCTGGGCGAATTACCCGATCTGCCATATGGACAATGAGAGAGACTCTTATCGGCTTTTCTTCACCGACAGTCTGCATCTCCAGGTCTATGTGACTGCAGTTCACGACAATTATTATGCCCAGTGTGGCACTTTGACCAATGTAAATAGGGGCGGCTACTTAGACCTTTACGAAAGCTCCGACGGGGGAGAAACCTGGGCCTGGACTTCACGGCTCACGGATTACCCGATCCAGATTCTACAGATCAAAAAGGTTCTCCACTATGACACCAGTGTGGCTGATTACATTAAGCTGATGTGGAATGTGGGATTGGTGAAGCCAGCCACGATAGAGGTCTGGCCTCCTCAGTGGGAATATGGGTATTATGATTTTAATTACGATATGATCGGTTCTAATGGTGAGGATGTAAGGTTTTTTAGCAGTGATCTTTCAGACAGTTTCCCTTACTTTTTGGAGAGATGGGAACCCTGGGGCAAATCCGATTTCTGGTTTAAGATGGACAGTATTATGCCAGGGACGACCAAAGTTTTGGTAGGTATGGGGGATGCAAGTCTGAGTTCTGAATCCTATGGAGATAGTGTCTTTGACTTCTTTGAAGATTTTAGCGACCTGAGCGATTGGAAGACCATTTATGGTAGTGCGAATGTAGATACAGTGTGTTTCATAGATGGTAGGGATATACCCGCCTTCAGTGAGCAGGGGAAGCAGAATTTGATAAGGAAGGCTTTACCATATGATAGTATGACAATCAGGGACTGGATGTTTGTGAATTACGAGGGTAGCCAGGACGACTGGGGGACTTATATCCGACACGGTGCAGTGGATACAATAGGGTGGCACTATGCCAGGTGGCCCCTTGCTGTAGGTTTGAAAAGCTGGAATGTGGCCTGGTGGAATGGTTCTGCTTACAATACCCAGGCTTTTGGTATGGCCCCTCCTTTTACTAATACTTGCGGTTGGATTCCCTGGGAGTTCAACTCCAAGACAGGTAAGCTGAAGTTCCAGGATGATTCGGTATATACCATTGCCGTTGGCATAGAGACTGACTCTATTACCATAGGGGACAGGACTGCTGCGGATTCCAGCAGGGAAGCATATGCGACCTGTCTGATGGGGAGAAGGGCAGTATCCATTGAGCCGACCACCTATTGGGGCGAGGCAATGCAGTTCTACGAGTTCTGGGATAAGAAAACCTCCGACTTTGCCTTTGGAGACACAACTAAAGTAGCTATCACTGGCGATAAGGTTCAGATGGCCCTCACCAGCAGTCGGGGAATTTATGTCAGCAGGGTATTTCACATTTATTCCACGGCGGAATATGGCTATAAAACCTGGAGCTTGCAAAGCAGGGGATTGAATATCCCTGGATTCCTCAGCTATTATGTCCGCAGTTCGGATGAGGCTTTCACCAAGACTGCGGAGAGCCCATCGTGGGTTACCATCACACCAGGAGCGGAAATCTCTCCCAATCTGATCGGGGCTTATATTCAATACAAGGCGGTAATAGACAATTTTGCCACCAGCGATAGGGCGACGGACCTGCAGATGGGACTGGGGAAAATCATTTGGGACGGTCAAGAGAGTAGAATACAACTATGCACTGACAAATCAGGCGTTGATGATGTGGGGATATTGTACCGGAAATATAAAAAGTAATCCATTGGAGGATTTATGAAAAAAACAATTCTGTTGGCAATCATACTTAGCTTACTATTCGGAATAGCCCAGGCTAATACCTACAAGCCTGGCGAAGCCCGATTGTGTTTGCTCACCAGTAGCACTGTCGACTGGGATACGATCTGGATTCAACTCAAAGACTCAGCAGGGGTAGTGCTTGAGGATACATTTCTGACTGGTGGCGGATTGAGGGCTCAATGGGCCTACACCGTAGGGGCCTGGGATGGTCAGATCACCGAGGAAGCAAAGATGAAGCTATCGAATGGGGACAGTTTGCGAACGGCGGACATATACATTGTCAGGCCGATCCCTGAGACTGGGGATACTATTAAGAACTTCTTGGTGAAAGGGGATACAACGGCTTGCCAGGCCAAGGGGTTCGCTGCCCTCAGTGACTCTAATAGTTTCAAGGCCAAGGGGTTCGCAGTCCCAGGGGATTCCAACACTTTCAAGGCAAAAGGATATGCAATAGCTGGGGATGCAATGACTCTCACCACAGGAGAGCGAGCGAGCATAGCCGATTCAATCTGGTTATCTCCTGAAGCTCTGAATCTACTTATGGGACTTGCGGGGGCAGATAGTATGAAAGCCTGGCGACCTGATTCGCTCGTCTATTATTATGGTGCAGACTCAACAAAAAAGATATTCACCATTACCAACGGAGAAGCTACCAAATGGATAACAAGATGAAATATCCTCTTCTGAAGTTAGCTCTCTATGTCTTTGCTGTTGCCTTTGTCATTGCTTTAATTATGGTTTTTATTGACCTTTGCATATTGATTGCCAATGCTGAGGCAGGGGAGAACAGAGATGATATAGCCTTTGACATTGCTGCATTCGCTGGTGAATGGGTGCCCACGCTTCGCTATATGCAGATAAAAGATACTGCTGATTCCGTGGTAGATACTGTGGTAAGTATCGGGGATAGTTCGGTCACCCGTGATACTATTTATACTTTTCTCTATGAGGCTGGTGGAGTAACTACAGGGGTAGCTGTTGATAGCTTCTTGGTGCAGGTATTGGATAGCAATAATAACCCTATAGATACGATCTGGGTCTTGGAAGATTATGCCGATGTCTGGGATACCAATTATTTTAACGCTCCATATTGGGTGAATATAAGGGATTCCCTTAACAATGTGCTTTATGGTTATTATGCCAGCAAGGATTCCTCCGATGCTTTCGCTGTTAATCATTGGCAACTTCACTATTCTATCGGTATATTAGATAGCAATGAGGTATTGGTTTATGTGATTTCTGCCACACAGGACTCACCAAATACCTATATTCGCAATTGGTTGGGTCAGGCTCCAGCGGGAGCGAAGGGAGAAGTGCCTGGCACTAATGATTATTGCGAGATTACAGGAGTTGTCCAAGGGCCAGAAGGAACAAGGATAACTAATGCTCCTGTTAAGTTCAGACTCCGATCCCATTTCCCTGTATTCTGGGGAGATGTCTTGATAACCCAGACTCTCTGGTCAACTACAACAGATGACACTGGTGGAATAAAACTCTCACTTCTTCGCAATAAAGATTTGAGCGATACTCTTTCTTATTATGAAGTGAATGTTATCAAAGCTGATTTGAGAAATGCAAAGGCGGTGATCCCGAAAGGGTATAACTCAATGCCCTGGCAAGGCATATTTACAACGCATTAGGGGAAGGTGGCCGTCAACTAAGACTGGCGGGCTGAATACCGAAGGAAAGGGTTGGGGTAGTGGCGGAATCTTGCCGTCCTTCGGGGCTCTGTATTCCCTGCCTTCCCCTAATTTTGGACTTGACAAAAGAAGAATAAAGGTTTATCTTTTAAGCTCAGGGCAAGAAGGTTGGAGTCATTCTCTGTAATCCAATCAAATACCCAGATTGTTTGATTGCCCTTCTTGCCCTGAATAACCTATCTGGGAGGTTAAAATGTTTGTAGAAGAAAAGAATGAGCAGATCGAGAAGATATACATCCATAACCAGCTTTTTGGCCAGTTCGAGTTTGGAGAAGAATTGCTCTGAGTTCTTTCCTTCTGCGAATTCAGAGGCTGAAAGAGACGTAGTTCAAGTCAAAAACCCAAAGTCGGGACACTATGTAAAAATTGATAGATCAGCTGGGAAAATAGTCTCTCACAAGAAAAGTAGTGGTCCCTACAAAAATGTGCCTGTAGCCAGGGAAAAAAGTGAGTGAGGAACATCCATTAAAACAAGGATTGAAACATTTCCTGAATGATTAGCTCACCTACCAAGTGTAGGAGAGAGCAACATCGCCGTCCTCTGGGGCGACGATAGCAGATAAAGCCGCTGAGCCGATAATCAGCGGCTTTTTTCTGAGATTTCCCTTGACTTTTGCGGAGGGGATGTTTATATTATGGTCAGTGGTCGGGGTAGCTGGCTTTTTCTTTTTAGGGGGGATCGTGAGTAACCAATATAAAGCCAGTTCCCGACGACAGGCAGTCTTGGTGAAAGCGACCCCCCCTTTTTTATGACGATAATAGATTTAGCAGATTGAGGAAATTTATCAGAATGAGTTTAATGGGCCAACCCATTAAGATAAGCTAACTTATCTTCCACCAACTAAACATTCCCAAACAGAGGGTAGGTAGTGGGGGAGGCTAAGGCAATAAAGATGCGAAATCGGGCTGTTTCATCAAGCCAGACGACGCCCAGGGAGGTAAAAATGGAGACTCAGAACTTTCCTGAGGGAAAATCCGAAAAGTTGGGGTATGTTCCCTCCAAAAGTTCCTCCATCAGACGGGCCATCTGGGACAAATGCCTGGGGTGCGATCCTGACAGTGATCCCCACTTGTGTAGAGAGAAAGATTGCCCTCTTTACCGCAAGTGGGATAAAGGCAAGCAGGGGAGCAAGCTGAGCCCCCTGCAAGCGATCAAGAGATATTGCGCCTGGTGTTTTAATGGACAGTCCCGCCAGGTGAGGGATTGCACGGCTACCCATTGCTCGCTCTACCCATACAGGATGGGACATAACCCCAAGCTCAAAGGGAAGGGGCCTGAGAGGCCAATATGGCTGAGATGATAAGAGGTTATGGGGAATATGAAAAAAAAACAAAAAATATGAAAATAATCCTTGACAAAGGCAAAATTATTTATTATATTAGGGGTATGAAATTATCAGAAAAGATAAGGATTTTAAGGCAAGCACAGCACCTTTCCCGCAATGACTTGGCCGTCAAGATGGGTGGCAAGGCAAGCAGGCAGCTCATCCAAATGTGGGAGAGGGGAGCCACTAAACCAAATTACGACAACCTAGCTCGCCTTATCCAAGCAACTGGGATAGAGGTGGGCTATTTCTTTGAGGGGATTGATTGATAATAAGGGGGCAAAGTCCACGGCTCCTATCCTTTTTCTCCCGTGGCTTTGGGGGATAGCGAGCCGTGTGGCTCCCCTGGGAAAGGGAAATGAAGGATTGGATTAAGAAAATTGAAGCCTTCAACCCCTGTCCGGGAGCGGTTGAGTGGTGTGAACAGTTCCCGGATTTGCAACAAGCGTGGGAGGCCTGCGAGAGAGGCGACTGGATGTTATGGTTGCTAGGGGAACTCGCCGCCGATGCCACCTATTCCCGCGCCGCCTATGTCGCCTATGTTGCCGATGCCGCCGCCGATGTCGCCTATGTCGCCGCCCACGCCACCCAGAAAAATATTTTACGGAAGTGCGCGGGGATAGTGCGGAAGCATTATCCCCAAGCTCCCAAATGGTGAATATTTGGGGGATGGCGAGCCGTGTGGCTCCCCTGGGAAAGGAGAATTGAAATGCCAAGCAAAAAAACGGATATTGAAATAATTACAGCGAATCAGCAAGCTTTAGAAGGGTTGATTCAGATGGATAATGCTGATCTTGTTGCGATTTACGATATACTTTTGAAGATAGAAGTTTTAGAAGCAGCAATTAGGAATTTACTGGACTATGCTAGGGTGGAGAACGGGAGAGAATAAGCTGTTGTGTAACGGAAAGAGAATAAAGTTTTTTGCTGAGGAGCAGTGGAGGAGAACTGAAGGTTTGGGAGAGTATTGTCTCGTATCAATGAAACATGAGAATTAGGAGGGATGAAAGTGAAGAGCAAATCTTACATCCTTAAGGAGGAACTATGAGCCTTATCCCAAGATTTACCCACTGGCAATACCAAAGTGGCCTCATGCGATTAAAAAGAGAGATGGGGCCTAAATGGGTTGCTCTCCAGTTGGAAAAGCTGGGGATAAAAGGTGAACCACACACCGACGAGGAGCGGTGGAGTGTGTGCCACCATATTGACAGAGAGGCTTCCTGGGAGAAAAGAGCAAGAGAAAAGGAGGAAGCAAAGTGAGAATAAACATACCTGCTTGTCCGACAGTAATTTTGAAGGGCAAACACACTATCATTTGGACAGGTCCGAGCTTGCCCAAAGTTCTGATACTGGCCTTGTGGAAATATGCAAGGTTGAAGATCAGATGCTGGTGGTTCTGGGCTGCAAAGAAGCGGGAGCAATCCCGTGAGTTTCCAGCGGAGTTATAGAGGATGACAGAAATTAAGACCCATTTGGAGGTTGCCAGATATTGGAATGCAAACGGTCAAGCTTGTTGCATAGTGGCAACCATAACAGAAGGAGTTGACTGGGTCGCACATGTAAATGGTGTTCCCCGAGAAGGTGTGTGGAGGGAAAAGGAAGCAATTGACTGGGTAGCGGAATATGGATGTAAACTGATCAGGAGTGATGCCCAATATTTCTTCCCAAACATTAAGTTACCTTATCGGGATTAATTGGAGCTTGAGGCCAACAAGGGCTTGCTCCAAGGGGATAATTATGCAAAAGTGTAAACATTTACAGTGGGAGGGGAGGAGAAATGAAAGTATACTGTATGAAATGCTGTGGGGTCGTTGACCCCAAAACAGTGGAAGGGGATAAACCCTTTCGGGACACAAAGGTGATTCTGGAGGAGAAATATCGTATCGTGCCCAGCGTTGGGCACGAACAATACATCCAGCGAGGGCCGATCGACGACGACGAATATGACAAATCGAAATATCTTGGAACATTTCTGAAACGACATTATCCAAATGTCGACCTCTATCGATGCCCGAACTGCGGGAGTTTTGTCGCAATCGAATGCTAAATCGGCTGGACAGGGCCCTGGGAGAAGGGGGAAATTATACTATTAAAAAAGGAGGTAACAGTGGAAATAATAGTGGTACGTGAGAACCATAGGGTTGGCCTATTTGGGACAATAGATTATGCTCGCCAGGCACCCTTGAATGCTATGTATATGGCGGCCTACTTGGGGAAAACAATAGGTCTCGACAACATTCGTTTCTATTCTCATCTGGGATTTCTGGAGAAAGACAAGAAAAATGTTATTGGAGAAATTGAGATAACAGATACTCTGATTTCACACAGGCGGGGAGGGAGTATACTTGGGAGTATACTTGCGCGGGAGGTAAAAAAGCTTCTGGAAACCAAAAAAAAGGAGAGAGGAAATGCCCATAAAGGGATTGTCAGAGATTCGTCGGCTCCCCCGGTTGGGGAAGATACGGTTGGGGGTCAAAGTTGTAAGTCAGAAGACGGGCAAGGAATATCCTAAAGCAGTAGATTATTTCGTCTGCCCGCCTGTGGTTCAGGAGGTTTACGGGGCTGAACCAAGGGAACTTAGGATTATGTTCCCTGTTGAAGATCCGGAGATTTTCTTCCCCCAATGGTATAAGCGCTATGGGGCCACCACTGGTTTGGTATGCAAGGGAGACGGGGAGAAAGCCATTGAAATAGTCAATGGCTATATGAAGGAGATAGACTGCCTTGGGGAGAAATGTCCCTATGTCACAGGTGACGAGGAGAAAGGGATAAAGAAATCCTGCAAGAAGGTTGGGATGTTACAATTTCTCTTGCCGGATGTCCCTGGGGCGGGGGTGTGGCAGATAACCACAAGTTCTCGCAATAGCATAATTAACATCAATTCGGCTATTGCTTACATAGGTAGGGGAGGACTTTGTGGGCGGATAGTGATGATTCCCTTGACTCTGAAACTTGGGCCGCAGGATGTTCAGCACGACGGCAAGAAGAAAACCGTCTATGTGCTCAGCATAGATATGAATATCAAGCTTGCTGATTTGCAGAAAGCCGCCCTGGTGGAGCCAACCCGGGTAGCTTTGCCGCCACCGGACGAGGAATTGCCGGAGCACTATGAGGAGGTGAAAGTAGTGGAAAATGAGGAAGATGAAGAACTATCCCAATCCACAGAGGATCCTACTGCCACCGAGGAAACTGGTGAACCCTCTGATGAGGAGAAGGCCGAGATCCACAAACAAGAACTCTTGGGGATGCCAGCGCCCAAGAGGCTTGCCCTGATCAAGTTATTGATCAACGAGAAGGGCTACATTCCACCTGCTAATTCTAAACCACCTGAGAAATTATCCCCAGAAAACCAAGTGGAGTATGTTCTGTTTTTGGGACGACTCCCACAAGAAGTTTTACCATTTAAATAGGCGGGAGATAGATGGTTAAGATATTATTGCTGGCAGATCTCCACGCCTGCCAGCAAACCCTTGAAGAGGCAGAGAAATGCTTCTCCTATGCTATTCAGAAAGGCATAGAAGAAAAGGTTGATCTATTGGCTTTTGCAGGGGACTTCTGGGATTCCCGGGTGATGAATGTGGCCCAGAGTCCCCTCCTGCCTATGGTTGATCTGGTCAAAGAGGCCGGCAACCACTTCCCCTGTATCTTCATCAGGGGGACCCATTCTCACGACCAGGAAGGCAGCCTGCGAATATTTGAAAGGCTAAAGACTGCCTATCCCATCGTCGTTTCTGAACAACCCCAACAAACAGAGTTGGCCGAGGTGAGAATTTTCACTTTACCTGCCCCAAGCAAGGCCGAGCTCAATTCGAATAATTCCTTGTCTCCAAACCTTCGGCAGATATCGGCCGGATTTGGCACTGAGGAGCGCTTGCCTTATGATACTAAGCCCCGCATTCTACTGGGTCACATCACTGTCACTGGCGCTACTACTTCTGGCGGCCAGGTGCTTTTAGGCGATGACGCAAAAGTCTCCAAAGCTGATTTAGAATCAGCGAACGCAGACTTTTATGGTTTAGGCCACATCCACGAAAAGGAACAGCCAATTTTAGGCCCGGCAGGCAATACAGATTCCCCAATGCAATATGCCGGGTCTATGTATTACCGCAACTGGGGAGAAGCCAACGATTCGGCCAAGGGATTCTGGGTTGTGGAGATTGGTGATGGCAAGGTGCATAAGCAGTTCTATTCTACCCCCTCCCGGCGCAAAGTTCTTTTTGAATTACATTTAGAAAATAATGAACAGGGTCATGCTCAAAAACAATGGATTGAAGCAGAAGTAAATTCAGCGATGCAAGGTTACCCCAACAATTTGAAAGACAGCGATGTGAGATTCAGATATTTCCTGCCCCCAGAAGGCAACGGCGAATATGATGAGAACCAAATGAAAGAGTTGATGGAGAAGGCGGGAGTGCATTCGGTAATCTTTGAACGCAGGTTGATCCCCGTGGAGAGGGTGAGAGTAGAAGGAATCGCACAGGTTCATAGTCTGCGGGAGAAGATAATCCTCTGGGGGCAGGCGACCGAGCGGGAGGTCCCTGAAGGGGTATTAGCAAAAGCTGACCAATTAGAAAAGGAGATGTGATGCCTATAACCATAAGAGGGACGATGACCAGAATTGATGGAGTGCCCCTGGACGAAGGCAAGACGGGGATCAGTGTTACTATTAACACTAAAGAACTACCCCAAAAGTTGATTATGGAGCTTTCAGACCTGTATGGCCAGGAGATGTTTGTTACCTTTGCCTCCCCTACTGAACCACAAACAGATCTCTTCACGGGCGAAGAGAATGACGATCAACCTTTACCTTTTCCACAGAGATGAGACTGAAGAAGCTTATCCTAAAAGGGGCAATCGGGATACAGAGAGGGCTAGGATTGGATGAGGTGGAGATCGATTTTGAGAAATTCTCGTCAGGTCTTTTAGCCTTTACTGGGGAGAACGGGGCCGGCAAAACTACTGTTCTGGAAAATTTGATCCCTTTCAGGACGATGGTGTCCAGGGACGGGCCCCTATATAGTCATTTCTTTTTGAAGAACAGCCTGCGGGATCTGTCCTTCTCCATGAACGGGGCAGAATATCGGTGCCTTCTGAAGATCGATGCCCCGGCAAAAAAGATGGAGGCTTATCTGTATAGAAATGGCGAACTCATAGATGAAACTAAAGATGGTTTAACTACTCCTTATGATGAAGAGATCACTAAACTTTTGGGGAATAAAGAGCTTTTCTTTAAGTCTATTTTCTCTGGTCAGAATTGCGACAAAATAAGCGACCTACCCAAAGGGGACAAAAAGAAACTGTTCGTGGAGATGTTGGGACTGGAGAAATATGAAGCTTACGCAACCAAGGCAAAGGAGAAGGCCAAGGAATTAGAAGAACAGAACATAGCCGATCAGACCAAGATGGAGATGATCAAGGAGAGGTTGCAGACTGAGCCTGAATTGAAAAGTCGGAAAAAAGAGAATGAAAAACAATTGGTGGGATTAGAAAATCAGCTTAAACAGGCACAAAAGGAGTTGCAACAGGTTGAGTCGCAAAAGAAAGTCATCGAGACCAAGATGGCCGACCAGAAGGTTGTTCAATCACAAATTTTAGCGTTACAGCAGAAAATAGAAGATCTAAAAAAGCAAATAATCACAGCGGAGAATAAAACCAACCAGGCCAAAGAAGAAACAACCCAAGAGATCGCAGATGATCAAGCCCTAATAAGCCGTAAAAACAAACTTCTTGAAAATAAACAACTCATTGAAGAGAAGGTAGCGGAGTTAGAAGATCTGATAACGGCAGAACAGAAGATGAAAAAGGGGATGGCCAAGGCGAATGAGTTGCAGGATCAAATTACTGCTGTGGATACCAAAACAAACAAAGCCAAAGAAAAAAAGAGTGGATTAGAAGGCCAAATTGCTGAACTCAAATACAAAATTGAAGCCAACCAAAAGAAAGGTAAATTGCTGAACCAAGTGCCTTGTGCTGATACCGACCTGGCGAAACAATGTCCCTTGTTGGCCGACGCCATCCAAGCCAACAAAGAATTGACCACCTTGGAGAGAAAATCTAAGGTTATACAGACCAAGTTATTGGAGATTTCTGATTTTGAAACTCTTACAAAAGAAAAGAAAACTTTAGAAAAGAAAAAGTCGCAGGCGTATGATTTTGGGAAACATCAAGCACTCTCTGAACAAATAATTGCATTGCAGGAGAAAAAGTGGCCCTACTTACAGATCGAACTTGAACAGGCTGAAGAAACGATAAAATCGTTGCAAAAAAGAATAAAAACCAACCAACTTAAAGTAGAGAAATTAGAGGCAGATTTCAAAGAGGAGAAGATAGGGTTGTTCGCTGAAACGGAAAAATCGCAAAAGGAAATAATAGAGAAGGGAGAAAGGATTGATCTGACATTAGATGAGAAATTAGCAGAGATTACGGAGGAGATGGCGACCAAGCAAAAAGACATAGACGAAGTGCAAAACGAGAGGTTTATTCTTTCAGGTCAATTGAAGTCGTTTGAGGATCAGCTTGGCGAATTGATAAAATTAAAAGCAGAATTAGCAGAAATTACAGACAAAACCAAACAGGCCAAGACGGAGATCGCCGAGTGGAGACTTCTGCAACAGGCTTGTGGTAAGGATGGTATCCAAGCCCTGGAGATCGACAATGCTGGCCCAGGGGTGTCTCGCATAGCCAATTCGTTATTATCCTCCTGTTTTGGGTCTGAATTTCAAATAAGTTTCGAAACTACCAAGTTAAGTGCCGACCAGAAGAAGGTCCTGGAGATTTTCGACATCGTGATTTGGAGAGATGGTGAACCAATGACCATTGAGAATCTATCCGGGGGACAAAGGGTTTGGTTAGAACGAGCCCTGTCCATTGCATTCGCCACTTATATCCGGGAGAATGCAAGCAAGCAGTTTGAGACCTATTTTCTGGATGAGGAAGATGGGGCATTGGATGAGGAAAATAGGCAGAGATATTTAGAGATGTTGCAGGCGGCGCATCAACTGACGAGGATGTGGCATACGATTCTGATCAGCCAATCCCAGCAATTAACTGATTCTATTCCCCAGCGGTTAGAATTAGGGTCGTGGGGGATAAGGCAGGTTTATTAGCGGAGCGGACTTTTAGCCCTCTCTCAATTAAACATTTGACATCACTTGTCAGATGTGAGCTAACAAGCTCCAGAGGGGCGAGAGACCCCTTGGCCACCGATTGAAAACTGAATAGGCCCAGTGATGCTCGTTAGAGCAGCGGGGGGAGTCACCTTGAGCCGTGACAGGGCCCTACTCGGTGGCGCAGGGGCAGTCGTAGGCGTAAATCCTACCACTGGGCCTTCAAAAAAGGAGAAAGTATGCACTTAGAGAAATGTCTGTGTGGGAGCAAAAATTTGGTATTTGTGAGGGAAATATATAATAGCACCGAGCATATGTATGTCGAATGCAAGGACTGCCATAGAACAGGGCCCTGGACTTCTGACAAAGTTACTGCTGCTTTTTACTGGAATGAAAAAATGGAAAAGGCAAAAAGAAAGAAGAAAATGGCAGACTCATTAGCACACATACCAGAAGAGATAAGGAGGGGTAATGGAACGATGGAAAAACTTTAAGCCCCGTGGCAAGGAGGTTGAATATCCTGGATGTAGAAAGAAGATTAAGGCCATTCTTGCCCAAGAGATAATGACCTTGGAAGAAATAGCTAATAACCCTCCCTCACAAGGTATGAAAAGACAGGCCCGGAAGATGTGGAGGGAGCGGTATGCCACTAAGCCTGTAGAGCTACAGGAAAAAGCTGAACCTGTTGCCTACGATACCAACGAAAAGGGTTGGTGGAAAATTGAGTTCGCCATAGATAGCTATCGGGGAATGGGCAGGTTGGAGGAGGTAAGGGAGAAGGCCAAGGTGAAGGCTATCGATCTTCTGCAGAAATACGCTGAGGGCCGAATCCCCTTTGAGAGGGTATTCCATTTGCGGGCACAAGTAGTGCCTCCGCACAGGAAGAGGCCAATATCTTCTAATATGAATTAGGGTTGTTTTCAAAAAAAGGTGAAGTGTTATGAAAAATCCCAAAGGAATCATCGCATGGAGGGATCCTTTACCAGAGGAATTGGATACCTCTGAATTTAATGCTGTTTGGGACTGTATTAAAAAGTGGGATATCGGCTTGCCTTGGGATATAGTTGATGGCAATCAATTATATAGCGGAGCGACAGGGAACCATGTTATCGCAATTCTCGATTCATTAAGACAAAAAGAAAAGACTTGACAGGTATAAAAGTGCCCCGTTTTTTATATGGAAGATAACTATGGCCTCACCACAAACCGAAAATGGATATACCAGAATAGCAAACGAGCTTTTAGAACAGCTATGTAAAATTAGAATAAATGGAGAGGCCAGACAAATGTTAGATGCTATCTTTAGAAAAACTTACGGCTATCAAAAAAGGGAAGCTCCAATTCCAACCCTTGAATTTCAATTATTGACAGGATTACCCCCTTATGCAATTCATAAAGCGAGGGCTAAGTTAATTTCCTTGAATCTCATCACTGTAACCCAAAAAGGTTACAGTCAAGTCTTAACCTATTCAATTCAAAAGGATTATGAAAAATGGCAACCATTACCCAAAAAGGTCACTGTAACCCAAAAAGGTTACAGTACTGTAACCCAAAAAGGTTACAGGTGTAACCCAAAAAGGTTAGAGACTGTAACCCAAAAAGGTAACAGGATATTGCATAAATCTAAAGAAAATATATCTTTAGGGAAATCTAAAGAAAAGAAAGAAAGTACTAAAGAAAAGAGAAGAAAGAAACCATATATGGGAACCTCCCAAAAACCTAATCCACAGATCAAAGAATTTCTCCAATACCATTGTGATAAACATAACCAGTTCTTTGGTGCCCCTTATTTGCCCGATTGGGCAAAGGATGGAGCAATTGTAAAAGGTTTGTTTAAATTCTTCGACCTGGAGCAATTAAAGGCTCTAGACGATAAGTTTTTGACTTCCCACGATCGATGGTGTGAGACCAAGACAGGCTATACCATCGGAATGTTTAAGAAGAAAATAAATCAGTTAGTTCTAAACAACCCTGATTTAGGAGAGGTTTTCATCAGCAATCTCAGAGCAGCCCAGAGTTGGCTAAAAAGGAAGGAAAAGGAGGATGAAGAAGGGAGAGCGTAAAAGATTTGCCGATTTGATGAGATCACTTGGAGAAGCTTATAGCAAGGAGATTTCTGAGCCCAAGATTGAGATATTCTGGCAGGGGTTACAGGATTTGTCTTTTGATCAGATTCACCAAAATGCTCTTCAGCATCTTCGCGGGAAAGGTGCTGTGCTATTAGCACAGCAAGCTTCCAGGTTTTTCCCAACTATTGCCGATCTAAGGGCTGAGGGGGAACAGGAAGAAGTTGCCAAGGCCGAAGCCCAAGAAGCGTATTATGCAATTAAGAGGGCTATGGAAACTTTTTTTGATCCGATGTTGGGGCAGGCCAGCTTAAATGCCATTCAGGAACATCTGCGGGCGGAAGGTTATTCCGAATATGTGTCCACTCAGTTGCTTCTACAGTGGGGGGATGAGATATTGGCAGAGCGAAACCCCACCGCCACAAGACCACAATTTATTAGGGCATATTTGGATTGCAAAGCTCGTGAACTCAAGAAACTCCCCCCAAGAGGAGGGGAACCGAAAAGGATAGGAGATATTATGGCAGAGGAGAATAAGGAAATTCTTCCGAGCTAAAAGCAGAAAGGAGGGATAATGGACAGATTGATTCTAAGATATTCCGATGATGAGGGCTATAGCTTTGCTTTAATCTTTGATGACCCGCAGACTGAGGAGAGATGGAAGGATACGACCTTTTGGGAGGCGGTCAAGGCATTTGAGATTTTCTTAAATGTTTTCCAGAAGAGGAAGAAGGAGGAACAATAAATGTGGAAAATAATTTTAGTTATGATGACTATAATTTGCGGAATGGGTGTTTTGGGGTTTGCTATGCAATTGAGCACAAAAAAAGGCAGGATCTGTTTTATAATATATATTATATTAACTTTGATGGGCATTTTTTCAATAATAGTTGAGTTTAAAATCTCGTGAAAGGAGGTAAGATGAACATTTGGATGGTAGGCTTAATTACTGCTCTTTGGATTATCCCCTTAGCTGGAGGAGTTTTGTATATGATTGATTCTCATTCTGATATACTGAGGAATATTCCGAGAGAAATAAGACTTGCTGGTGGGGTTCTTGTAGGATTTTTAGGATTTTATTTAACTTACTCGATTCTTGGTTAAAGGAGGTAAGATGAAAACTTATATTGACGAAGAGGTTGGTAGGGTTTTCTGCCTTACCTTGGCCGAAGTAGCGGAAGAGTGAGAATTTTAGCAATTGACCCCGGGCCAGAAGAGAGTGGTTGGGTGGAGTATGATTCCGATTTCAAGCAGATTTTGGAATCGGGGATATGGAATAATGACGATACGATCTCTGCTTTGAGGGTGCAATGGCAATCTGCGAAATACCCCCAAAACCCTGAAGTTTTGGTCGTGGAATGGATAGAAAGCTTTGGTATGGCTGTAGGAGTTAATATTTTCAAAACCGTGTTTTGGATTGGGCGATTTTGCGAGGCTTGGCTTAGTTGGAACAAAGCCCCTTATCGCCTTATCCCCCGCAGAAAAATTAAAATGCACTTCTGTGGGAATGTGCGAGCCAAAGATACGAATATCAGGCAAGTTCTAATTGACCGTTTTGGACCTGGGAAAGAAAGGGCTATCGGGAAGAAGAAGACTCCAGGCCCATTGTATGGGGTGAAAAAGGATATATGGTCGGCTTTGGCCCTGGCAGTATATTGGGCAGAAAACGACAAAAGCGGTAAAAAGTGAAAGGAGGTTCACAGTGAAGATGTTACGAATAAGTGAGAATCGGGCAGTCCTGATAGCTCCAAGTTTCCCTGCGATAATGTTGGTCGATGCGGAGTCAGAAGGACTCTGGTTGAGCGAACTGCAGGGAGGACCAGATTGCGAAATGAAGTTGCCTGAAAATATTACCTTCGATCAGGCCATTAAGATGGTGGAGCAATCAGCCCAGGCCAACCTAGACGAGGCCCTGACCCTTCAGGCTATAGTGGAGAGGAGGGAGATTAATCATGATAACAATGTATAAACCATATCTAAACCTTGGCCCAGGGGAATTCATTAGAGAAGAATTAGAGGTTAGGGATTGGAGGCAAGAGGATTTAGCAGAGATATTAAAAATGTCTCTCAAATCGGTAAATAAACTTCTACAGAACAAGCAGGCCATAACCCTTGAAACGGCCAGACTTTTTCACAAGGCTTTCGGCCAATCGCCTCAATATTGGATAAACCTGGACACCAATTATAGGATAAGGTTACAAAGTGAGAGTCTTAGAGAAAGAGCCGAGGAGGACAAAAATGTTTAATAGAAAAACTATAAAGCAATTAAGAAAAAAGATAGAAATTTTAGAGGCTATGAGCAGGCCCCAAAGGAGTGTAAGGGAAGAAATGGAAAAGAATGGGGGACTTTTGAAGGAGAACGCAGAGCTAAAAATAGAGAATGTGGATTTGACAGCCTCTTTGGCTAGGGCAGAAGCTCACATTCGGAAGCAGACAGAGGCAGACCTGTATTTCGAATGTGCGGAAATTATGAAGGAATTATTGGGTGGAGGGAAACAAGAGCGGTTACAAAGGGAAATTGAAGATAGGGATAGGTTATATGCCCAGCTTCAAGCCTCACGAATGGGGGACCCTTGGATGCAGCTTGCCTACGCTGATAAAAAAAGGCCCCCAGCGTGAGCCAGGGGCCTCATCCTCCATTTGTTAGGTAGAAAATTATGGCAGAACATTTAGGTTTAGGCAGACCTGTTGAACTTAGTTTAGGCCCTGTATACCATTGTCCAATATGTGGTCAAGATTTGTGGACTGAGAAGTGGGAAAAAACAAACTGGCAAGAATGGTGCTTTACTAAAGATGGAAAAAGGCATTTCAAAACTCGATGTAATTTCCAACCTAACAAGGCAATCCAGCCGACCCCAAAAGCTGGCGGCTGATCGCAACGTTAGACCCTTAGAGATATGAAACCATACTACGAACATAACGGAATTACGATTTATCATGGGGATTGCTTGGAGATAATGCCCCAGCTTGAGCCGGTGGATTTGGTGCTGACTGATCCACCTTATGGGGTTGGTAAGGCAGAGTGGGACAACTTTTTAAATTTACAATGGCTTGCAGTTGCTAAGAAAAAAACAGTCAATATAGCTTTTACCAGCGGTCATAAGTTTATGTATAAGTATCCCGAACCAGATTGTCTTGCTGCCGCAGTAAGGGCAGGCAGTACTCAATTACAAAAAAAGGGGGGTGGGTTTTCTCATTGGGAACCGATTTTGATTTATGGTGAAAAATTACCCAATCCCGATATGGTTCAAATACCTGCTAATACAAAATTGGGATTTTTAAAACATCCATGTCCTAAATCTGAACAATTATTTAAATGGATATTAATAAAATTAACAAGTCCATCCGAAACCATCCTCGACCCTTTCATGGGCTCCGGTACTACACTTGTAGCGGCTAAGCAACTAGGTAGAAAAGCAATCGGTATTGAAATAGAACGGGCTTACTGTGATATCGCAATTAAACGATTACAACAAGAAGTCTTACCTTTTAGTAACGTCGAGGAAGGTTTCCATAAAGGGAAGGAATCTAGCCAATTCTCTATGCTCGATCCTATGACAAATGGGGCAAACAGCAATGAGGTTTCTTAAATCATGAGCCAGCTTAATGGGTTTAAAATAACGCACAGGAATTCGGTGATGCACTTCGATAGCTTTTCTTTTACCACATCTTTCACAGACTCCTTGCGACCTTTTGAGGGCCTCTTTTCTGGCTGGTTTCCATCCAATACCATAACTTCGAGGACTTCCACCTTTCCAGCGTGGATGAGCATCTTTAATAATAAACTCAGATTGCCATTCTGCCATGCACTTATAATTGCAAAAAACTTTATCGGAATGAAAATTGCTAGTTGGTCTTGTTACTGGTTCACCACACCAATCACATGGCTTTGTAATCAAATTCGATCTTTTTGGGTTTTTCCTGCCCTGTTTTCCTATTTGGGCACACTCCCAAGAACAATAAATCTGATTTCTTTTTCCTGTGCTTACGGCTGGTTTCCCACACACAGGACAAAGGTTTATTTTTCTATCCCCCCATCTGTGTTGGAGAAAACAATCACGGGAACAAAAATCCTGATTCGGACGACCATAATTTGGGTGAAAAGGGTTGCAACAGTTTTTGCAAACTCTAGTTTCGGTGTATTTTTTCATACTTACATTATAAACACTATTGCGAAAAAGTCAATAGAGATTGAAGAGAAGTATTGCGAGATAGCGGTCCGAAGGCTTGCACAGGAAGTATTGCCATTCGGGTCTAACCAGTCGCTTGAGACGGATGGCCAAAAAGACGGCCACCGCTTAGCTTAATCGTTAGATTTTTACGGAGGTGAATATGCAACTCAAGGACGATGAACACAAGTACCAACTTATTCCGATGTCGGACGGAGACCAACATTGGATGGCAATTACAAAAGACGGAGTTCAGGTCGGCAATCCTGAGCTGGACGCAAACTCAGTAGTAGCCTTTATTCGAGAACTCAAAAAATACCTGGGAACAATGACCAAAATCTAACAAGCCGCTTCACTTCGACGCCGATAAGGACCGGCGCGAGTGAGCTTTCCGTTCCCACCAAAAAAGGTTTTTTGACAGTTCCCGCTGACGAACAGCGGGAATGTCTATTCTACCTTTTTGGGGGAGAATAACTCCTCCCCCATGAATATATTTAGGCGCAGGTAGATGCGCCTTAATATATTCAGCTAGGCCTGGGTTTTTTCCCCAGACCTGGCTGAGTGTTTGGAATCCCAGGGCTGCATCCCAGGATTCCCCCCACCCGTTTTTCATTTTTACTTCCCACGTAAACCCCTCCACGCAATTGTGGCACAGAGGGGTCAATCTAAAGTCGCCCCACCATTTATGGTAGGGGCAACCTTCTTTTGCGTTGCCCCCATTACGATGGGGACAACGGTTATGTGTTAATTTAATTTCAACAAACATTTTTGTCCTCCTGGGCCTTGCGGCCCTGTTAAGTTTCCCGCCTTGCCTCATCAGGGCTAGCATAGCGGCTTAGCTGGCCGATCCCCCTAATGGGGGATTTCGGCTATTCTCCTCCTCTCACTGGCGAGAGGGGGATTTTCTTTCGAGCCATGGGGGTCTTCCCCCATAGCCGTGGATCCAGTCCAAAAACTCTTCAGCTTCGGGACTGTCTCCTTTCACTACTCCCCCATCGAGTAGATAATCCCCGGGAGGTTCTTTCCCCCAGAAATTATGGGCAGTATGGAAAAACCATCCTTCTGGTATTATCCCCACTGCCCCACAGCTCTGGCCTGAATCTGTCAGGCCCACGAGCCCCGCCTTTATAGCGGCGGACTCGCATTCTGTTGGGTGGGCGAATAATTTCATCTTCTTCCTCCTGGGCCTTGCGGCCCTGTTAAGTTTCCCGCCTTTCTAAATCGCCATATACAGGTAGCCTCGGCCTCCAGGGCCTCAGCTTCTTCCTCATCATCCCTTAATACGAGGGCGAAGGCATCCTCGTATTGGCCCGGAAGCGGGCGTTCAAAGTTCAATTCTTTAATTGGCATTTGGGGCCTCCAGGGGGATGGCCTCTAGGATTTGGAAAAGGCCATTCCGCCTTCTCGGTTTTAAAAGGTACATATATCCCCCTTCCTCTCCCTCCCATTCTACGTCATAATCGGGGAGTGGTCCCTGAAAAATCTGCTTCCCAGGATATTTGGCGTGCCATTGTTTTTCCACTTCCCTTCTTTTTCTCGCACACGCTACGACACGCCTTCCTCTTGCACGTATCTCTTCATCACATTCGGAAGCAGAACCTAGGCGTCGGGCAATCCCATCCTCACCCCGATGCCATTTAGAGGGATTACCCCCCAATTCCTCTACCCAGATATCTCTCACTTCCATTTTTCTACCTCCTGTTTAGTGTCTGAAAACATTAAATTGATATGCAATTTCCGTGCCAAACTGAAAAGTCTTATTTTTCAATGTCTTACGATTTATGCTTATTATTATCTTTGTGCAATTTCTGCACTGATTGTGCACATATTGAGCAATCCACAGAACCACCTCTTGTATCTCCTTATTTTTCAACCTTTTCTTCCCTGAAATTCTCTCCCCCGATTGTTCAACTTCTGCACAATCAACAAAAAAGGGCAGTGCGAAGACAGGGGCCGCAGAAGAAGAGCATTGCCCTACATTCTACCTCAAATCAAGAATTATTTTAACTTTTTTTTCTCCCCCCTAACTCCTTATCCCTTAACCTCCTCAATAAAATGTAGCACCTTTTTTAAGAAAAATAATTTCCTAATGATAAACCTACCATAGCACTGAAAAGAGCTTAACTCCTTAGGTACCAACCTAATGAGCCTACCCAAAAAACTATATCGAACTATCATTTCTCCCCCTGTTCAAAATTTGAACAATTCACTTGACAACACTATTTAACCTCCATATATTCATAAAAGATAGAAAACCTAGCAGAAATCCCCCAACCAAAGAAAAAATTCAAACGCAATAGGGGGTACGTACAGTACATGAAGGGCCGAAGGAAGATATGAATCTAGCACCGAGCCGAAGCAGCTCTCCCAAAACCGTGAGTCGCAACCAGCCCCCGAAGTCGAGACCAGACGGAGAAATCACCGCCAGCCTAAAAAGAACTCGTCTGGGGGTCAGGTGGGTGCGCATTCTCCACAGCCTGGACCAAAAATGGAGAAAATCGGAAAAGAACTATCGCGACCTCGCTTTTCCCATCGACTCCGACCTCCTCGAAAACCTTCCCAGCCCTTTCCCTGTCTCCGAATCCCTCCTGAACTTCTGGGAGAGAGAAGGGAGAAAAGAGGAGAGAACCCGTAGATTATGCCTCTGGGAAAAGGTGAAAAAAAGAATATGCCCGCAGCTCACCACCACCGAAAAGAAGATATTCCTCCGAATCCTCCACGCTCCGAAAATCCAGAACTGGGAAATTGCCAGCACATTAGGACTCTCCACAGGCACTATCAGATGGTATAGAAGAAGAATAGAACGGAAATTGAAAAGCGAATTCCACCAACCAAGGATAAAAGAATAAAAGAAAGTAAAACCTAAAATAAGATTGAATATATCTGAATGGAATGGAAAAGGAGAAAAGCTGCTAAGATATGTGCCCATACAGGAAACATAAAGGAGGCAGCGAAGATATGCGGAGTATCGAAGCAGACTATCTGCGAATGGAAGAAAGACCCTGAATTTCGGAGAGTTATGGTGGAAGAAGAGAAGAAACAGAAGTCGATCCTGGATGAGTATCAGGATCGGATCGATGAAGCTCTCTGTACTTCCTCGCTTCTGAAGGGGAGAGAAGGCACGGGAGATCGTCGGCTCTACTACACGAAGCGGGGCCAACTGGTTGAAAAACGGGAAGATACAGTTAGGGGCGAGTTCATCGATATAACTGGTATGAGCGATGAAGAAATCGAAGAAGCCCGGAGGAAACTACTGGCGGCTATTAGCGGCCGTCCAGAAAAGCCCTGATCTTCAGGCTCTCGAATACGAAAAATGTAGACGGAATCTCCTCTATTGGCTCGAGATGTATGTCTGGACCTTGGACGAGCACGACGAATATGACCCCGTCAAGAGGTTCCCCCTTCAGGAAGGCTGTCCGGAGGTTGAGTATCTCCGGGAAGTAGTGAGAGAATGGGAGGGGAACACCCTCCTGGCAGTGGAAAAGTCCAGGAAAATGCTCATTACCTGGCTCTTCACCGCTGTACACCTCTGGATCGGTCAGTTCGGAGAGGGCCGATTGGTATTCTTCCAGTCTCGGAAGGAAGAAGACGCGGATAGGACTCTGGACCGGGCGAAATTCATCTACGACCACGAAGCTACCTGGCTGAAACCTCACTTCTCCACCCGAAGATATTGCCATCTCGAGTGGCCGACCCGTCATAGTGAGT
>Ga0315551_10000760_pt1 | contig 25443 bp, 27 predicted proteins | sample SalMarSW160290MG_FD_203678 | JGI IMG/M metagenome (GOLD analysis project Ga0315551, IMG submission 203678) | Salt marsh sediment microbial communities from the Plum Island Ecosystem LTER, Massachusetts, United States - Salt Marsh Sediment SW1602-90 ...
TCACCCTGGAAGGCTACAAACCTTGATAACAAACACGCAGGCTATCTGGGAAAGTTTCAGCCAGGATATAAAGGCTTTCATTCTGAAACGGGTTGATGACCAGCAAGACGCCGAGGATCTCTTGCAAGAAGTTTTCATCAAGATCCACACGCACATCGACACGCTGCAGGACGAACAGCGATTAGCTCCCTGGCTGTACCAGATAGCCCGCAATGCTATCATTGACTACTACCGGTCCCGCAGGATATATGGGGGCTTGCCTGAAGCGTTAGTCGAGGTAAACATTCCAGAATCTAGCGATCCAACCAAAGAACTGGCGAGCGGTCTGGGCGCGATGATTGCCAGCCTGCCGGATAAATACCGGCAGGTGCTGCTGCTTTCCGAAATAGAAGGGCTCAAGCAGAAAGAGGTGGCTGAGCGACTGGGAATGACCCTAAGCGGGACGAAATCCCGCGTGCAGCGCGGGCGAAACTTGCTGCGGCAGGCTTTATTGGATTGCTGCCATTTTGAGTTCGACCGCCGGGGCCACGTAATCGATTACACTCCACGCCCAGACTGCTGTCCTAACTGCGAAACAGCCGGCTGATCCTTGGTCGGGATGGAATAAGCATTTTAAATTCAACCGCACGCTTCGGTTGGAGTCGGAGCGGCATCACCAGACCCTGAATCTTAAATGGGGTACCACTTCGGGCGGCACACACCGCTGCACCTAGCTACAAACCAAGGATGAAGGTCAGCCCCGCCGGGAGTATAGGGTCAAAGCGGTGATAGTAATGGTCACAAAGCTAGCGCGTCTCCGGAGGGAGGCGGCCCATATAGATGAGGATATTACCGCGGCATCATCAGACGGGAGCAGAGAGGGGAGTCGCGCCTTGGGGGGACAAGCGAGAAGCGGTAGTGTGGCAGGTTTTAGATACCGATGGTTAAAGCCGAGGTGTAAAAAACTTTCAGGTAGTGTTATCATATGAATGGTGGCAAGCAACATAAAAGGGATTAGTTCAGAAGGAGGATAGCCATGCAGGTATTTTTGATCATTTCCTTGATACTCGCGGTATTAGCGATCATATTCGCACTGCAAAATACCGCCAGCGCCAGCGTGATTTTCATTGTGTGGACTTTTAACGGCTCCCTGGCCTTGGTATTACTGGTTGCCCTGGCAGCCGGGATTTTAATCAGTTTCCTAGCTTCGCTGCCTACTTTGATTAGAGACAGGTTGATGATCTCCAGGCAAACGAGGAAATTGGCAGAACTAGAAAGCTCGCTGGCTGAATACCAGCAGAAAATCGGTAACCTGCAGAAAGAGGTGGCGAACCAGGCGAACGCCACAGAGACTCCTCCCGCTAAGGGAGGCTGAGAAATGCGAGCGATAGATTGGGTAGGCTGCCAGGAATCTCCCTGCAGAGATGTAAATCACAATGGTTACATCGTGCCAGACATCGATATAAAACCAGAACTTGTCTCTATGGTGATGATCTCAGAGGCAACCCCCCCGCAGCGAAACGATTACTATTACGCCAGTGGGGAACCAATCTTCCAGCACACTACCGTGCAGGCATTTAAGGACGCCGGCGCGACGGTCTCGTCGATTCAGGATATCCTGGATATGGGTGTGTACCTCACTACGGCGGTGAAATGCGGAAAAACTGGCTACGGGATAAAGGCTGGTAGCATCAACCAATGTTCAACTATATTGGAAAGGGAACTTGCCCTGTTCCCGAATATCAAAGTGCTCATGCTGATGGGAGATGTTGCCATCAAGGCAATCAATTACATCGCCAAGAGGGCTGGGGAAGAAAGGGTGATTCCGGCTGGCTCCACCTACAAAATCCGGGGTAATGAGTATTTCTTCCAAGGCAAACGAGCTTTCCCATCATATCTGCAGGCCGGTTCGAGCTTTTTTATCGAGAAAAGCAAGCGCAGGATGATCGCGGAAGACATCGCGGCTGGTTTGATGCTTTTGAATTAGTTAGGGGCGGGTATGCTGGCGTTGTCTAGCAGCCAACACCACGATCTTTGGCCAGTTGATTGGATGTAAAGATCAAGAAGGAGCAAGGGTTGATTCACATATGCAAGTGGAGCGGAATGTCACTTGCAAATGGGTTCTCAAATTGCTACAATCATCAAAACAAACCTTGGAAAGGCGGGACACCACCGGGGGGTTCTGGTAAAATTCACAGTGGGCTTTTTCTAAAGCACTATTGAAAAAGAGCGGATCCCAAATTCAAGGAAAACTATTCAAATAAAAAAGGAGAAACACAATGGCTAAAGTTACACAAGAGATGGTGAAGAATGCCGGGGTGAATATTGACGAACTGGTAGAGCTGTTAATCAAGAATGCAGCAGCTGAATTAACCACCTTCTACTACTATACGATCCTGCGGGTGAATCTTATCGGTCTGGAAGGTGAAGGGATCAAGGAGATTGCAGAAACAGCCCGCATCGAAGATCGCAACCACTTTGAAGCGCTGGTTCCGCGCATATATGAGCTTGGCGGCAAACTGCCAGATGATATGAAGGTTTTTCATGACGCCTCAGCTTGCCCGCCTGCCAACCTACCCAAAGACCCAACCGATATCAAGGCTATGTTGACGGTGCTGGTGAAAGCCGAGCGCTGCGCAGTGCGGGGGTATACCCATGTCTGCAACCTGACGGCTGGTAAAGATCACCGTACCTACGATTTATGCTTAGCAATCCTCAACGAGGAAATAGAGCACGAATCATGGTTCTCAGAATTCCTGGGCGAAGGTCCCTCTGGGCATTTCTTGCGCCGCGGTGAAACTTCTCCATTCGTATCAAAGTTCCTGCGGTGAGATTCTCATCTACCCAGGGAGGTGCCAGGATAGCTGGCACCTCCCTATTTGTTTAAAACCGATATACAATCATATCTATGGATGAGCGCAGATTCACCCAATCGGAACTAGGCCAATTTAATGGCAAGAATGGCGCACGGATCTATATAGCCTACCAGGGAAGCGTGTATGATGTATCGGGCAGTTTCCTGTGGCAAAATGGCGAACATCAGGTCACTCATTTCGCCGGCAAGGATTTGACTGATGAGCTGCTTGAAGCTCCCCATGGAGTGGAAATGCTCTGTCGATTCCCGATGGTCGGAAGGCTGAAAGAGGGGGATTAGGCTGACTGAATCTTTTTAGGTAAGAAAACCTGACCATGTGATTACGCAAGACACAAGCGCTGGTTGACTTGGGTGCATTGATTTGGGGCAGCAGCAGATAAATCTGCACCAATAAGAGCGCAAAACCTGGCGCAGTCCAGGTTCTGAATCCGCCAAAGGGCGGATTTTGGGTTCTTGTTCATGTGACTTCAGTCGCCAGGCCAGACTCACCCCCGATATGATATACACCTGACCTTCGGACAAAAGTTCGGACATTTTTGTCATTGCGAGCCCCACCAGGGGTGAAGCAATCCCCAGCTGAAGGCGAGATTGCCACGCTTCGATCGCAATGACAGACTGAATTTAAGGGTTTTCTGATTACCTCCGAACTTTTGTCTCAACTTGAAATACACACGTTGACTTTTCTTTTTAAACGAGTATATTAGGGAGCAAGAGAGGTGAACAACTGGTTGCGGGTAAGAAATTCACTCCCCCAGAAAGAACGGTGTCTGTGAGTTTGTTTCCGAGCATGGGAGGCTCACGTAAATGAAGGGCGTTTATAGGGTTTTGAGAGTAATTGCAGCCTATTGCGTGGGGGCGCTCATCGCGATGGTATCCTTCGGGTTGATGCTGGGGCTGGTCTGGTCACCTATGCTCCCCCAGAGTAGCTTCTGCCGACTGGCCAGCCTACTATTAGTCTCAGGCCTGGCAACCCTGGCAGGAGGATTTGGAATTGGGCTATCCGTCGGAGAAAAGCGCACCTTTCACGCCGCCATCTTCGGTCTGGGCTTTGGCCTGGTAGGATCCACTTACACCCTGGGGCTCGACCCGACCGTCTTAGGATATGCCCTGGCAACCGGCTTATTGGCGCTGGCAGGTGGGTTCATCTCCAGCAGGTTGACGGTTAAGGTGCGGCGATTACCTAGGCATGGAGCTGCCTGAAGTTGAATCGGTCTGGACACAGCGCCTGGTTCATGGCGGGATAAGGTATTAGTTATTTACGAAGGTATCAACCAGGTTCCGGTTACCTCTAAATCACTATAAGGAGTCTCGATGGATTACAAAGCATACCAGGAGAAATACTTCGTCAATCCTGCTCCTGAACCACGCTTCCAAGTTAAAGGAATCTTCGGTGCCACCTTATTCTTTCATGATTTTGAGAGGGCAGCTGGATACTACACGCAAGTCTTGGGTCCACCCGCTTACATTGAGGGCGAAAATACGCTTGGCTGGCGGATTGGGAGTACCTGGTTGACGCTACTGCGCGCTCAAGCGGCCAATCCCAGCAACGTTGAGATAAATATCGTCACCGAAACACCCCAAGAGGCCGAGCGCCTCCAGGGCGCTTTCATTGCCGCAGGAGGCACAGGTCAAGAGCCTATAGATAACCTGATGTATGAACCCCTCCATATGTGTCCCGTCAGGGATCCCTTTGGCACCGAAATTCTGATAAGCAGCTCATCAGGCTAAGCGCCAGGATGATTTCAGAGCGTACGACCAGATATCCAGGTAATACCATACAGTTAATCCGTCGGAGATCTTCACCTTGAGTTCCGAGATCAGACCGCAAACCCATTATTCCGAACAAACATTCAACCAAGTACACCTGGAAGCAGGCGAGCTGGCCTCTTGCGAGTTTTACGATTGTAAATTCATACAGTGCACTTTCGTGGAATGTGTCTTTCGCAACTGCCGGGTAGTCAATTGCACTTTTCATGAGTGTGATATCAGTCTCGCTCATTTTCCAGGGGTTGTCTTTGCTAACACCCGATTTGAAGACTCGAAGGCAATCGGGGTCGACTGGACGCGAGCAGACTGGACCGCAATCCGGCTGGGGGATCCCATTGGTTTTTATAACTGCGCCTTAAACCATTCTATTTTCATCGGTTTGAGCCTGAAAGGCATGCAGGTCAGGGATTGTATGGTTATTGGCGTAGACTTCCGGGAGGCAGATTTATCCCAGGCCGACTTCGGTGGCAGCGATCTAGGGGAAAGCATATTCATAAACACCAATCTGAGCGAGGCTGACCTGAGCAAGGCGCGGAATTATCAGATAAAACCAGGGCAGAATAATCTAAAGAAGGCCAAGTTCTCATTACCAGAAGCGCTATCGCTGCTCTACGACCTGGACATCATCGTCGTCGAAGAAGTAGAGTAAGGCGCCCGGCAATTGATAGCCAACTACCAAAGGTCGAAGAGGATGGGTTGGCAAGCCGGACCTGGGACGATTAGCAGAAAAAAAGAAGCATCACCTTTTAGCATCATCAACATTTAAGCAGTAATATAAAAGCAAGATGTACAGGCGACTGGAAATCATCCATCCACAGTTACGATATTATTATCAAGGTCAATGGCATACAGAGCCCCCCCAGGAAAATTGGCATCCTGGGCACAGCCGATATCTCCTGGGTAGCGCGATTGCGAGGACCGAATAAGTCTATTCCGATAAACACCAGATTTTTCTTTACGGAGAAGGGTTGGCGAGCGATTGGCCGGCATTACGAGTTGCCCAACCTTTCGGCGAGCGGTCACCATAATAAATAAGATAGTTAGCAAAGCCTGATGCGATCCAAGCATATGGGTTATTAATGAGAGGGTGAGATGGCTTCTGTTGAGCAGGTGTTGGAGATCCTGAGGGGGATGGCTAGACCCGACCAAGTGATGGGCATGGCACGTTACGGGATGGCAGCCGAAGGAAGGCTTGGAGTCGCCGTCCCAGAGATGCGCAAACTGGCTAAAAAACTTGGTAAGCACCACCAGCTGGCGCTCGATTTGTGGAAAACGGGTATACCTGAAGCCCAGATCGTGGCTGGAATGGTAGCTGAGCCTGAAGAATTAACCGAAAACCAGATGGAGGATTGGGTAAAGCAGATCAACTCCTGGGACGTGTGCGACCAGGTGTGCATGAATTTATTCGAGAAGAGTCCCTTAGCCTGGGGTAAAATCTTGGATTGGTCCGAGCGGGAAGAGGAATTTGTCAAGAGGAGCGCCTATGCGCTGATCGCTTGCCTGGCATGGCACGACAAAGAGACCGGAGACGGTCGATTCATCCAATTAATGCCGGTTATAAAACGAGGGGCGACGGATGAGCGCAATTATGTCAAAAAAGCGGTCAATTGGGCACTCAGGAACATCGGGAAGAGGAACCTGAAACTCAATGCGGTGGCCATAAAGACCGCTAAGGAAATCCAGCAAATCGATGCCAAGGCAGCCCGCTGGATCGCCTCTGACGCTATCAGAGAACTCCAGGGTGAACCCGTCCAGAAAAGGCTGAGAAAGTGAGCAATGACCGCCCTGCCCGGATAAGGAGAATTATATGGGTGCGATGATTTCCAGCAAATCAAGCCATCAAAAGGAGAACAAGCCTGGGGCGAGTTCCAGCATCGGTTGGAGAGCGTTGCTGCGTTTTGCCCTCTATTTGATATTGACGCCCCTACCGCTGTTCGTAGCAGCTGGCCGGGTCAATTGGACCATGGCCTGGATCTTCTTTGGGTTGAATGTAACCTTCACAATCTTCAGCAGGTTGATAGCTTACCGCAAGAATCCAGCCGTGTTAATGGAACGCGCCCAATCCCTGGAGGCGGAAAACGTCAAAGAATGGGATAAAGGGCTGGTGCTGATCGTCGCGCTGATCGGTCCTATCTCCATCTTTGTAGTGGCCGGGCTGGATTTGCGTTTTAGCTGGCTCCCAGAGGTGGCCCTCTCCTGGCAGATCGCCGGGTTGATCTTGGTAGTGCTGGGGTACACCTTTGGCAGCTGGGCGCTGATAGCAAACGCCTATTTCTCAGCCGTGGTGCGCATCCAGGCCGAGCGAGGTCACACGGTTATCCGGGAGGGACCTTACCGCTATGTGCGCCATCCTGCTTATGCAAGCTCGATAGTAACTTTCCTGGCATTTCCACTGATGTTGGCTTCCCTGTGGGCCTTGATCCCGGCGGTGTTCACCATTCTGGCGGTCATTCTGCGTACGTCGCTGGAAGACCGCACCCTGCTGGACGAACTACCTGGTTACTACCAATACGCCCAAGAGACCCGCTATCGCCTGTTGCCTGGTGTGTGGTAAGAGCCGAACACGGGTTTTTTAAGATAGGAGAAAACCAGATTATGGGGAAGATGATTCAGTTCGAAGTCAATGCCATTCCGGCAAAAGCGTGTATGGCTTTTCCGGATGGCATGAAGGGAGCAGGTGTGCTGCTACTGCATGCCTGGTGGGGGTTGAACGAATTCTTCAAACACACGGCCGACCGCCTCGCCAGGGAAGGCTTCGTGGTGCTGGCACCAGATTATTATCAAGGCGCTATCGCCAGAACCATCGACCAGGCAGAAGCATTAAGATTAAAAGTAGATCGCAAAGCCACAAATAATCTAATTAATGGGTCGTTGGATTATTTATGCTCCCAACCACAGGTCGTGTCCCCTCGGGTAGGAGTGATCGGTTTTTCGCTGGGTTGCGGCTACGCCTTAGGGCTTGCCAGGAACAAGCCAAAGAACCTCTCTGCAGTGGTGCTGTATTATGGCACCGGCGGTGGCAAGTATCAAGGTGTAAACACCGACTTTCTCGGCCATTTTGCAGAACATGATGAGTGGGGCGCGGATGCCAAAAAAGTGAGCGCCATGAAAGCGCGGTTAAGCCAGGCGAATGGTGAGGTCAAATTTTACACTTACCCTGGCACCGGTCACTGGTTCTGCGAAGAGGATCGTAAGCAGGCTTATGTTGAGGAGGCTGCTGAGAAAGCCTGGGCGCGCACCCTCGAGTTCTTACACTCAAAGCTGCCATAGAAACCCTTTGATTCATGCGGAGAAAAATGAATGAACCGTTCTTATCACGCCATCCGGAGGCCTGTCAGGCGTCCTGGAGCGGACACCAACCTGCTCATCACCCTGCTCAGCTTCGCCTTGTCGGTCTCGCTGACACGCCTGTTCCTGGAACTATCCGGGTACCCCCAGTTGGGAGGCGGCAGCTTACATATTGCCCACGTTTTATGGGGCGGACTGCTGTTGTTTGTGGCTGCCCTGTTACCGCTAATCTTCGCCAACCGTTGGGTCTACCCACTGGTATCGGTGCTGGCAGGATTGGGCGTAGGTCTGTTTATCGACGAGGTGGGTAAGTTCATCACCCAAACCAACGATTATTTCTACCCACCGGCTGCACCCATCATCTATGCGTTCTTCCTTATTTGCGTATTGGTTTACCTGCGAATCAACCGCCAGCCAATCCGCCAAGGACGCAGTGAACTATACATCACACTGGAAATGATGGAAGATGTACTCGATCGCGACCTGGATGCCCACGAACGGGAAGAGATCGTCATGCGCCTCAATTACGTGATCGCTCAGAAAGACCAGTCCGATCTGGCCCGCCTGGCTGGAGAGCTGCTGGATTATTTCAAAGATGAGCACATTTACATCGCGCCGACCCCCCCAGATTACATGAAGAAGCTGGAAGGGCGGCTTCAGCGTCTCGAAGATCGTTACCTTGACCGCAAACGCTTTTGTACGGTCCTGGCGCTGGGATTGACCGCCATGGGGTTGTTTGCCGCCAGCACATCCACCAGCGTGCTGATCACCAGCCTGCCGAACACTTACCTCCAGGCAACCTCGACCTCGGGAATGCCGATGAGCAGATATGTCGGCTTTTTCTGGTACACTGGCCTGCAGGTCGTCCAGGGTATAATCGGCCTGGCACTCCTGGCAGCAGCAGCGCGGCTCATCAGGGGTGGCGAGCGCCGGGGTCTGGATTACGCCTTGTACGCCCTGCTCATTTATCTGACGATGGTGGACTTGCTGCTGTTCTATTACTACCAATTTTCAACCATCATAACCGCCATCGTCCAATTCACCCTCTTATTAGGAGTGCTGTATTATCGACGGAGATACATCCAAGGCAGCCCGATTGAGGGCGAGCCTGAGTCCTGATCTTTTCGGCTGGTGATATCAGGCGGCAATACACCCCAGATAACTCCTGCAGCGGCACCGCCCCTCCTCGTCAAGCTAAAAAAGAAGCTTGCAGTTAAGAGATGGCCACAAACGGCAGCTAATAGTGGTCTGCGTCCTGCATAGGTCAGCGGGTCTTACCATAGGGGTCGGGATTTAGTGGTGGTCAGCCCTCACCTTGAAAACCAATTCACACCCGAAAAGAACCTCAACCTTTTAGAAATGCGAGTACCTGACAACTGCCAGGTATACAAATCGGTACAACTGGTATAATGGCTTTTCAACCTGCTGGTTACAGCGGTATACAAAACCGAACCTGATGATAGGCTCTGTCCCAGGGAACATCCGCAAGGATTTCAAGCCAAATACTTTTCAGCGGTGATCATGTCCGCAAGTCTGTTCGCAAAGAGCCAGGTTTGGCCGGTGGCGCTGGGGGTGTTAATGTTAGCTGTCTGTGACCTGCTTGTGGAAATCGCAGAAATCTCCAGGGCTTAATTACCAACTGAGGATCTAAACTGCCAAGAACCCTACCGAGTCAGGATGAGGGCGGAGCAGATGGCAGTGAGTCACATCACCTGATTAACCCAACCAAGGTGCAATTTGTAGACACGCTCAGGATTCATGCAGCAGGAGAATTTGGGTGAGGAATTTTAACCAATGAAGCGCGACCACTCATCCCCTAAGAGCTCTTAAGGCGAAATTACAGACGTTATGAAAAGGCAACACAGATTAATGGTAAAGCCAGATTACGAAGGTGCAATTGATTATGCCATCAGCCAATTAAGGGAGAAACTGCCTACTGATCTTATCTATCACGATGTCGATCACACAGTAGGCGACATTTTACCCTCGGTTGTGCGATTGGCAGGCATAAGCCAGATCGAAGGAGAGGATTTGCAGCTGCTCAGAGTGAGCGCGGCCTACCACGATATTGGCTTCATTCACAGGTACCAGGGACATGAACTCGCCAGTGCCAGGATGGCAGCACAGATCTTACCCAATTTCGGTTTAAATGATGAGCAGATTGAGCGTATCATGGGCATGATCCTGGCGACGCGCCTGCCGCAGTCTCCCAGGAACCTGCTGGAGGAGATCCTGGTCGACGCTGATTTGGACATCTTGGGGCGGAACGACTTTTTTAAAGAAAGCCTGCGATTGCGCTTCGAGCTGGCCCTTTATGGTCGCCCAACTAATGAGCAGCAATGGTACCAAGAGCAGCTCAACTTTTTAAAGGAGCACAAGTACTTCACAGAAGCAGCTAAAAGCGTACGCGATGCTGGCAAGCAAAAGAACGCCACGCTGATAGAGTGGTTGATTCAACGGGGCGGGCAATAACTTTCCTGCAAGACAACCTTAAGGGTTATTTCAATGCAGAGGGCTTCACAACAAGTAGTGACGATCAGGACGCAGGGTGGCCTAACCCCCAGAGGACTGATAAAGCGGCTTGACCGATTAGGCCTTATTTGGTAGACTAGGATCCAGTTCTTCGAAATGCAATTAAAGAAAGGAGGCGTACAAATTATGTCGGTCATCTTAAGACGCGATCTTGATTATAGAAGTGCGCCTCGTGGCGAGGGAGGTTAACCGACCACGCCGATATCCTCCCCACCTAACAAGTCGTGGCCACAGGTGCACTGCGCTCCTGTGGTTTTTTGATTCTCGAGCCGAGTAACACCAGGGCGCGGATGGAGCCTATCCGCCTGGCTTATGCCGCAGGAGCAAATCTTTCCCCTGCGGCATGATTCTTTAACCCCGCTACGGGAATGATTGGAGAGCCCATCCTTCACATAAAGAAGGCAACCCGAAATCTTATTAACAAAGAATTGACGATAAAGAAGAGCATTCGAGATGAGTAGAAACAACCTAAATGAATATAACGATTTGTTAGACGGTTTTGAGGATTTGGAAGGGCGAGGAAATCTGCCCAGGATAAAAAACGGGCTTCCCGAGCGACCACGACGGCAGCGCTTAGCTGCTCCTCAGCCTAAAACCAAGCGCTCGCAAGCAGAGATCATCTCCGAGCTGGCCGACGAGGCTGCCGGGGAAATGGGTTTTGAATTCAGTTACAACGCTTCCCGCCACGAGCGCCAGTGGATCATCGATTCGCTGAGTGGCTTTTACCAGAGCCTCTGGTTTGACGATATCCTGCGCTTGCTGAAAGGTGGTAAGGAGGCTTCGGTGTACCAATGCGCTGCTAAAACCCCGAGGAAGCGCAATTACATCGCTGCCAAAGTTTACCGTCCCAGGCGGTTCCGCAACTTGAAGGACGATTTCCTGTATCGTGAAGGCCGCGAGCGATTGGACGCGGATGGCAACGCCATCATCGACGATCGTATGGAGCATGCCATGAACAAGCGAACGGAATACGGCCGGCAGCTGCTGCACACCTCCTGGATCGAGCACGAATACAAGACCATGCAAATTCTGCACAAAGCCGGGGCGGATATCCCAACCCCCTATACGCGCGGGGATAATGCTATCCTGATGGAGTATATCGGCGGAGCAGATACCCCCGCTCCCACCTTGATCGAAATCGAATTGAGCACAACCGAGGCAGGCAAACTGTTCAAACGCATCTTGCACAACGTCGAGATCATGCTGGCGAACAAGCGTGTGCACGGTGACTTGTCGGCTTACAACGTATTATATTGGCAAGGTGAGATCAACCTGATCGATTTCCCCCAGGCTATCGACCCCCGGCAGAACTGCAACGCTTTGCTGATCTTTGAACGCGATATCACCCGCATCTGCGAGTACTTCGCACGTCAGGGAGTTCAATCCGACCCACGCCAGCTGGCGCGCAAACTATGGAAGGCTCATGGCTACCGGGTCAGAGAGCAGGTGCACCCGCGTTGGTTGGACGAACAAGATGAGAACGATCGGGCTTATTGGAAGAGATCGAAGGATGAATAAGACCAGACGCAATGGAGGTTACCCCTGCTACCCCCATTGCCTGGGATTTCAGATATAAAGGAGACGGGGGCACCATGAGGTTCTGAAAGGTTCGCCCAGCGGGATGGGCGAGTGGTCGAGCAGCCTACATAGAAAATGTGATCAGATATAAAAGATGATGTAAAATCTGGATAGCAATGGCTTGGCTTGTTGGTCATTCTAACAATCTCTTGAGGAGGGCACCCATGCGAGTAAGCGGGCAATTAATCTTTGGCTTTTTGATCTTGTTTGTAGGGTCATTACTGTTGTTGGGCAACGTTTTCGATGTGAACCTGGGAGCGATCTGCTGGCCATCGGTGTTGATCCTAATCGGGATTTGGATGCTAGCACGGCCGAGAATGACAGCTCCAGGTGCGGGTCTTAAGATACTACCTATCGGGGACATCCGGCGCTCGGGGGATTGGCAGTTGGCCGACGAAGATATCCTGACCTTTATCGGGGATGTACGTCTGGATATGTCGACCGCAAAGATACCTGAGGGCGAAACCCGCCTCGGGGTTTACGGGTTCATCGGCGAAATTGCCGTGACTCTACCCGAGCAGGTGGGCGTATCGGTTTCATCGATGGGCTTCGTCTCGACCACCAGATTATGGACGGGTAAGCGCGAATCCTTCCTAGTGCCCATCAATCAGGTCAGTGAAGGTTATGCTGAAGCGCAAAGTAAAGTACGTATCGAGACATATTGCTTCATCGCAGAGCTAAAAGTGGAACGCGTCTAGGCATACTACAAGGTAGAGAGGTTGATCGTGCAAAAAATAAATTTGATGGAGAAATTCAATCTATTTGACCAATACTGGACACCGAAAATCGTCGGTGAATTGAACGATCAATGGGTAAAGCTGGCCAAACTAAAGGGGGAGTTCGTATGGCATCACCACCAAGCAGAGGATGAAATGTTTCTGGTGGTGAAAGGCCAGCTGAGAATGCAGCTGCGCGACCGGGAAATCAACCTGCAAGCTGGTGAATTCCTGATTGTGCCGCGCGGCGTCGAGCACAAACCAGTAGCAGATCAAGAAGTGCATGTGTTGTTGTTCGAACCCAAGACCACGGTCAACACTGGGGACCTGCGGGACGAACACACTTTGGAAGAATCAGAATGGATATAACCAGCCTTTGAGAACACCCACGACACAGCCTAATCTGCTTGATGCTTCATAATTCACAGGATAATTCAAGTATCAGAGGTAACCCCAAGGAAACTTTCCTTGGCGATCGAAAGATATACAACGGGAGCGAGGTTATGCTCATTGCCATAACCAGAGAAGTCAGTGAAAGCATCCAAGATTGCCAGTTGGCCCATTTGCCCCGGGCGACGATCAATCTCAGGCGAGCTCAGGAACAACACCGCCAATACGAAAACTACCTGGCTGAGCTGGGCTGTGAAATCCAGCGCTTACCAGGGGAGCCTGAGTTGCCAGATGCAGTCTTCGTTGAAGATGCCGCCCTAGTGGTAGACGAGCTGGGGGTCATCACCCGACCAGGAGCTTCATCGCGCCGGGCTGAAACCCTCTCTGTCGCCAAAGCGTTGGATAACTACCGAGAATTATGCTATATCAATCCGCCGGGAACCCTGGATGGGGGTGACTTGTTACTTGTTGGCAAAGTATTATATGCGGGCCTCTCGAGCCGCAGCAACGTAGCGGGTATCGAGCAATTGCAGTCATACTTAACCCCCCACGGCTATTCGATTGAAACTGTGAAAATAAGTGATTGCATACATTTAAAATCGGCTGTGAGCCAAGTGGCCGAGGAAGTCTTGCTAATTAACCGTTGCTGGGTTGATCCCGGTGCCTTCGAGCATTTGGAACTTATCGAGGTAGATCCTTCGGAACCATTTGGCGCCAACGCCTTGCTGGTAAACCATCGTGTTTTGTACCCACTGGCATATCAAAAGACACTCAACCGGTTGGAAAAACATGGTCTCGAAGTTGAAACGGTAGATGTTTCGGAATTGGCTAAAGCGGAGGGTGGGGTGACCTGTTGCAGTCTGATCTTCCGGGGCTAAAGGTACTGTTTCCATAAGGCCAGGGGGAGCCGTCCACGTGTGAACTGAAGCAGTGACCGGTTCAAAGCGCGGTAATAATGGAAGTCTCGCCTGACCGGAATCAGGCGAGACTTCTCAGCTGATATGGATAGTATGTATTGGAAGATCAAAGCTCAGAGGTCATACCGATAGGGGATTCCTGCAGATGAGGCCAAAAGCAGCCGGCAGGCGGTTTTTGGAGAGGCTTGGGTCGAAGGAAATGCGTCATTTACCCCCCAAGAAAGCTTTAGCAGTCCTGCCATTGTTTGCTATAATAAATGTAAGTTCTGCATATTGATTATTCCCGTCAGGAAAGGAAGAAAAGTACCAGCATTAGTGACATTAAGAGTACAAATTACCAGCACATCCCAACGCTTTCTGACAATTCGGTGGTTAACCCGAACCGAGATCAGAATATGCTCTGCATGACTTGCGGAGGGCATCGTGAACAAAACTGCTGGCGGTCGTCTGGGTTCGAACACCGGGATCTGGACAGCATGATGGCTAAACACACAAGCCGCTGACTCTTCGTCGGTGGTTTGTCTTTTCTCCCTACCTGCATCGATAAGTGCAGGAGCACATCTGTAAAGATTTGTGATTGAGCAGGTGAAAAATGCGGCGTACGCTTGGAAACATAGTCGGATTTGTGCTGACTTGGGTAGTGTGGCTGTGGCTGGCAACCCAGGCGCTTTCGCCCACGATTTATCTCGTCATCGCGGTTGGCGGAGCCTTGGCCGCGATCCCGCTCGTGCTCCTGGGGCGTTGGTTGCTCGAATATGAGCCCACCGTACTGCGCGCCGAAAGGGTAACTGCCTGGGTTCATTATGCCCTGGCGATCTTGTTAGGCTCAGCGATCTTGACCGCAACCCGTTTGGGGATGGATTCGCCAACCTGGCCTATATCGCTTCCACCCTGGGTGGGCCTTTTTCTAATGTCAATCAGCGCGCTGGGATTGCTGCTGGTGATCTTCACCTTAGTGCTAAAAGGGTTGGGCGCCCCCTTTGCAATCGCCTTGACGCGAGTGGTGGTCACGGATTGGATTTATGCCTGGACGCGCAACCCCATGGTAATCAGCGCTCTGGCGTTCCTGGTAGGCCTGGGATTATGGTTGCAGTCCGGGTTGTTCCTGGTGTGGATCTTAGCAGTAGTGAGTCCGGTTATGTTGGTCTTCCTGACAATTTATGAAGAACGTGAGCTGGAAATCCGTTTCGGTGATAATTACAAGAGTTATAAAGCCAGTACGCCGCGGTTCTTACCGCGAAGACCGCTCAAATAGAATCGATCAAAGCAACCATCCTTTTTCGTAACTTCGTGGGAGGTGGATGATGATGACACCCTACACTCAAAAGCCCAGAAATATTTTGCTGACCGTGGATGGATCAACCCATGCGCAGGCAGCTGCGCATCTGCTGCGGGATTTACCGTTAACCAAAGGTTCCCTGATCACAGCCATGGCAGTGCTTTTGCCGCGCAATGCCTCTGATCACGCTACCATAGAAGCTATATTGGAACAAACCAAAACTATTTTAGAAAGAAAGCATGTAGAGGTAGAAACCACACTGGTGGCTGGCTACCCAACTGCCACCATCCACGAATACGCAGAAAAGCACAACCTTGACCTGATCGTATTAGGCGCTCAAGGGTTGCGCGCAACATTGGGAATTTTACTGGGAGGCGTAGCCCAGCAGATGCTGGAATATGCCAGCTGTCCGGTCCTGATCGTAAGAGCGCCCTATAACGGCTTAAGGCGGGTGCTCCTGGTGACCGATGGATCGATATATAGCCAGCTGGCAACCGAGTACCTGGCAGAATTTACGCTGCCAGCGGACACCAAAGTAGAAGTGATGCACGTGCTTCCCCCGCTACCAGATCCGAATTTGATCGCTAAATCCTGGCCGGCTGGATCGGAAATGATGCCGGTTATCCCTATCGGTGAGATGAAGGAAGCCAGTGATGACCAGATCGAAGAGGAAGAGGAGTTTGGAGAAGCCCTCTTGGAGGAAGCCCGGCAAAAGATAATGCTTCCGGCAAGCGATACGGGTTCTACCAGCCCCTGGCAGGAAAACGTTGGCACAGTGTTGCGATGGGGCGATGCCGCCAGCGAGATCATCCAATTCATTAAGGAAAATGGCATAGACTTGGTGGTGACGGGCTCACGTGGTTTGAGCCAGTTGCAAGGTATGCTGCTGGGCAGCGTCTCTCGCAAACTGGTGCACTATGCCGGATGCAGCGTGTTGGTAGTTAAAGGCATCCCAGGGTAAGCGCTTATTGGCCAACCAGCTGAGTGCAGGTCAAAATTTACTCATGCAGGCAGAATGAGGGTTGAAAGTTAAAGATTTTAGATTGTTAAGTTCAGATCAAGTTAGACCGACCTTAAAGGGTAGAAAGTCACCCAAGGAGGAACCTATGGCTCGCTATCAAAACACAGTTTGGTGCGATGGATGCGGGATCGAGATCACCTGGGGAGCTCTGGTCGTTGGCAAACACCACTACTGCTGCGAAGATTGCTATGGCGGCGTGGCGTGTAAATGCGCTGAACATTTCAATCTGTACGAGGAGCTGTACACAACCCAGGCTCAGCCCGGTTTTGTAGTTTGGGATAGAAATATTCTGGTTTAGTTAGCAAGTAAAGGCTGCCGGTTTTCAATTCAATCGAGCTAGCTGGTCGGCTACCGAGTTCAAATGCCTGCGGACCAACTCGATATCGGTTGCTTCCGGCGCTCGCAACAGATATTGCTCCAGATAATACATAGTCTGGCGCAGCCAGCCTTTCTGGTGGTGCATCAGACCAAGATCGCGTAAATGGTCTGGCAGTTCGGGTTGCACCATCCGCAGATATTCCACTACAGAGATGGCTAAATCCCACCGTTCTCTCGCCACATAAACATTTCTTAAATTATTGAGCATACGCGCCAGAATATCTTGCGGAGTGGCCGGTTGCAGCCATTCCCTTTGAAGAGGGCCATCATAACCGCTGGTAAGCCTGACCAGCTGCAAGCAATCCGACTGGGATAGACGGACACCGCCATTAAAAGGATCCAGATAGATCGTTCCGGAACTATTCGGGACCGATACAATAAAGTGGCCTGGCAGACCCACGCCACTGGCCGGCAGGTCCAGCCTGCGAGCTACCGCCACATAGATTACCGACAAGCTGATGGGGATACCCAGCCTGCGGTCGAGCACTTCGTTTAGATAGCTATTGCGGGGATCTGAAAACGCCAGGGTATTGCCACGAAATTCCATCTTCTTGAAGAGGAACTCGGCTAATGCTTTGGAGCGATTGGCAACCGGGAATTCCCCGGTCACTACCAGACGGGCTGATTCAGCCAGCCAGTCGATCCGAGCCATATAGGCTTTCACATCCAGATCGGGGTAGGCAATGGATTGCGCAAAGCGGAAGGCTGCCCGGGTAACGTCCACAGGGAAATGATCTAATTCCTGGCGAAAGGTTCTCTCAACCATATATCGTCACAACATCCGTTTACCCAAAAAGAAGAACAGCAGGCAAATATCAGGTTTCATTTTTGCCAAGGACAACCGACAACGTATTTATGGTAACATGATTCCGATCCTCTGGTATGCTTGCCTATCATAATCATTAAGGAGTATCCTATGAGAAAACAATACTCGCTGGTGCTGGTTTCAGTCCCATCTAAGGCGGCTGGTGAGGAAATAGCTGACCTATTAATCCACAAACAGCTGGCAGCCTGCGTCAACATCCTGCCTACCATCAATTCGGTCTATACCTGGCAGGGAGAAACCAAGCACGAGCAGGAAGCACTTCTGGTGATTAAGACTAGAATGGACCTGTTTGACGAGCAAGTACTACCCGCTATCCGGGCAGCGCACCCTTACGAAGTCCCAGAAATCCTGGCCTTGCCGATCAAGACCGGTTCAAAAGATTACCTGGATTGGATGGACAGTGTGATGGTGCCGCCAAATTTGGGAAATAAGTTGAGAAATCTTTAGGTATCCTGAGAAAACGAGGAGTTCAAGCCAAGAGTTTTGTGATTGATACTCACCAGTTCGACTATGCGAAAGAGTGGTCCCCATTCAATCCCTGGGATCTGGTGAGATTCTGGATCCGCTGGAATATCGTATATAATCACCCAGGATATGGTACCCGCTTATAAGGAGGTAGATTGAAAGATATGGAGGATTTTTCCAATAAAGTAGTGATTGTAACCGGCGCAACCGGTAATTTAGGTAGCGTGTTGGCGCGCCGCTTTCAAGAAGCTGGAGCCTGCCTAGTGTTGGTTGATCGCGGCGACGATTTGCTTTTTGAGGTATTCGCTGACCTGGTTGGTTCTGACGAACATTACCTGGCAAATTGTGCCGATTTGACCGAAGCTAAAGCGGTGCAAGAATTGGTAAAGAGCACCATGGAGCGCTTTGGGCGAATCGATGTGCTGGTACATACGGTGGGCGGTTACCAGGCCGGCTCTGCGCTTCACGAGACTTCTCTGGACACTTGGGACTTCATGATCAACTTGAACGCCCGCTCAGTATTTATCACCTGCCGGGCGGTCATCCCCCACATGCTGAAGCAAGGTTCAGGGAAGATCATCTGCATCGCCGCTCGTCCAGGGTTGCAAGGGACTGCAAAGGCGGGAGCATATGCCGCCTCCAAAAGCGCAGTCATCCGCCTGATCGAAAGCATGGCAGCTGAATTGAAAGACAAAGGTATCAACGCCAACTGCATCATCCCCGGCACCATCGACACGCCTCAAAACCGGGAAGCCAGCCCGCAGGCGGATTATAGCCGCTGGGTGCAGCCCGAATCACTGGCCGAGGTGATCATGTTCCTGGCTTCCGATGCCGCCAGGGACATTAACGGTGCGGCTATCCCGGTGTATGGGGGCAGCTGATAATTAAGCAGTACTTGCCATTCCGCTCATTCTGTTTTATCATTCTGGCAGATTAATTTACCTGACCCGACCTTCGCGGGAGGTCGGTTTTTTTTGAGAAGCATCATGAAACCTTTTCAATGGTTAATGGGGTTACTGTTACTCTTGCTGTTAGCAGGTTGCGGCTCGTCTGGCAACCAACCTACCCCGGTAGCGTCAAATCCAGCCACACTCCCGCCTCCGCAGGTATACACCACCGCTTCGCCAGACGCCCAGGCTGCTGCACAAGGCTTCTTAAATGCCTGGCAGGTGGAAGATTACGAGAGCATGTACACCATGCTTTCCGACAATAGCCGCCAAGTTATATCCCAGCAGGATTTCAGCGCTTTCTACCGCAACTTGGCGATCGAGGCCGCCTTGGAGAAAGTCGAAGCCCATGTGCGCTCTATCCAGACCCATACCCAACAGGCTAAAGTGGCTTACCAGGTGATATTGCACAGCCTGCTGGTGGGGAATATTTCCCGCGATATCCAGATGGATTTGGTCAAGGAGCAGGGACAGTGGCGAGTACAATGGGATGCTGGCCTGGCACTACCCGAGCTGCACGGCGGAAATTCGCTTCTTATGGAATACCGCTCACCAGAACGCGGCTTGATCTATGACCGGGATGGCGGTTTGATGGTCGCACCGGGGGATGCGGTCGCCATCGGCTTGAACACCGGTGAAGTGGATGAAGATAAACAAGAGGATTTGCTCAGCATATTCTGGCGTATTTTCGGCTTGCAGCCGGACACCCTGGGTGAGCGCATCGACCAATACCGTCCTAACGGTTGGTACCTGGCGATAGGGGATATGTCCGTTGATGAGTTGTCAGTCAACAGAGCGGTCCTGAGCTCCTACGCCGGAGTGACTCTGGAGCCGTTTAACTCCGCTCGTTATTATTATGACAATGGAGTGGCTCCTCACGTGGTCGGATACGCCAGCGCTATCCAGGAAGACGAGGTCGATACCTATAAACGCCTGGGGTACAACGTTTGGAGTGAACGGGTGGGCCGGGCTGGGCTGGAAAAGTGGGGAGAAAACCTGCTTTCAGGAGTGCTCGGTGGTCGTCTGTCGGTAGTGACAAGTGATGGCGAGCCGCTAAGCACTTTGGCGGAATCGCCAGACCAACCTGCCGAGGATATTTACACCACCATAGACCGCTCGCTGGAGATCGGCGCGCAGCGCGCCTTGGAGGGTTTCCGGGGCGCCATTGTCGTCCTGGAGCGAGATACCGGTCGGGTACTGGCCATGGCTTCTTCCCCCTCCTATGACCCGAACCTGTTTGATCCTAATAACTTCAACCGGCCTTACCTGATCGACAGCATCATCGATCCAGTCACGACCCCCTGGCTCAACCGGGCAACTCAAGGGCTTTATCCCCTAGGGTCAGTATTCAAGATCATCACTATGTCGGCCGCTCTGGAAAGCGGGTTGTATTCACCTGCCAGTGAATACTACTGCGATTACACCTTCACCGAACTGCCGGGCATAACCCTCTACGATTGGACCTACCAACGCTTCCAGGAAGATGAGAAAACACCCCCCAGTGGTCAATTGACCTTACCGGAAGGGTTGATGCGCTCCTGTAATCCGTTTTTCATGCATATCGGGTTGGATTTATATGATCGCGGTATGACCCAGACCATCGCCAATATGGCGGGCGGTTATGGTCTGGGAGCTTTGACTGGCATTCAAATCGATGAGGAAGCCGGGAATATCCCCCTGCCTGGCGACCGGGTTGAAGCCACCAGTTTGGCAGTAGGGCAGGGAGACACGCTGGTGACACCCTTGCAGGTAGCCGATTTCATCGCGGCGGTTGGTAACGGTGGCCGTCTCTTCACCCCCAGTGTGGTGGAGCAGGTGGTGACAGCTGATGGGCGTACGGACAGCTCTTTTACCCCCGAGGTTAGGGGCACCCTACCAATCAGCGCGGCCAACCTCAAGATAATCCAGCAAGCCATGACCAGCGTGGTGAGCAATTCGCGCGGCACGGCTTATTATGCCCTGTCGAGTTTCAGCCGGGCTTACCACATCCCGATTGCCGGAAAAACCGGTACGGCTGAAACCGGAGATAGCGATCCACATGCCTGGTTCGCAGGATATACCTCCGCTGAAAGGGAGGGTAAGCCCGATGTGGCTGTGGCGGTGCTGGTAGAAAATGTGGGCGAGGGCTCGGAGTTCGCAGCACCGATATTCAAGAGGGTGCTGGAAATCTACTTCACCGGCAGCCCGCGCAGCAAGTACCCTTGGGAATCGCAGATCGGCATACCCAAAACACCTGAACCGGAAGGAACCCCCACACCAGAGAGCACGCCTTAGCCATCGCTGTGTGAGTTGCATTCTGTGGCATCGGCGACTGAAGTCTTAGCCAGGAAGACCAAAGCCCGCCCTCCGGCGGGCTGGATGAACCAGACAGTCGCCGCAGGGCGACTTAGGGTCTTTGTCGGGGGGGTTTCAACTGCCGGGTTGCCAACATCCCTCTCAGATTAACCTTGTCAATTTCCAGATGGTGATATAAGCTACCTCGAAATCACGGAACTTCCTGAGGTGATATTACGTCTTCAGCGAAGTTCAATCACAAGCTGACAGCTTATGAAGGACAAGATATCGCAGACAAAGACCACTCGCTCTGGTGCGAACCCGGCAGGTGAGCTCCAACCGCCCAGGTCCATGCAATCAACCCATCTTCAGAGCAGCCCACCGGCGGGGTCCTGGCGCAACTCCCAGCGGGCGCGCCTGCTATTGTGGGGAATAGCGATGTTTCTTCTATTTGGGTTTGCTGCCTTGATTGGAGGCTTGATGGGCTTCAGTTCGGTGGCGCAAACCAACCAACGCCAGGCCAACTTAGATAAAATGGTAGCTATCTCCGAACAATACCAGCTAGCGGTAGAGGACCTGACGGCCGGACGTTACGAAATCGCCCGCCAACGTCTGGAATGGGTGCTCTCTCAAGACCCGAACTTTCCGGGGGCCAGCCAACGCCTGATCGAGGCGCTGGCGATCCTGTACGCCACCGCCACACCCACCCCCATACCAACGGAAACGCCAGTCCCAGCGACCGCAACCCTGACGACCACCCCTGACTTGCAACCTTTTCAAGATCTGCTGGATAGCGCCCATGCACACCTGGTAGAGGGGGATTGGAATGGAGTCATTGATACGTTAATAAACCTGCGAGGCATGGACCCGGCTTACCAGGTTGTTCAGGTTGACCGCATGCTCTACCTGGCTTTACGACAGCGAGGAGTCGATAAGATCCTGCACCAGGGAGACCTGGAAGGCGGTTCTTACGACCTGGCACTTGCCGAACGCTTTGGGCCTCTAGATGCAGAAGCCAACAACGTGCGGGAATGGGCTCGCATCTATCAATATGGCTCTGCCTTTTGGGGAGCTGATCCCAAAACCGCGGTGTACTATTTCAGCCAGGTAGCTGCCGCAGCCCCTTATCTAAACGACGGGACTGGTTGGACAGCCATCGAACGTTATCGGGCTGTATTGATCCAATACGGGGATAAACTGGCCAGCCAGGGGGATTGGTGTAACGCAGAGCAACAGTATCGTCTGGCGTTATCTATCCGGGTCGACCAGGCTGTTTCTACCACCGCCGATTACGCTGCTTACCAATGTAACCCGCCAACCGCGACCCCAACCCTCACGCCGACCGTTACAATGACCCCCACCCCTACCATTACCGAGACGCCTGCACCATCCTGGACTCCAGAACCCAGCAACCTGCCGCCTGCGACCGAGACGCCTGCACCCAGCATGCCTGCCACCGTTTCGCCATTACCCTCAGAGACTATCCTCCCAAGCCAGCCAGTGAACCCTTCTCCCAGCCCGACGGAGACTACTCCCCCTCCGGTGGAGACACCCACCCCACCAGCAATGCCCAGCGAGACTCCGATAGTGACGGCAACCCCAACGCCTACGCCGACAGAAACCGCTACTGTGGAGATCACCCCTGGACCACCGCCTACCAAAAAGAAACCATAGCAGTTTGATCCGTGATCTTTATCCTATGACCCTGAAAACACCACCCTTAATCAAAATATGGTTAGTCCGCCTGCTGCTGCTTGCCGGTATGCTGGTCGTGGCAACCCTGATCGGTTTTTGCACGTACCTGGTCGTGCGCCTGGTGATGGGAGCAAACTCTCAGGCGTTTGTTGGTCAGGGACCCCAGATCGTTGCACCCACTTCCATTCCTCAACCAGGGATTACCGACTCATCCTTGCCAACCAAGACCAGTGAGCCAGCGGTGGCGCCGCTCAGCCAGCCCACCCTCACACCTTGGGACGGCGCTGGCAGGGTAACCATGTTGATCCTCGGCCTGGATTATCGCGACTGGGAACAGGGCAGCCAAGCCTCCCGCAGTGATACCATGATCCTGCTCACCCTTGACCCGCTGACTCGCACCGCTGGCATCCTTTCCATCCCACGGGATACCTGGGTAGCAATCCCGGGCTTCACCCACGCCAAGATCAACACAGCCTATTATTTGGGTGAAGCACACAAACTACCAGGAGGCGGCCCTGGGTTGGCGGTAAAAACTGTCGAGCAGTTCCTGGGAGTTCCAATCAATTACTATGCCCAAATCGATTTTGACGCCTTCGTGCGCTTCATCGACGAGATCGGTGGGGTAAAAATCAATGTGCCTGCCGAGATCACCATAGATCTCTTGGGAGATGGTGCCAACACCATTAAAACCCTCAAACCCGGACCTCAGGTGTTGCCCGGCGAATGGGCTCTGGCTTATGCCCGTAACCGCAAGACTTCCGAAGGCGATTTTGATCGCGCTCGTCGCCAGCAGCAAGTCGTATTGGCCATCCGTAACCGCATCCTGAGCCTGGAAGCCTTACCCCTTCTGATCCAGAAAGCACCGGTCCTCTATCAGGAACTGGCCACAGGCATCCATACCAATATGAGCCTGGAGCAAGCTATCCGCTTGGCGCTACTGGCCCAACAGGTGCCTGAGGGTAACATCAAGCAAGGTGTGCTGGGTAAGGAGTACATCATCTTCGGGCGTTCTCCAGACAACCTGAGCATCAACATCCCCATCCCGGATAAAGTCAACCTGCTGCGGGATGAAATCTTCGCCACCTCGGGAGCGCTGGGACCTCTGACACCCGGCTCCCCAAGTGAACAGATGGCTGCCGAGGTAGCCCGGATGGCGGTCTATAACGGCAGCCGTGACCCTGACCTGGGTGAGCGCTTCGCCAGGTATATGAGCGAGCAAAGCGCCCAGATATCTCAGGTGGGGGAAGCGCAGCAGCGATACACCCTGACTACCCTGATAGATCACAGCGGCAACCCCTATACAATTAAATATCTGGCGTCGTTGTTGGGGGTGCGCCCCAGCAGGATCATCCTAGATTACGCCCCGGAAAACCGGTTGAGTGTCGAAGTGTACCTGGGCTATGATGCCGAAGGGATTTCTCTGCCATAATGATCTATGCGACCTCTGACACTTGACCCCAACCCTGTTAAGACTCCATAATAGAGCAGGTCAACCCGAAAATAACGGAAAGGAGCATACCTATGGATGTCTTCCGAAAGGCGCTGGGTATCGTAAAAGGCGACCGACGGGCTTACCTGACCATCAACTTGCTGTATTATGGCATTGTGATCCTGGCAATGGTGTACGCTTCCCTCGACCGTCCTACCCAGCAAGCGCTCCTGAACTCGGTTGGAGCAGGTTTTGTTAAGGGACCGCTGGCTCAGGTGGGCCAGGTATATGAACAGCGCCAGCTCATCCAGGCTACAGCTGTAACTTTCGCGGTTAACCTGTTTCTGGGGAGTTTTGTGGCCATCATGCTGCCCTCCCTGATCCTACCGTTCAGCGGCTTGCTGGTAGGAGGCGTGCGGGCCGTCCTTTGGGGATTGTTGTTTTCACCCACCAGCCTGGAAATCAACAGCCAGAACCTAGTCTCTGCCCTGTTCATCCTGGTGCTCCTGCTGTTAGAGGGCCAGGGTTACGTATTGGCTATGCTGGCAGCTTATGTCCAAGGCAAGGCTTTCCTTTCTCCAACCTCCGTAGGGGAAACCAGTCATGCACGAGGATACCTGGTTGGCTTGAAGCTCGCAGCTTTTCTGTACCTGCTCATCGCCGTCGTCCTGATCCTGGCCGCCATATACGAAGCTGCCGGTGTGATCCTGGTTTACGGAAAATGATCTTTGAATACACAGATAAAGATACATAATTCCAACCTTCTGGAGAGTTACACGGATAGGTGCAAAGATCAAAGCATAGGCGATTTTTTCTTTAGCTACCAAAACCAATCCTTCGGTGCTTACTTGGTTCCCTGGTTACTCGAAGAGGATTTCAGCAAATTCCTGGTTAAAGCCATCATCCCTACCGGAATGGCAACCACCCTGGTGTCCCCACCAACCTTATTTAGCTATTCACTTCCTCCAGATGGGATTTCCCAACCGGAAGGAAAAGTGCAGCTGGTCTACAGCACGGACGATAGGTAATAGTCTAAAAGATCCGACTGGATGGGATGAAACATAAACGATGAAGGAGTGTCAATGAT
>Ga0315551_10000764_pt1 | contig 25376 bp, 19 predicted proteins | sample SalMarSW160290MG_FD_203678 | JGI IMG/M metagenome (GOLD analysis project Ga0315551, IMG submission 203678) | Salt marsh sediment microbial communities from the Plum Island Ecosystem LTER, Massachusetts, United States - Salt Marsh Sediment SW1602-90 ...
CGTCACAACCGAGGTAAGTCCTGATTTGCCGCCCGCTTCGATTCCGGTCGCTGATTCAATGTAGGTGCCGGTTGTCGTGGTTCCCAGTAACGCCCCGATAACCGTAGCCACAGCATCACACAGCATCGGCTTTTCCACCTCCGGCAGATTGCCGTGTTCGTCCAGCAGCCCGGCTTTGAATGACAGGCCGATCAACGTGCCGGTAGTGTCAACGAAGTCCATCACGAGTACTGTTAGAATAACCGCAAAGAATCCCCATTGGAGAGCGCCGAGAATATCCAGCTTGACGAAAATAGGCGAGAGACTGGGTGGCATACTTACCCATTCCTCAGGCAACTGCGCAATTTTAGTAAAAAAGGCGGCAAAAGTGATAACTATAATGCTGATGAGAATAGCCCCTTTGACCTTCTTGATCATCAGGAAACTAATCAGCAGGAATCCAACTATAGACAGGATAACCGAGGTGTCGCGGAAATTGCCGACATGAACTGGCGCACCGGAAACTCCCACCGTGACAATACCGGATTCATTGAGGCCAATAAAAGTCAAAAACAACCCAATGCCAACCGCAAAACCGATTTTCAACCCTTCCGGTATAGAATTGGCCAACCAGCTTCGTATTCCGAATAGAGTGATGATAGTGAAGAGCACGCCGCCTATGAATATGGCGCCCAGCGCTGTTTGCCAACTATAGCCAAGTACACCGACCACTGTAAATGCGATAAACGCATTTTCCCCCATGTATGGTGCGATGGCAAAAGGCCGTTTGGCATACACACCCATGACCAGCGTTCCGATAAAGGCGCTGAGAATCGTAGCGACCATCGAGGGACCGAATGGAATGCCGGCCGCTTCGAGGATTTTCGGATTCACGATGATGATGTAGGCCATAGTGACAAACGTCGTTACACCTGCTATGATCTCTTGCCTGACCGAGGTGCCCAATTCGGAAAGCTTGAAATATTCTTTCACCATGACGTTCTCTTTCCACCGGTATTATTCATAAGGAATCCCTCTCCGCATTTGGCCAGCATGCATCCTCATATTAACGCTCCCAATTCAAAGTAAATGTATATCAGATAATGCCGGCTGTCATGTAGAATTGTACTGTCCTCTCGTAAAATCGAATCTCACCTGAACCGGTTCTCAACCAGTGGAGGTGGGAGAGACTGCAAGATACTTATTTGGTCTTTACCAAGTTCCGCAAGACCTTCAGGTTTTCGATATCCTCGGCAAGGTCCTCACCCTTGGGGGTTTCGAGAATCATCGGGGTATTTTTAAGTCGCTTGTCATTGACGATGTTGCTGAATCCGTCCAGCCCGATGAACCCTTTGCCGATATGCTCATGGCGGTCGCGCCGGGAACCGAACTCCTTCTTGCTGTCATTAATGTGGATAATCCTCATACGGTCAAGCCCGATAATCTCGTCAAATGCTTTCATCGTCTTCTGGTAATCCTTGGGATCGATCAGCGGATATCCCGCTGCAAAAATGTGGCAGGTATCAAGACAAACACCGATCAGATCTTTGTTTTCCACGCGATCAATCATATAGGCCAGTTGCTCAAAGGTGTAGCCAAGATTTGTTCCCTGACCGGCGGTTGTCTCAAACAAGAGAGTAACGTGATTATCGCTCAGCTCATCAAAGAGGCGATTTATATTCTCGGAAATCTTGTTCATGCTGGCCTGCTCGCCGGAGCCCACATGCGAACCGGGGTGCATCACAAGGTTTGGTATCTTCAGAAGCTGGCACCGCTCCATCTCTTCTTTGAGCGACTTGTATGATTTTTCGTTCAGCGCCGCATCCGGGGAACCGATGTTGATTAAATAACTGGTGTGCGACGTCGCCACTGTGACACCTGTTTCTTCTATCAACATAAAGAATTTTTCAACTTCGTCCGGTTTGAGCCTGGCGGCGCGCCACTGGCTGTTAGACTTGTTGAACATTTGAATCGTGTCGCAGGTAGCCTTTTCCCCCCGCTCTATTGCCTTGTATACCCCGCCCGCAATTGATTCGTGGGCACCAAAAAGCATACTGCCTCATGATTTATAGATATTCACTTCTCAGTCTAAAAATATAACCCATTGCCTAAGTCAAGACAATATATGATCGTATGGTGTAACAACACGGCACTTGCATCGCCGATTATCACTAATGCCAGCAAGACAATGAAATTGGGAAGCCCCCTTATGAGACTGTCTCATAAGTACCCTGTTCTGTCAGTTCTTGCGTCTGGCTTGCCAGACGTGTGAACTGACAACCTGTCGAATGTGTTGTGCGTTTGGCACTTTCGGAGTGACCGGCAGGTCACACCACCGACCAAGTCGGCGCCAAGACCTGCCGGAACTATCTTTTGAGACAGTCTCCTTATTCCGTTTGACAAGTCTAAGCGATACTCTTTATTTCATAAGAAACAACTGTAATATTCTGACAAAGCATAGATCAAGGAGGTAGCGATGCCCCAGGTACGATTTTTAGGTCATTCCTGTGTGACTATCACTGAAGGAAAATATAAGCTCATTATTGACCCCTTCATCAGCGGCAATCCACAGGCTCCCGTGAAGGCCGACGAGATTGATGTCAACTACATTCTGGTTACTCATGGACATGGTGACCACATCGGCGACACCATACCAATCGGCAAGCGGACCGGCGCTGTGGTTATTGCCAATTTCGAACTGGCCAGCCTGTGCGCCAAAGAAGGGCTCAACACCCACCCAATGCACATTGGTGGGGCGCACAACTTTGATTTCGGCAGAGTCAAATTGACTATCGCTCACCACGGCGGGGGCTATGGCGACGACGCCTCTCGCTACACTGGCCCACCGGTTGGATTTTTAGTAACAATCGGCGGCAAAACCATCTACCACCCCGGCGACACCAGCCTGTTTTATGACATGAAGCTGATTGGCAAAATGAATGATATTGATCTGGCTTTTATCCCTATAGGGGACAATTTCACTATGGGGATTGACGATGCCGTCAAGGCCGTGGAGTTTTTGCAGCCTAAAAAGGTTGTTCCCTTTCACTACGGTACCTGGCCGGTTATCGAGGTGAAGCCGGAAGATTTTGCTTCCCGCGTTTCCGGTGCCGAGGTCGTCATTTTGAAGCCGGGCGAAACACTCGACCTCTAAATTCCATAGCGGACCGGATAACTTAGCTTATTACGCCGGTAGGCTGCAAGGCTACCGGTTTTTTTTATTGATTCTATCTGATAACTGAACTACTCTATTTAGGTAGTGTAAGAAGCTGTAACAGAGATACTTCAATGAAAAAGCTGTTGAAAATACTCGGTTGGATTGCGGCAGTACTACTCACCCTATTAGTACTCTTTGTTATTGCCCTCAAGTTGTTTTTCCCTGTAGAAAAAGCCAAAGCACTGGCAATCGAGCGGGGCGGCAAAATGCTCGGACGGTCGATTGGCGTCAAGGACGTGGATATATCCTTCTGGGGCGGACTGGGCATAGAGCTGAAAAACGTGACTATCGGCAGCCCGGTGACTATGGAGGTAGAGGACCTATTGCAAGCAGATGCCGTTGACCTGAAGCTGCAAATCCTTCCTTTGCTTTCCAGCACGTTTCGTATTGACAAGCTGGTTATCGACAATCCCCATATTGTTATGGTTAAAACCGCCGGCGGCGCCAACAACTATACCTTCCCTCTCTTTGAAAAAGCACCCAAGCAGGTACCGATAGATCAATTGCCGCCTGAAACAAAGGCTGCTGCTACCGCTGTCAGCTTCGAACGGTTTGCAATTAACAATGGAACTCTTGATTATTCCGATGACAGCTCTCAGATACAGATTCATTTGAAAGGTTTGAACCTATCCACGGCACTGAAAAATCCCCGGCAGGGCTTTTACGAATCTTCCGGAAAAGTTAGTGTTGATAGCGTACTAATTGCAGCCAAGAAACTACTTCCCGCTCTCTCATGCCGGCTTCGCTACAAAGCGGATTACGATGTCGCCGGGCGTCATCTCTTTCTTAAAGAAGCCGAGCTGGTCGCCAACAAGTTGGTCTTTTCCATAAGCGGAGAACTGTCGCACGGCGGCGAGTCATTGACAGCTCGCACTGGAATCAAGTCTGAATCGATCTCGGTTGAGGATCTTCTTTCTTTACTTCCCAAGGATCAGCGAGCGGAGTTGAAAGACTTTTCTATAGCTGGTGACTTTTCGCTTGACGTTGATCTGGAATACAATAACAGCAAAAAAGAGCCGATTTCGTATGCGGGAACGGCGATCATCAGCGATATGGTCATGTCCAAAAAGGACATCTCCGGCGATCTTCGTTTGCGGAGGGCGCTCGTTGACTTCAAACCTGACAACCTGCGCCTGAATATCGAGGACGGCACGTTTGATAACCAGCCTTTTAAGGGACACCTCGTCGTCGACAACTTTGCCGATCCGGTTGTCAATGGCACCTTGGCGGGTAAGTGCGACCTCGCTTACTTGAAACCGTTCCTTCCGCCGGAAGGCAAGCATGAAATAGCCGGGGAGATGGACTTTGACGTCACAGCCTCAGGTCGAGTAAAGGATGCCAAGAACATGAGTTTTTCGGGGTCGCTAGCGGTCAAGGAAGGTCGTTACAATTCTGAGATCATACCCGAGCCGGTCGAGTCATTTTCGTTGGATGCCTATTTTGATAATAAGATTACCCATCTCAACAAGCTCTCTGCCAGAATGCGATCAGGGCACGTGAACCTTTCGGGGCGTGTTACCAACCTGGTACCGTACGTTATGGCAGCGAGGTCGCAGGCCAGGAAAGTTGCGTTGCCTATCGACGGACATGTTGACGGCCAGCTCAATCTTGCGCTGTTTACACCTTTCCTCCCACCTGCCGGGAATCCGCAGTTGACAGGTTCAATCAAGGTGGATTTGGACATGACCGGCGATGCCACTAACATAGCCTCCCTTAAACCTCGCGGAGAAATCTCAATTGCAAACGCTTCCTTTACCGACAGCCTCTTGCCGGAACCGGTTCGCGCCTTTGAAGCAACCATGCACATAGTCCCCGACACGATAATCATAAAGGGCCTAAATGCCCAATTCGAGTCAAGCGATGTAGCATTATCAGGCAAACTGATCGACCCGTTTCCCTACCTGCTGCCCATAAAGTCGGTGGAATCGATCGATCGAAGCAAACTGAAAAAACCCCGCCTCCTTTTTGAGTTCACCGCCCACCGATTTGATACCGACCGACTTTTCCCCGAGGCGGTTCCCGGGTCAGGCACGAACCGGACAGCGCTCCCGGCTGATTCCATCCCGCCGATCATCCTTCCCGATATAGACGGTCAAGGCTCATTTCAATTTGACACCGTCGTCTACAGCCGCATTGACTTCACGAACCTTAGCGGCAAGGCGCGAATCCATAACCGCACGATTGACTGTTACGATGTTAAAGGCAACGTCTACACGGGCGACGTGGCTGGAACCACCACAATTGACCTGAACGATTTCAATAACCCTCGTTACAAGGGTGAATTCAAAGCAACACAAATTGAGGCGGACGATTTCGTGTCACGCTTTTCTCAGTTCGGCGGTCATCTGTTCGGTAAGGTGAACCTTGACGGGAACTACCAGGCCAGCGGATGGGAACCTGAGGAGTTTACAAACTCCTTAACCATGACCGCCAAAGCCCAAATGCACGACGGAAAAATTGTAACCAGTGGATTTCTTTACTCAGCAATTGCCGAACTGGCGAAGCAAACAGGACAATCGTTCGAACGTGAACAGCCGCTTAAGGAACTCAACACGAACATTACTGTTAAGGATGGAAAAGTAAGATTAGACGAACTCAAAACCAGATTCGGCGCTATAGGCGATCTGGAACTCGATGGGTTCTATGCCTTCAGTGGCGAACTTGGATACAAAGGTTCCCTCCTGCTTTCCAAGGAGTGGACGGCGAAGTTGCTGTCGCAAGGGAGCCTGCTGGGTGGGCTGGCCGGTTTATTCACGGATAAGAGTATCGACCGCATCAAGCTCCCGCTTGCTATTAGTGGCACAGTCGCGAAGCCTACAGTAAATGTTGACTACTCTTCGCTGGGGAAAAACGTTCAGCAAAACCTTTCCAAAGATGCCGGTGACTTCCTAAAGAACCTTTTGAAAAAGAAAGATAAGAAATAAGCAGGAAGACCGATAGGGTGTTGAAAAGCGCTACCTGAGGGATAGAAGTTGGTTTCTTTGAAAATTCAGTCAATCCCAAAAGTGCGTACATCGTGAGCTTCTTGTGTCAAGCTGTTTAGATATGAATTTCCCGACGCCGGTGATTTTTACGCCACTGTTGAGAAATCCTCCGGCATGAGCCTCCCCACGAATCTCAACGAATGGGTAGCTAGGTATAGTGTCTTTGATCTCGGTGTTTCAATGATGAAAACCAAGCCTGCCGATGACGGGTATGACGCCTCATACAAAGTGTGGAATCACGGCTCCATAGCCATACCAGTTGAAATCGGCTATGTCATCAGCACCACAGACACTGTTTACGACACGCTTCAATATAACCAACTTCCCGAGCTTTCAATGTCCTTTATTTTTCATGAAACAATTCCCACTCGACCGAAAGCAATCGTGCTTGACCCAAACCACTACCTGCCGGATATCGACCGCAGCAACAATTACTCTTTCACTTTGCCGGTACGCTTTAGATATCGCCCGCCGGAAATGTTGTTTCCTCCATTTGAAAATCTGCGATGAACGACCATGGTGCTGTATAGGATTAGATTCTGCTTGTCCCTCATTGTCCTAACGGTGTTTTTGGTCGCCTCGCTTCAGGCTGGAAAAGGCAGGATACTCACAAAAAGGGCTCAGCAGGTGATTGAAAACTCTCCATCCTATACCCAGCATAAGTTGTGGTTGTTTCTGAACCGAGAAGCAGCCGCCTCGGCTCCAGAACACCTCACAGCCAAAGCTCGTGCACGTCGGGCAAGAGTTGATCCGGTTACTTTGCTGATTGATACCCATGATTACCCTGTCTCGCTGGAGGCCCTCCAGCGGATACGATACACGGGAGCCTCTATCAGGAGGGTCTCAAAATGGCTGCGGGCTGTTTCAGTCGAAGCCGATTTAGAGCAGCTTGAAAGACTAAAATCTCTTCCATTTATAGAGCAAATTGACCTCGTTAAGGTTTTAGTGGCACCTTCCTTTCCCAAAGTGGAACCCTTGCAGCCAAAAGACTTCCCGCCCCAAGCAACGGCTCTCGCCTACGGCCAGTCACTGTTTCAAAACCAATTCATCAATACCGTGAAATTGCATCAGGCGGGACTAACCGGCAAAGGCGTGATGATAGCCCTTTTTGACACCGGCTTTGAAATCAATCACCGTGCTTTTGACTCAGCCCACATAGTCGCCACTTATGACTTCATCAACGATGACACTACCGTTGACGAGCCGGAGTGTCCCCTGGAGCCGAACTTAAACCTTCAGAATTTTCACGGCACCCTCGTCTTCGGCGTAATTGGGGGTAATGTTCCGGATACATTGGTGGGCGTGGCTTTGGGGGCTGATTTTATCCTGGCCAAGACCGAAATCACCTGTGGCGGCACCGAAATAAAAGTGGAAGAGGACAACTGGATAGCGGCTGCTGAATGGGCTGACTCGATCGGTGCTGATATTATTAGCTCTTCGGTCGGCTATACTGAGTTTACTGATGGCGGTAGTTACGCCTTTGAGGACCTTGATGGGAATACGGCTCTGATAACTATAGCCGCCGACATCGCTGCTTCAAAAAACATTCTGGTAGTAAACGCCGCCGGCAATGAACGGGACAAGCTCTGGGGTCATATTGTGACGCCGGCCGATGGCGACTCCGTCCTGGCTGTCGGTGCTGTGAGTGCAGATTCGTCCCTGGCCTACTTTTCCTCGCCGGGCCCCACTGCCGACGGGCGCATCAAGCCCGACATTGTGACACTCGGCGTCGGAGTATTTACTGCTGCAGCCGGCGGCGGCTATGCCACCGCCAATGGCACCTCTCTTTCTACGCCGCTGGTCGCTGGTGGCGCTGCGCTGGTTCTGGAACATGACACTACACTAACAGCAGCCGAATTGCGGGACCTGATCCGTAAAAACGGTAACCGCAGCTCGCACCCGGATAATGACTTCGGCTATGGCCTTTACGATGCCGCCCGCGCTTTGGAGTCGTATTCTTCTGCAGACCGAACAATTGTTGCTGCTCCCAATCCATTTACTGACTTTGTCATGGTTATTGTCGATTCCAGCGCCGGCAGGCTGAGGTCGACTTCGATCTTTAATATCGCCGGGGAAAAAGTGTGGGAAAGAGTCAATAATCATAGCACATCCGCCGATACTATTATGTGGAACGGCCGCAATCTGACAGGACAAGTTGTGGCCCCCGGGGTGTATCTGGTCCATGTGGAGACGGACACACGCTCGACCATTTTGAAGCTGTTTAAAAGAAAGTAAACGCAAACCAGCATGGCGGCCAATGTCTCCATTCATGCCATAAGCAAAGAAGGCGATATGGCATCGGCAACGCCGATACAATAAGACCTGAGCGCCCCGCGGTTTTGCAGTTAGATGGGTTGCAGGATTAGTCTGACAATGAAACAAGATTTGAAAATTCTGGTGGTCGAACCAAATCAATATCACGCCCGCCTCATTCAACGTGAGTTATCGGAGACGTACCCTTCCAGTATAATTACTGTTGTCAGTTCTGCTCATGCTGCTTTGGGGGAGCTGCGTCGAGACACGTTTGATACTGCTGTAATCGGACTTAACCTTCCGGATGTTGATGGTGTCGGATTCGTTGAACTGGTCCGCAAAGAAAATAGTAATCTGCCCATCATCGTCACCACCGACAGCAGTTCCGATCAAGCGGGTGCTGCAGTGGCTAAGGCCGGGGCCAATGAATATCTTTCCAAAGACAGCACCTTTCATCAGGTTCTCGCTCGCTTGGTAAATCAGGTATACCGCCGTTGGGAATCGGCGAAAAAGCAATGTAAATTGGACGCAAAACAAAAGAGCCAAGAACAAGCCGATCTTATCAGAATCACTGCCGGTACCTTGTATCACGAGATCAACAACCCCTTGACGACAATCATTGGCATGAGTGAATTGATCTTGAACAACGGTTACGAATGTGACCGGGAAATAGCCAAAAAAGTAAAAATCATCAGAAAATCAGCCCAAAGGATTGAATCTTCTTTAGCCAGACTCTCCACAATCTCCAGACCCACCATCAAAGAAACGGCTTCAGGTAGAATGATTGACCCGCAAAAATCTCGCGTTAGGCGAAATCAGGAACCTGAAGGCGTTTTTTGTCACGAATAACGGTTGACAAACAGTAGCCAGCTTCTATTTTTGAGCCTGATTTTATCTTAGGCACAGTTTATGAATTCTATGACCGGGTTTGGCAAAGCTGAGTCGACCACCAGGGTCGGTAAATTTACCGTTGAGATATCAAGCGTTAACAACCGGTTTCTCGAAATCTCGGCTCGACTGCCGCGCCAGTACTCACTGCTTGAATATCGCTTGCGAGAGCTGATAAACGCCAGACTTACCCGAGGAAAAGTATTAGTCTATGTCAGCTTTGAGGAATCCGAGACCGCCCTGGGGAAATATCTTATCAACAACAGAGCCGCAAAAAGCTACCTCCGGCAATTGGCTCAGATGAAAAAGGAATTCCAGTTAGACGGGGAAATTGCTATCCGCGATTTGTTGATGTTACCGGAAATAGCGCAACAGGAGCCAGGGATTATAGATGAGAATCTAATCTGGTCGGGAATAAAAAAGGCTGCCGGGAAGGCCTTGACTGAATTGATCCTGATGCGCAAGCGGGAGGGATCAGCTATGGCGCGGGACATGAAGCAGCGTCTGAAAATCATTGACAAGCTGGTTAAGAAAATTATCAGAAATTCCTCACACACAGCAGAAAAAAATCGCCAAAAGCTTACTACGCGTATAGAAGAGTTATTGCATTCTAAGTCGATCGATCCGGAAAGATTGGAGCAGGAAGTAGCTTTTTTGGCTGAGAGGAGTGACATTTCTGAAGAATGCACCCGCTTTTTGAGCCACATAGATCAATATAAAAGAGGTGTTGAACAGAAAAAGCCGGTTGGGAAAAGGCTCATTTTCATCCTTCAAGAAATGAATCGGGAAGCCAACACCATCGGTTCAAAAAGCACTGAAGCAACGATCACCTCAGCGGCTATCGCGTTGAAGGAGGAGGTAGAAAAGCTGCGCGAACAATCTCAAAACGTGGAGTAGTCGTTTACCACGCAGAAAAAGATGAAAGCAACCAAGCCAAGCGAAATTGTAATAATATCCTCTCCTTCAGGGGGCGGAAAAACCTCGATCTGCCGCCGATTGCTAACCCCCTCTCGTAAACATCAGGGCTGGCGGTTCTCTGTATCTTACACTACCCGCCGAATGCGGCGGGGAGAGAAAAACGGCCGTGAATACTATTTTGTCAGTAAAGATGAATTTGACCGGCTGTCTCGCTCCGGTTTTTTCGCTGAGCACTTCCAAGTCCATCAGTATCGCTACGGTACTCCTCGCAGGCCGTTGGAGAAGGTGCTAAGAAGCGGGGGGGTGATGCTTCTTGATGTGGATGTTAAAGGCGCTTTTAATCTCAGGCAAGAGTATCCTCAGGCGATTACAATTTTTGTCCTGCCCCCCTCCGTTAAAGCCCTGAGGAAGAGACTGAGAAAAAGAGGCACCGAGTCAAAAGATCAGCTCAAAGTGCGTTTTGAAAACGCTAAAAAGGAAATGAAGCTTTATCGCAAATTTGAGTATGCTGTCATCAATGACGACCTTAGTACGGCAGTGCAGCAGGTGGCGAGCATAATCAACTGCCATCGTTGCCGCACAGAAAACCTGGATCCGGAACAAATTAGCAAGATAGCCGGTTAAGCTATTGATGCGCTCTGGAGGATTATATGAAAAAACTGCCCCTTGAAGAAATTGAGAAGATAAACCTCAATCGATACGAGGCGGTTATTGTAGCAGCAAAACATGCCCGCCACCTCAATACTCTCCGCCTGCAGAAGCTTGAACAAATGGAAGAGGATTCCGAGGTTACTATCGATTCCCGCAAAATTACCATGGTCGCCCTCAAAGATCTTTTGGAAGGCAAGGTAAAGTTTACCCGATCTGATTCGATGTAATAACATAAAAGTGACTTACTGAGACAGACTAAGGACAAAACATGGCTGATAACCTTGTTATCGTCGAGTCGCCGACGAAGTGCAAGACGTTGACTCGCTATCTGGGTAAAGAGTTCGACGTCAAGGCAACCGTTGGCCATATCCGTGACTTACCCAAATCCAGGCTGGGAATCGACGTCGATCACAACTTCGAGCCGGAATATGATATTATAAAGGGAAAAGAAAAGGTTATATCCGACCTTAGAAAAGCAGCCAAAAGAGCCAAAGTTGTTTACCTTGCCCCTGATCCGGATCGTGAAGGCGAAGCAATTGCTTGGCATGTCTCTAACAGCCTCAAAACGGGCACTAAAGCTGACTTCCTTCGAGTGGCTTTTAATGAGATAACCAAATCGGCTGTCATTAACGCTATCAAACATCCCCGCAATATCGACATGAACCTTGTCAACGCTCAGCAGGCCCGCCGTGTGCTTGACCGCCTCGTAGGTTATACCGTTTCTCCGTTCTTGTGGAAAACACTGCTTCCCAAACTTTCGGCGGGACGGGTTCAGTCGGTAGCGCTGCGTCTTATTTGTGAACGGGAAGCTGATGTTAAAGCCTTTGTTCCTCAGGAGTACTGGCAGATATCAGCAGTTCTGGACACAGTAGAAAAGGAACGGTTCACGGCGCGTTTATACAAAATCGAAAACAAAACTGTCGTCAAACCGACAGAAGCCAATGATAAAAAAGTCGTCATATCCTCAAAAAAGGAGGCCGATCGCTACTTGGCAGAGCTGGAGAAAGCCAGCTATATCGTTTCGGAAGTCAAAAAATCTGAAAAGCTGAGAAAACCGTCAGCGCCCTTTATTACCTCCACATTACAGCAGGAAGCGGCCAAGAGCCACGGCTTTAGCCCCAAGATGACTATGTCGATCGCTCAGGAACTTTATGAGGGAATCGAGATCGGTAAAAAAGGCCCTATCGGCTTGATCACGTACATGCGCACTGATTCTACCAGGATTGCAAACGAGGCATTAAAAGCGGTACGCGAATTTATCAAACACCAGTACGGCAACGCTTACCTGCCGGCCAGACCGGTAACGTATGGCAAGAAAAAGAGCGCCCAGGATGCCCACGAGGCAATTCGCCCCACACATCTGGAACTGCTCCCGGCAGATTTAAAAAAGTACCTAACGCCTCGTCAATTCAAACTCTACTCTCTGATATGGAATCGTTTTGTCGCCTCCCAAATGAGACCGGCGCAGTTTGAGGTTGAGACGGTTGATATTACAGCCGATCGTTTCATCTTCAGAGCTACTGCGCAAAAGCTGAAGTTCGACGGCTTTCTGAAGGTCTATCATGAGAAAAAGGAGCCGGACGAAAACGGCAATGGTGAAAATGGTATGGAGAGTCTGCCCATGCTGCACAAAGGCGAGCCGCTCGAACTGGAGGAACTGAGGCCAACCCAGTCGTTCACTAAGCCTCCCCCGCGTTACTCCGAGGCGATGCTGGTCAAGCGGCTGGAGGCGGATGGTATTGGGAGACCATCAACGTACGCTACTATCATCTCCACTTTGAAAGAACGGAAGTACGTTGAGCTTGACCTGCGAAAACTATATCCGAGTGAGCTGGGCATGGCGGTGAACAAAATTTTGGTCGAACATCTGCCCTACGTGTTTAATGTCAAGTTTACGGCCAATATGGAAAAAGAACTCGACCTGGTTGAGGAAGGCACCGACGATTGGGTGAAGGTTGTTGGTGACTTCTATAAACCGTTCATGCAAACGATAGGTAAGCTCAAAGACAAAGAAAGCGCAATAAAGGCGTCACTGATGGAGGCCACAGGAATAAAATGCCCCAACTGTGGCTCGCCGATGGTTATCAAGTGGGGTCGCAACGGCCGGTTTCTGGCCTGTTCGGCATATCCTGAGTGTAAGACGACGAAACCACTACCAGAAGAAGAAGCCAAAAATAAGACTAACGAAAAGTGCGACAAGTGTGGTTCCCCTATGGTCATAAAGACAGGAAGATATGGCCGCTTTTTGGCTTGTTCCAATTACCCCACCTGCAAGAACACCAAGCCAATCACTCTGGGCATCATATGCCCCAGGAAAGGGTGTAACGGTAAGCTTATCGAGAAACAAACCAAACGAGGTCGTACTTTTTACGGCTGCTCCAACTATCCCAAGTGTGATTTTGCCACCTGGGATCAACCATTGAAAATCCCTTGCCCTGTTTGCGGGCACCCTTTTATGCTTCAAAAAACCTCCAAGACAAAAGGCGACTACCTGCAGTGTCCCCAGTGTCATCACAAGATGACTCCTGAAACGACCGAGTCGAAAACCCCGGCCTGATGACCAAAGCTCGTTCCATTTGCGGTTTTGTATCACACAATCGCCAATTATTCCTCTCTCCAGGTTCTGTCTTTACATCTCTTCAAAGTGTTTGACCTCAGGTTTGGTAAGTGATATAATAATTATGTTTATGTTACAGAAAGTGTTGGAAAACTACCTTAATTATCTTGGCACGGGGGGCATGCATTCACCAAAGACGGTAGAGAATTACCGCCGCGATCTCGTGCCCTGGGTTACTTTTCTCGAAGAGAAGCACGCCGAGCTACCCATGGCCGCAAAAAATGATCCCCTTTTCCTACGTCTGTATCTTCGGCAGCGTTCCGAAAACAACGTTTCTAACCGCTCACTGGCCCGTTTTTTATCGGCGCTTTCCGGATTTCAAAAATATATAACGAGAAAATCTCAGTACAAACAGTACCTTTTTAAGATACCCCGCATGAAATTCTCCGCCAACATCCCGGCTTTCATCCCCCAAGGCGAAGCGGCTCACCTTTTCGAACATAGCAATGCCCGCGCTGACAAAGCCAGCTACTTTTATTGGCGGGATTTCATGATGCTCGCTTTGCTGTACGCCACCGGAATCCGCCGTGAAGAGCTGGCTGGTATCAAGCTCAGCGATATTGATTTGAAGATGGGGCTGCTCACCGTCACGGGTAAGGGAAACAAGATGCGGGTGGTGCCTATCGGCGAACGGACGTTGGAGGATTTGAAGAAGTACTTATCAATGCGTGAACAGTTTGCATCTGATAAAGGGGCTCTATCGGCTTCATCCCCCTTATCATCAGCGCTGCTTCTGAACAGGTTTAGCCGACCGCTCACGGTACGATCCATTGACCGGCTGGTGAAGAAATATGGCCGAAGCGAGGGAGTCGATCTTACCCCGCACACCCTGCGACACTCCTTTGCTACCCATTTGCTGGAAAACGGCGCTGATTTGATGTTGATCAAAGAGATTCTGGGGCATTCTTCGCTGTCCACAACGCAGAAGTACACCCATGTGACAGCCGAGGCGATGAAAAAGGCTTACAAAATGGCTCACCCGCGGTCAGGCGCAAAACAGTAACGAGGATAAAGATGCAAGTACATGCAACTACAATACTTGGCCTGATCCACAAAGGACAGGCTGCCATGGCTGGTGACGGGCAGATTACGTTTGATGACACAGTCTTGAAAGCTAAGTCATCAAAAGTTCGTACCATGCGTGACGGTAAGATACTGACCGGGTTCGCCGGAACTGCTGGCGATGCCCTGGCCCTGTATGAACTGCTGGAGAAGAAAATCGATGAATACTCCGGAAACCTCCCGAAGGCTACCGTTGAGTTGGCTAAGGAATGGCGAACCGACAAGACCTTGCAAAAGCTCGAAGCCATCATAGCGGTCACTGACAAAGAGCACATCTTCTTGATCAGCGGAAACGGCGACGTCATAGAACCGGACGATGGTATTGTAGGCATCGGTTCGGGCGGTTCGTATGCGCTGGCTGCAGCTCGGGCCCTCATTTTTACCAATCCAGGACTTTCAGCCGAGAAGATCGCGGTCAAGGCTATGGAAATAGCTGCTGACATATGCGTATATACCAATAAGAACATCACGGTGAAGACGTTGAAATGAAAAACGAGTATCCCACACCACCAGATATTGTTGCCCACCTTGACAGATATATAATAGGCCAAGCCAACGCCAAAAAATCCGTCGCCATTGCGCTTCGCAATCGCTGGCGCCGTCAGCACGTGTCCGAAGAACTGCGCCAAGAAATCCTGCCGAACAATATCATTATGATCGGCCCCACCGGCGTTGGGAAAACTGAAATCGCTCGACGGTTAGCTGACCTGGCCGGCGCCCCTTTTATAAAGGTCGAAGCCTCTAAATTCACAGAGGTCGGTTATGTCGGGCGCGACGTGGAGTCGATGGCGCGTGACCTGGTTGACATTGCGGTAAACATGCTCAAGATGGAAAAATCCCGGGGCCTACAGGAAAAAGCCGAAAGCAACACTATTGAACGTCTACTTGACCTCCTCTTGATGCCTGCACCCCAAAGCGTCAGCGGTGCCCCTACCGAAGATGATCAGACGGATTCGGTCTTGAGAACGCGTGAGAAGTTCCGCCAGAAGCTTCTCGAAGGCAAGCTGGATAACCGCGAGGTTGAAGTTGAAGCTCCCCAGAGCCAGTTTCCGGTGGTTGAAATATTCTCACCGATGGGTATGGAAGAGCTTGGGGTGAACTTCCAGGAAATGTTCTCCGGGCTTCTTCCTAAGAAAACAAAACGGCGCAAGATGCAGGTCAAAGAAGCCCGCAAGTTCCTTATGAATGAAGAACTCAGCAAGCTGGTCAACATGGATGAGGTCATCCCTGAGGCCCTGGAACGGGTCCAGGAATCGGGAATCATATTTATCGATGAAATAGATAAAATTGTCGGAGGCAACAGTAAAACAGGTCCGGACGTCAGTCGTGAGGGAGTCCAGCGAGATATCCTGCCGATTGTTGAAGGGAGCGGCGTCATGACAAAATATGGGATGGTCCACACTGACCACGTCCTTTTCATCGCCGCCGGTGCTTTCCACGCCTCCAAACCTTCCGACCTGATTCCCGAGCTGCAAGGGCGCTTCCCCATACGAGTTGAACTGGATTCGCTGACCGCCGGCGACTTTGAACGGATTCTCATCGAACCGAAGACGGCTCTGGTGAAACAGTATAAAGCACTTTTGAAAACCGAACAGGTTGACCTTGAATTCGCTCCTTCTGCCATCCAGAAAATCGCCGAGTACGCCGAACGAGTTAATACCGAGTCGGAAAATATCGGCGCACGGCGGCTGCACACCGTGTTGACCACTTTACTTGAGGATATCCTGTTTGAACCACCGGTCAAGAAAAAGAAAGTTACTATCACGGCCAGGATGGTCGACAAGAGACTATCGGCGATAGTAGAGAACGAGGACTTAAGCCGCTATATTTTGTAGGCGTTCTGCCTACATCACAAACAAGCGTATGTCCCCTATAAAGTTGTTGACGGCAATGTAGAGCTTTGACTCGGCCGTCTCATAGTCCGTTGATTGGCTTTCGAGACTGTTGCTGAATCCACTGGCTCGCTTCCCCCCAATGTCGATATCACCAATGAAATTCGAGCTGTGGATGTAGAAGGGCATGTCCCTGGGAACAAAGAGTCGGACATCACCAATAAATCCGGAGATGATCATCCGGTTGAGGCCGCGGACCAGCCGTCCCCCGTGCAATTTTATTTCAGCGTCGCCGATACCCATCGATACGTCAACGTTTTGAAGGCTCATATTGGCACAATCGATAAACAAATCCCCCAGAAACTTGCTATACTTAACGACTCCTGCCCCAGTCCCTGCGCCTGCTTTTGCCGATGGCGGACCGACTTTGGCCTCGAATGATGCTGGTTGTGGGCCAGCGCCGGGAATTTCAGTCGTTTGAGTTCCTCTGTAGTCCTGTCGCTGGCTGGCTGACTCGCCAGCTTTCATGGAAGAAGCCCAATCCTGCATCTGTGCTTTCAGCCTGTCTTCCTGACTTTTCTTTCGTACAATCAACCATATTCCCAGCAGGATGAAGGCAAACGGGACCAAAAACCTGATTAGATGACCGAAAGTGAAAAAGTAAAGGTCCATCGAGCGCCCCAAGAGAAGCAGGCCGAGGAACACCAAGATTAAACCAAAAATAACTTTCTTACGGTCCATAGCTAATGCTGTTCAACTATTAGTACTACCTAAATTCAATACGTAATATGGTCTACCGGGTTGCTGTGGGCAAGAGTTTCCTTTCCAATCCTTTTACGTCTTTGGAAAGGTTAAGAGAACGGACTTTCCTTGGAATCCAGCCAACCGAAAAAATCCCCAAAAAATCGGAGGATGATATTCATCTCCTTTGTTCCCCTTGGAACCAGAACTTAACAGCGATCCCTCACTCCACGCAGCCCATAACTGGAGCCGAACCGTTCTGGAACAAATAAGCAACCAAATAGGTCAGGTCCTCGACTGAGATATCACAGGAGCCATTGACGTCTGCAGTATTGAGTACCAGGGGTGGGGGGCCGCCTCGGAACAGGTAGTCAACAATAAACGTCAGGTCACAAATATTCACAGAGCCACTCATATCGACATCACCTGGTACTGCGGTTGTGGGTGAGACGTAGATGGTAAACTCAGCTTGATCCGAATAGCTGCTGCCATTGTCATCGACCATGACAGTGAACGTGAACAGACCGGTGTCGCTGGTCTTGCCACTGACGACGCCAATGCTATCAATACTATAGCCCGTAGGAAGAGAACCATCTGTAATTGACCAGGCGTTGGATCCGGTACCGCCTCTGGCTTCAATCGTGTCCTCGTAGGCAAAATACTGCCGGCTGTCGCTTAACTCCTCATCAAGGGTAACAATAAACAATTGCCACTGCTTATTGAGTTGATATTTCAATACCCAATCAGACGGGTCGAGTTTTATTGTGCTTACTGTGCTCGGAAAGTTGAACTTAAACAGGCTGGAGCGCTTATCTATCCACAACGTTAGCGTGTCGTCTGGCCCAGATGACAGATCAAAAAAGAAGTCGACCGGCATGATAAAAACCTGGGGATCGGATGTCTGCACTTGAGAAACATGGAGGAATACATCATAACCTCCGGTGTCGGAAGGCTCCTCCCAGTATGACCAGTGATAGTTGGGGCGATACTCTCCATAGATCCACTCATCGAAAAACCAGTCAAGCTCAACCCCGGTGGCGCTTTCAAATACATTCTTGAAGTCCTCCGTAGTGGCGGCGGCATATTGGTACTGAGAATGATAGTAAGCATTAACGCCGGCAAAAAAGAGGGAATCACCGAGAACTCCCCGCAGCATGTGTACTGCCCAGGCGCCCTTGTCATAGACAATTGAACTGAAAATATTCCAGACGCTGGAAGTATCATATATATAGATCGTCCCGCCTCCGGAGTAGTCCATCCCGTTCATGTAGTTATGGTAGCTGTCCCATCCCTCTGTTTCCAGGTAATAGAGCGCTTCGGAATAGGAAGCCCACCCCTCATTCAACCAGATGTCGCCCCATGTCTTGCAGGTAATCATGTCTCCCCACCACTGGTGAGAGAGCTCGTGAACCACCACCGGCGTTGAGAACCCAAAATCTGATCCGCTCGTGGAGGTCATTGTCTGGTGCTCCATGGCCCCGCCCCACTGAAAGTTAGAGTGGCCATACTTCTCACTTTCGAACGGATAAAGGCCATAATTGTCGGAATAGATTGTAATAGCTCCCGGTATCACGCTCAACTTGTCCAGAGAATAGGTGTACCTATCGGGGTAGACGGCATTGACGATCGGCATGGTATCCTGACCACCGTTATAGACCCATTCGTCATACCAGACCGTATACTCCGAGATAGCCAGTGAGAATAGATATGTAGTCATGGGGTAACGCACCGAATAATAGAACGTGTTAGAGGTGCTGCCATTATATACAATTGAATCAAGGGTGCCGTTGGAGCCAACGTAAAACACCGTATCGACTTCGACAGCGATATTAAACGAATCCGCCTTGTCATCCATACGGTCCTTGCATGGCCACCAGGTGCGAGCAAAATACGGTTCGGACAGCGTAGAAATGACTTTTTTGCCCAATCGGGTATCGAAAGCAAAGGCCTGAAAACCACCTTCTGTCGGATGACCGTGGTAGTAAAAATCAAACCGAAACTGTTCACTGGTGTTGTACGAGACCTCCAAGGTAATCGTGACGATATTGTTAGATCGTGAATAGGAGAGTACACCCGATGACGAGACGATTGAGTCTATGGTCATGTTGTCGTAAAAGTTAACTTGAACCTCGCTGACGCCGTCTTCGGCGGCCAGAGCAACAAACTTGACCCGGCCATAGATTATCTCAGCAGTGTCGTCAACTCGAATGAAAATGTCGTAAAAGAAGACATCATAGTTCGTCTGGGTATTTATAAGTTCTTCTTGCGCAGCCAAATTACGGGCGAATTGCTTGTCCATATAGGCCGAGGCCTTGGCTTCCCACATCTTCTGGTGGATCAGCGAAGGCGGAGCGTTATCCCAATCGATCCGTTCATCATCAGGGCCTGCGGCAAAAGGTGACGAAAAGATAAAAAATAGAGGAAAAACGGTGAGGATGATTTTCGACAGTGTTGGTATAGTTTTCACTGAGGTCTCCAACATATTGTGATCTAGTTCATTAGCCTAAGTTTTTCCCTTTTGACAGCCATAAGGATACCCGAAGTAATAATATTTTACTTACCTTATAATATAAGGTAAGTGAATATCCTTTTATATCAAGGCAATTTGTGTCTTAACAACTCCTAGCCCAATAACTATCATCTGAATATATATAACGGTCGCTGCAGAGACAAAGTTTACTTGCCAGAGAAATCGATTGGGAGAAACCTTGGAGCTTTTTATGCCGGGAGCGCCGGTTCACTCAATGAGATACGCTGCTCTGTCTGCCAATTCAAAGGTACAACGAGAAAGCGCCATTACCGTGAGGCAATGGCGCTTAAAAAATGCCGGCAGTGGCTTTTACTTATATGGATTCCCGCAAGGGATTGGACCATATTGAAACAGATAGGCTACAAAATACGTCAGATCGGCTATATTAACGGCGAGGTCACAATTCAAATCTCCTACTATTAGCTCTGGTTTGGGCATTGGCCCGTAGCGAAAGAGATAATCGACGATGTAGGTAAGATCCGCAATGTTAACAGCAGCATCGTAGTTCAGATCGCCGTGGAAACGCCATACTCTCAACAACAAGTCCACCTTGCGAGGGCTGTTAGTGGCCGTTGGAGCCACCACAAAGAATGAATCAACATATTCACCGAAGAGATACCCCGCAGGATTAACAAACAAATCGAGCACCCCCGGCACATCGCCGCTGTCCGGGTTGGGGAACAGCCAGGGAACATCCTCATCGATCTCCCACAGCATACAACCGCCGAACCGGTTTAGGATTTCAAAGGCGCTCGGTATGGTGGGACCGGAGTTCTCTTGCACAGGGATTGTATAACTGTCTTTTGATAAATAGATCTCTGGCTGGCTCAAGCCTTCAATCATGTTGAACTTAACAATGACTGTCTCTGGGGAGTTGATGGCTTTTTGAGCAGAAATCAGGAGGGTATCGTAATATGTTCCCAGAGGCAGTTGAAGATCGTTGGCTATCACAGTAAATGGGGATGGTGCTATTGCCGAATCGATATCCGTTGTAAAATAATCCGACTCATAGATCAGTTTTAGCAGTAAGGGGTTATCACCACCAATGTTACTGACAAAAAAGGTGACTCTGGGCATATCCACCCCGGCTCCCATATCGCACTCAAAGACATTAAGCTGAACAGTATCCGCTGTTAGATATAACTCAGCTGGGTTTTCCATATAGTGAAATAAAAACACAACCGGGAACGGTGAATTTATCGCTTCATTCGAATACACCCATAACGTGTCATAATAGTCTACTCCGGATTGGCCGCCCATAATTTTAAAACCAACCTCGACCACTTGCGGTGCCGTACCGGAAGGTGGATTGAGCGTGAAAATCCGAGTAGAATTTTCCTCAAGCCAAAAACTCATTGTCCCGCCACCTATATTATTGATGAGAATGTCTCGTGGCGGAACTGAAGATGCCGGAATCGGCACAATGATGTAGTTAAAAGATGAGTCGACATCGATCACCGGCAAATCGGAAGCAACTGTAAGAGTAACAGGTACTAAGACAGGATCGTTAGTGGCATTGGGATCACTCACAACAATGGTGTCATAGTACGTACCGAAAGACAATCCCGTAATATCCACGGAAACGATGACATCACCCGAATCAATCCCGGAAATAGGATTGAGAGTCAGCCATGTTTCGCTTTTAGATACTGTCCAGTTAAGGGTGGACCCACCTGTATTAGTTATGGTCAACGTCTTCGAAGGCGGATTGGACTCCCCGGCTATGGCGTTGAAGAAGAAGGCGTCCGGAGTGACGCTTATTGTTGGCGGAGGTGGTTCAATAACCAGCGCTAGTTTTATGTATTGCGGTGAATTAGCGGCCTCACCCGACTCTACACTCAGAGAGTCGAGGTACGTTCCGGCCGGCAAACCAGTTGTGTTTATGAGAACGTTTATAGTCCGGGGTGTAGTACCCTGAATCGGACTCGGCACAGCCCAGCTAATATTCTCAACTATATTAAAATCGATTAGACCGTTATCAGAACTGACCAAGAAAGGTTGTAGTGGAGGGCTTGAACCGCCTTCGATGCCGGTAAAAAACAGCGAATCAGGGGTGAGAACCAAATTCGAAGGCTGCACCCAGTCGCAATCATGTTGGACTTTCCTCTCTATCCAGTACGGCAGATAGTTTAGGCTCCCTTCACTCACAAACAGGTATTGACTGCCCGAACTAAAAGTCATCGTGTCAATAACGATTGAATCATTCACATTCCAGTCAGATAGGGTGAAATAGTAACTTGCCCACAATTGACGGGTTGGCGCTCCCGTCACTCCCGGTGCCAATATCGTCGCCCCGCCGAAGAGAAAATGCTGGTTGGCATTGGTAATGTTGATGTCATCATCTTCATAAGTAAACGGGCCAATGTCGAAAGCCGTGTTAGTCATGGGCGAAGGTGCTGCGCTGTCCATTTGCAGATTAGAGTTGTCCCAGAAAAACCCTACGGTTGCTCCAATGAGGGTATTGGAATCGTTGAAGACATACAAATCAACCTGGACTTGAAGCTGATTGGTAGCTACGCAGGGAATCACCGAGAAGATCAGATCGACAGTATCTGCTGCTCCGAAATCATTGGGGTCTTGCGTGAATTGTGCTTGGACAGGCAAAACACCCCCTACAAGCAAACAAGCCAATACAAAGAAAAGAATCTTTTTCATCCGTTGTGCCTCCATGCTGAGTTTATAAAGTTATGATTATTTGACCTATGTTATCCTCTGTTACCATTCTTCACAACCACGAGAACTCAACCCTACAGCTATTTTTTTTAAGACATAATTTCTGAACACATTCCCTCCCCGAGACCTATTTCACCTTGATGTGTTACCTATCCCTCAGTGATTAATTCTATTCAGGTAAACCGCCGTGCATGTATTGACTATCATCTTTTACCGTAAGATGGAAAACTGTATGTACAATGTTCATCGAGCTGGTGTTTTCTTATGCGAAGTTATCAGTTTGACTTCCGGGACACTTAGTGCCCCATGCAACACTAATATAACATCCCGGTATTGATGATGTCAAGTGAAATTGATAAGAAAAAATTACCGCGAACGGCCTATTTCCTGTGGGAAGGCTGGTTTGTTATGCCGCCTCTTTTGCCTGGGCGTGTTTTTTTACGTTTGGCTTTCTCAATCTCTTCGGCAAAAATCTTTTCCAATGTGTATGAAGAAGGGGTAAAATCCAAAAGGGAGATTTCAAACAATTCGTCGACACGCTCGATAAAAGTAAACTTAATCTTGCGAAGTATCTCTTTGGGCAACTCTTTGATGTCTTTTCGGTTTTCCTTTGGCAGAGCGACATGACAAATTCCCGCTCGGTAGGCTGCCGAGATCTTTTCTTTGATACCCGCTACCGGAAGTACTCGCCCGCGTAAAGTCACTTCGCCGGTCATGGCAATATCGTTACGGATAGGGCGTTCCGACATGACTGAAGCTATGACTAAACAGACTGTCACACCTGCAGAAGGGCCGTCTTTGGGGATAGCACCGGAGGGGAAGTGAATATGAATATCAAACTCACGAAAGTCATTAAAATCGATACCCAACATGTCAGCTTTTGAGCGCACATAGGAATGAGCCGCCTGTATCGACTCTTTCATCACTTCGCCGAGGGAGCCGGTAGTTATTATTTCTCCTCTGCCCTTCATTCTGAGTCCTTCGATAAACATCAGCTCGCCTCCAGCGCCGGTCCAGGCTAGACCGGCTGCGGTGCCGATCTCGGGAAGGGTCTCGGCTCTTTCCGGGATGAAAAGCGGAGGACCGAGGTATGACTCGAGGTTTTTCTCGTTAATAGTCCAAGAGTGTTTTGGCTTTTCCAGCTTTTCTAAAGCGATTTTGCGGCAAATCTTTTCAATCTGCAGTGAAAACCCTAACAATCCTGCTTCCTGGGTATAGTTGCTGATAATTTTCGACAGGGCTTTACCGGTGAAATTCAGCTCTGTTTTGGCAATCCGATGCTTTTTAAGGAGGTTGGGTATTATATACCGCTTGGAAATAACTATCTTTTCTTTTTCAATGTAGCCGGGAAGTTCAACTATCTCAATACGGGGCAGAAACTGCTCCGGGATTTCCTCAAAGGAACGAACGGAACATATAAAGAACACTCTGCTCAAGTCAAACGGTACCCCCAGATAAGTATCCAGAAAGCGGGAGTTTTTACGGCTGTCAATAACCTCCAAAAGAGCCATGTTGACTGATGAATCATTGTCGATGTTAAAGCTGTCAATATCTTCAATCAGGATTACCGGATCGCATGTCCCAGCGTCTCGCAGGGCACGGATGGTTTTACCCGGCAGAGCATCGATAAAAGTCCGCGGGGCTCCTTTGATTTCAGCCACCTTAGAAATGCCCCCGACTGAGATCCTGATAAAATCCTTGCCTACAGCGTGAGCAATGGCCCTGGCCAAAGAGGCTTTCCCTGTCCCTGGAGCACCAATCAAGCACAGTGTGGAACCATCGTTGACCCCACCCTGAAGTTTCCTGACAGAAAGAAGTTGCAGGATTTGCTCCTTGAGGTAATCCGGCCCATAGTATTCCGACGAGAGAATCTTCTTAACATCTGTTATGTTGTAGTCTTCAGGAGTGCTTTTCCCCCACGGAAGCGCCAGAAGCCAGTCGAGATAAATTTTGGTAACTCCGTACTCCGCCGAGGCTGTGGGAAGCTGAGCGAGGCGATCAGCCTCGAGAGTGGCTCTATCTACCACCTCAGGGGGCAGATGAGAAGAATCTTTGATAAGATTCTTAATCCGCATAGCCTCGCTTTCTTTAAAAGAATTTCCCATGTGTCTCCATTTGAGTTGCTGAAGATGTTGCTCTATGAAGTATTATCTGTGCCTTTTGGGGGATACTCTTTTGTCCTTTTACTTTCTTGTGGGTCAAGACAAAGCTGTTGAACTCCTTCCTGATGAGTAAGTCACTTGGCTCTTCTTTTCTGTTGCGTATTTCAGCGATAACCCCAACTTGATGGATAGGGGCTTCCTTGCCTTCGGCAGTCCGCATTGGGGAATTCAAGCCGATTAGCTGTTTATCTTTTGCAAGACAGCGCTGAATCAGACGGCGGTTTTCCGACCGAGTAACATGAATGGTCACCATCATTCCGGGAAATAGAACATCTGTCCGCAACGGCAGTACCGGCAACTCGTCCAGCTTGCCGGAGGATAAAATGGGCAGCTTGCTTTTGCTCTTTATTATCATAGTCTTGCCGTACAGCATATCTATCGGCTGCCCAAGGAAACCCTGAAGGTAAGAGTACATACGGCAGCAGCAGGGGTCTTTCTCCAGCAATATGCACAGCTCCTGGCTCAACAAATCCAGCTTGACCTTGGAAGTAGCGTTGTGTTGCGTCTTAGCTTGGACAACTCGCTCTTTAGTTCATCCGCCTCAGGCGGATTCGCCGGTCAGGATGCGCACCTCGTAATCGGGATGAGTCTTGAGATTGTCGAAGTCAACGCGAATCTTGGATGGATCGATATTCAGTCGATAGTAGCCAAGCCGGTTGTTCTCAAATACCGGCCACGGCAGATTGAGACTGGAAGTAATCTCGTTTTTCATCCGGTACAAGTAGCGGGCCTGATTGAAGCCGACCTCGATATCCTCCTTGTAAATCCATCCCCCACCATTGGCGGGATTGAGCCGCGACCAGGCCAACTTGGCAAAGTACTTAAACGATTTACCGGTCAGCCGGACAGGGAAACCATTGATTCTCACC
>Ga0315551_10000765_pt1 | contig 25365 bp, 19 predicted proteins | sample SalMarSW160290MG_FD_203678 | JGI IMG/M metagenome (GOLD analysis project Ga0315551, IMG submission 203678) | Salt marsh sediment microbial communities from the Plum Island Ecosystem LTER, Massachusetts, United States - Salt Marsh Sediment SW1602-90 ...
CTGTGCCGGAAATTTGTCCGCAATGGGGCTGATTTTATGGTGACTATCACCAATGATGCCTGGTTCGGCAGGACATCAGCGCCCTATCAACATCTTGCGCAGGCGACTTTTAGATCTATAGAAAACCGGATATGGCTGGTCAGGGCGGCCAATACCGGGATCAGTGCCTTTGTCGATCCGTGGGGGAGAATCCAAAAGGCTAGCGGGCTCTTCACCCGCGAGGTCTTAGCAGAGGAAATAGATTTCAGAGGTAGTGAGATGACCTTTTACGCTCAATACGGCGATGTCTTTGCTATCTTCTGCTCTCTGCTGGGCATCTGCCTGATAGGCTATGTGGTGCTCAGAAAGCAGGTGGTCTGGTAACGGTGGGTTACAGCAACCATGGATTATCAGAACGATCAAGCCTTAAGGCTGCGTGACCGTTGGGTATATCATAGATGATGGACAGATTCTTTACCAGGGTAGTATTGAGGAACTCAAACAGAATGATGACGTAAGAAGAAAATATCTCCTGGTCTAATCTGTGATTCTAGAGAGGGGTTGACTTCCCTTGTGCTGTGTGATAATGGTCTACGCTTCAAACGGAGCGGGCTAGTGTGGTTCAGAACTCTTCCATCAACTGGTACGAGCGTGATGGAACAGAGAAGGGGAGACCACGTGGCCTTTGACATGCAGTAACCGGGAATAGCAAAGGGAAATTCAGGAGGGCCATGGGCTACTGGGTACGGCTTATGGCCCTTATTCTTTACGAGAGAGGGCTCATCTCAAGAATATTACAACACTCTGTCAAGGCTTGATCATTGAGCAGACATGCGCTAATCTGAGGCATTCAAAAGGGCCGAGAAAGGAGAAATGGATGTGAATATCGTGGTCTTGGTGAAACAGGTACCGGACAGCGAAGCGATGGTCCAGGTAAAAGCTGATGGATCAGGCGTTGAGGTGGAGGATAGATATGCCCTGAATTTCTTTGATGCTTTGGCGGTGGAAGAGGCGTTGCGGATCAAAGAACAGGTGGGGGAAGGCACGGTAACGGTCGTCACCCTGGGGACACAGAAGTCTCTTGAGGCCCTGCGCACAGGGATTGCTATGGGGGCGGATGAGGCCGTCCTCTTGGAAGATCCTGCCTTCGTTGGGGGGGATGAATACGCCACGGCCAAGGCCCTGGCCGCCGCTGTAAAGGGGATAGAATGGGATGTAATACTCTGCGGCAAGGAGGCCTTTGATGATTCTTCTGGCATCGTAGGTCCCCTGGTTGCGGAGTTTCTGGGTATTCCCCACATCACGACAGTGGTCAAGGTAGACCTTTCCCCGAAGGAACGGACGGTTATTGTAGAACGTGAGATCGAGGGTGGCAAAGAGGTCATCAAGGCTACTTTCCCCGTGCTCCTAGCGGCTCAGAAAGGGCTCAATGAACCCCGGGTACCACCCGTAACAGGTGTGATGAAGGCCATGCGTACGGAGATCAAAAAACTCGATGGAGCTGCCATCGGTCTTTCTCAGGACGAGGTAGGGAAGGGGGGAAGCCAGGAGGAGATCCTGCGCTATCATCGCCCTCCTCAACGTCCCCCTGTTACCATGATACAGGGTGAGGCAGGTGATGCGGTGAAGCAGGTGGTCACACTCCTCAAAGAAGAAGCCAAAGTACTCTAGGAGGCATAGAATGACTGGAGCGGTATGGATATTTGCGGAGCATCAGGATGGCACGATCAGAAAGACGACCCTTGAACTCTTGGGCAAGGGGCGTGAGTTGGCAGGACAAGTAGGCACAGATTTAGTTGCCCTATTACTCGGCTCAGGGGTTGATGGTCTCGCACAGGAGCTGGCCGCATATGCGGATAAGGTGTATCACTGGGATGATCCCCTCTTGGAGCGGTACAATAGCGATGTTTATCTTCAGACTATCGCCGGTTTGGCGGAAAAGGAAAACCCTCAGATACTCCTGGCTGGGGCCACCTTTTTGGCCAGGGACCTCTTTCCCCGTGTGGCAGGGAGATTAAAGACCGGCATTGCCGTGGATTGTCTCAACCTCGAAGTGGGGGATGATGGACTCTTGGTAGCCCGCAGGCCCCTCTTCGGAGGGAAGGCCCTTGCCGATGTGATCTGTCGCCAGGGGAGACCACAGATTGCCCTTACGAGGCCCAACACCTTTCCCCTCCCCGATACGAAAGGAGACAGCACAGGAGCGGTGCTCACAGTGGATCTTGCTGTTGATCCTGCCCAGGTACGGCTCGAAGTTTTGGAAGTGGTGAGAGCCCCCCAGGAGCGGCTCGATCTTACCGAGGCGGAGATCATCGTCACCGGTGGGAGGGGTATGAAGGAAGCTGCGAATTTTCAATTATTGGAGGATCTCGCTGATGTCCTCGGTGCTACTGTGGGGGCCACCAGGGGGGTAGTGGACAGTGGATGGAGGCCCCATGACGACCAGGTGGGCAAAAGCGGCAAGACCGTTTCCCCAAAGCTCTATATTGCCGTGGGGCTTTCCGGTGCCATTCACCACGTGATGGGGATGGATACCTCCAAGGTGGTGGTGACTGTCAACAAAGATCCTCAGGCCCCCATCTTCCAATACGCCGATTATGGGATCTTGGGGGACCTCTTTGAGGTCCTTCCACTCTTGACCGAGGCATTGCAAAAGGAGTTGGGAAAAGGGTAATCCATGGAACGAATCGACGCGGTCGTAGTAGGTGGAGGATTAGGCGGCTTGACGTGTGCCTACTGCCTTGCCCAAGAGGGTATGCAGGTTTTGGTCTTGGAGCGTGGGGACCACCCTGGCAGTAAGAATGTGACCGGCGGGAGGATCTATCTTCGCCCCCTGCAACCCTATCTCCCTGAACTTTGGGATGCCGCACCCCTGGAGCGGGCAGTCACCAAAGAGGTGATCACCATGATGGGGGATTCCTCATCTCTTGCCTTACAATTTACCTCAGACAAGTTCCGCGAAAGCCCTTACCACAGCTATACGATCCTGCGGTCTCAATTCGACAAATGGCTTGGGGAGCGGGTGGTAGAGAAAGGCGGCTTTGTGATACCGCAGCGGCGGGTGACCGATCTCATAAAGGAGGATGGCCGGGTAGTCGGGGTGGTTTCCGAAGGGGAGGAGATACCCGCCGATGTGGTCATTGCCGCTGATGGTGCCCTCTCCCTGATGGCTGAACAGGCAGGTCTCAGGGAACCTCTGCCTCCCAGGCACGCCGCGATCGCTCTCAAAGAGGTTATCAGGCTCTCCCCTGAGGTTATTGAGGAACGTTTTGGCCTTCTTCCGCTTGAGGGGGCGGCCCATCTCTACTTCGGTTCCATCACCGAAGGGATCTTCGGCGGCGGATTCCTCTACACCAATCGCGATACCATCTCTCTTGGTCTGGTTTTGGGGATAGCATCCTTTTTACAGAGCGATCACCCTATGGAGACGCATCAGATCTTAGAGGCGTTCAAAGAGCGAAAAGAGATAGCTCCTCTTATTACAGACGGAGAATTAGTCGAGTATTCCGCCCACCTCATCCCCGAAGGCGGCAATAGGCCCCTCCCCACGCCCTACGGCGACGGCATCTTGGTTGTAGGGGACGCTGCGGGCCTTGCCCTCAACATGGGGATTACGGTGCGGGGGATGGAGTTTACCATAACCTCTGGGTACATGGCAGCCCAGACGGTAAAAAGGGCCAAAGGGAAAAAGGACTTCTCAGCTGAGACACTCGCTCACTATTCAACCCTGCTCCACGAGAGTTTTGTCCTGCAAGATATAGAGACCTTTCGGCATAGCCTGGAGGCATTAGAAAGCCCCCGGATGGTCGGCTTTTATCCACAGTGGCTGTGTAAGGTCTTTGAGGAGATCTTCTGGATCGGGGAGGGAACCAAGGAGCGGATCTCCTCCACCGTGTGGAAAGGGTTAAAGGACGGTATTATAAACGCGGCCACCCTCAAGGATCTGTGGCGATTGAGGAGGATATGATGGATCCTGCTGATAAGCTCAGTCTTGATGTCTTTAAGAACGACCAGGAGTCTCATATCAATATTAATCAGGAGATCTGTCGCAAATGCGACCTCAAACCATGCCTCTCCATCTGCCCGGCAGGGCTCTATTCCATCAGCGAGGAGACAGGAGAGGTCCTCATAGAGTACACAGGCTGCTTGGAATGCGGCAGTTGCCGGGTGGCCTGCACATCCGGGGCACTCGAATGGCACTACCCACGGAGCGGTTTTGGCGTGCAGTACCGGTATGGATAAAGGGAGGACGGGGATCTCATGGCCGGTTATTGCAATCTCCCCATTAGTTCTTTACTGAGGCAGAAGGAGAAGAGAAGCGTTTTCTCAAATCCTGGATGATCTCTACTGTCTCTTCCGTTTCGTGAGGGGTGAGGGGAATGTGACCGAAGCGGACCTTATAGTAGAGGGAGGTAATCCGCTCGATCCAAGGTGACAGGGGACTTCCTACATTCCTTACTCTCTTGGCGAATTCAGCAGGGGTCTCACTCGCCTTTTTAGTAATCTTTTTCTTGTGGAGAACCTTTAACATTTTCAGATAAAAAGAAATCTCCGGAGGGAGCTTTCCCCCCTGCTGTGCGCCTATCACCCGCCTTCTTTTTCTAAATCCCCAGAGGATTAACAAGATACAGGCGAAGGCGGCCAATCCCCCTAAGAGGTAAGAGGGGAGAAGAGATGTCTTCTCCCGTATTCCTTCCATTGAAGGGGAATGGGGGAAGAGGCGCAGGCCCATGATTTGTCTTCGCAAGGACAAAAAGAGCCGAAGTTGATCTCGCCGGGAGTACTGAATGATATTGCGGTTCCACTTGAGCTTGAGGAAGTCGTAATAGCGGTTGAGGGAAGATATCAAGGGTGAAAAGGTCTTTGCTTGGCCTGCGGGTGTGGGGTCAAACGTGGTCCAGCCAGAGCCCGGCAGATAGGCCTCTATCCAGGTATGGGCATCTCGTTGGCGTACCATAAAGTATCTCCCCAAAGCATTCCATTCACCCCGTAAAAAGCCGCCGACCAGGCGTGTGTGTATTCCTGTTACCCGTAGTAGCAGGGCTGCTGCTGTGGCAAAGTGTTCACAATACCCCTCTCGACTGTGTAATAAGAAATCCTCCACTGGTCCAAAACGTTCATCCCGTTTTGGGTCGAGGGAATACGCGCAATTGTTCTGAAGATAGTCGATTACACGGTGGACCTTTTCTTGGGGTGTGGTTGCCCCCGCAACGATCTCCTGTGCTAAAGCCGCAACCTCATTCTTTATTTCGGGTAATTGGAGATACCGCTCATCCGGCGTTTCAGCCGATCCCCCATCCCCGTGCTCCCATGGTTTTGTTGCTGAGAGGACCTCATAGTAGTATCTTCCATGCGGCGATGATGGAAGGTGGAGACCGCCTCCTGCATCGACGTGCAGATAGGGGAAGTACCCCCGGATTTCAAGGGCAGGGTGGAGGCAGAACAGAATATCGGTCCCCAAGGGTTCGATCATCATTATTTGATAGACTGTTTCTGCCTTGTTCCTCTTACGATGAAGAACAACTCCTTCTACTCCTTTTGCCCTCGAAAACTTCTTTAGGATATCCTCTTTTTCCCAGGTCTGACCATTCCAGCGGGCAAAGCTCACGCCACGCCAATACAAGGGGAGGGGGGGGCTCTGGCTAAATTGTGGGAGCTCTACCCTCATCACTACCCGGTTATCTAATCTAACGGCCCCTGCGGTGCTTAAGTCCACAAGATCAGAAAAGCCCGATGATGCTCCGCCCAATTGCTCCCTTCCACTGACACTGAGCGTGATACGGGGGAGGGTGAAAAAGATGAGGATGGTGAGGATAAAAGAACAGAAGGCAACACCCGAGATGCCAAGTAAGATGAAGGGTGAGGTCAGTTGACGGGGAGGAGGGGGCAGGGAAGTGTGTTGCTCCATGTCCCGCTTCAGATGCAGCAAAAAGAGAAACCATATCCCAAAGAGGAGCAGAACGAGGAGCATGAAGAGATAGTAGAATTGAGCGGTCAATCCGGCTGCGGCCAGCACCGTGAGGAGCCCCAAACCAGCCAGTTGAAAATAGTCTTTTGCTTTCTCGAGGTGAAAGAGTTTAACTGCCTGGACCACGATGAGGAACTGGGTAAAGGCTACGAGAAAGGGAAATTGGAGAATAAAATACAAGAACAGAACGTAACACAAAGCGAGGATGACGATGCTATTGAAGAAATACCCTCCTTCCTTCGGCTGCATAATAATGCTCACGGGGTGGGCTGCGAGGGCGAGCAACCACAGTGGAAGGGGGATTTCACCAGTGAGTATGACGCATATAAGGGCGCACAAGATCAGGGCGTGAGCAGTGATGAGTAACAGGAGGTCAATCCTCTTCTGGCCAGCGATCATCTCTACTTCACCATTACCGTAAGGGCATCTATAGGAGGGGAAGGTGATTGTTTTCGTCCCCCTCGTTGGGCTTCTATCAAGGCCAAGGTTCTAAGCATCCGGTGTAGGTGGCTATCACCTCTCTGCGGAGGGATAAACTCATCCCCCACGGAGAGTCCCACCAAACAGTCTTGTTTTTGCAAGAGATGATATGCCAGAGAGGCTGCTTTTGAGACACGTTCTTCAAAGAGGTTCAGATCCGAAGGGGTAGTTTTTTGGGGCACGGATGTATCAAGGATGATATGTACTTTCTTTATCCCTGGTATCTCATATTCTTTTACCATAGGTTGGGAGCGTTTGGCTGTACTGCGCCAATGAATGTCGCGAGAAGTATCACCGGGAAGGTATTCCCTGACAGCAAAGATATCTTCACCTCTTCCCTTATGCGGCTTTGACCTCGTTCCTTCTTCACCGTGAGCAATCTCCGGCAGAAGCTCCTTCCAGGGAATCACGTGGGGGTAGGCCAAGACCTCACGAGATTCCTTTAATCGTATCCCCTTGATAAAGAAACCAAACGGGAAACGGGTGAGGAGATGGGGTTCATGGAGCTGATAAAGACCTCTATGAGGAAAAGAGAAGCGGTAGACCTGGGTATGGGTCTTGTGGGGGCCGACACGAAACAGATAGGCCAACCCTTGCTTTTTATCTCCATTTACCTGTTCCTCCAATTCCAGCGAGAAGGCAGGGAGGTATCTCTTCTTGTTGGTCACCTTTAAAAGAATGCTACAAGGCGTGCGGGCAAAGATATACGGGGGAAATGTACGTTTGATCTCAAGACCCTTTATCCCCCATTCGGAGAGGATTCCGGAGGCGATGATCAGGCTCAACAGCATCGCCAAGACAAGATATAACAGGTTGTTTCCGGTGTTAACCGCTGCAAAACCAATGGCTATTGAGATAAAGATGAACCATTTTCCTTCCGGTGTAAACCGAAGAAAGCGGTTTATAATAGATATTTGAAGACCCATGTTTTGGCCGGTATTACAGGGGGACGGGGACGTGATCGAGGATCTCCATGAGGAGTCTCTCGACCTCCTCATGGTAACCGTTTATCTCATACCCAGTTGCAGGGATGATTCTATGAGCAAGGATGGGGAGCGCTAACGATTTAACGTCATCGGGAATACAGTAGTTCCTACCATCTATTAAGGCCTTGGACTTGGCTGCTCGCAGGAGAAAAAGGCCTCCACGGGGGCTGACCCCTAGCCGAAGTTGGTCGGAATTTCTGGTGGCATTCACGATTTCCATGACGTAGTTAATGATTTCTTCCCTCACCTGTATCTCGTCTGCCTTTTGCTGCAAGTCGATCACTTCTTGTCCCGACATTACCGGTTGTAACCCCTTGACCTCTTCTTCGATCCTCGTATGGGTGAGGATTTCTTTTTCTTCTGCCAACGGAGGGTAGCCCATGTGGGTCCTCATCATGAAACGATCCAATTGTGACTCAGGCAGTGGATAGGTGCCTTGATACTCCAAGGGATTTTGTGTGGCAACCACCATAAAGGGTTGTGGCAAAGGGTAGGTCTGGCCATCCACTGAGACCTGAAATTCGTTCATCGCCTCCAGCAAGGAGCTTTGGGTTTTTGGGGAGGTACGGTTTATCTCATCGACGAGGACGATATTGGTGAAGATGGGACCGGGCTTAAAATCAAACGTACCTTTCTGGGGGTTATAAATAGGAACCCCTAGGATATCAGAAGGGAGCAGGTCGCTAGTAAACTGGATACGCTGAAAGGAAGAGTGTATGGACATGGCCAAACTCTGGGCCAAGATCGTCTTCCCTACTCCAGGGGCGTCTTCGATAAGGAGGTGCCCCCTGGCCAGGAGGGTGATGATGGCAAGGGAAATGGCCTCAGGTTTGCCTTTTATCACCCTTCCGATATTCTTCCGTAGTGCATCGACCCTTTTGCTGATCTTGTCTGTTTCCTGGATCTTGGGCAAAGACTTTGACCCTTTCTTTATCCTAATATTTTGGTTTAATCTTACCAAAAATACCATGTGAAAACAAGAGAAAAACTTGACTCCTTTCATCGGGGCTTTTAATATCAATACCGGGGCGAAAAGGTTATCATGAGAGGGTAGCACGCACGGTGGCAAAGCCACCAGGGGAGGGAAGAGATGGCTCAGTGGAAGGGGTGGGGTGTGGGATTGGTCAAGGAGCGTTATGCCTGGATAGCTTTATCAGCACTATTAGTTGCCCTTATTTTAGGTCTTATCTTTCAATGCTTCCGTTTGAGAGAAAAACTACGAGTTGTAGAGAGGGAAGAGGAAGGCCTTCAGGTGAAAACTGAGACTCAGAAGGGGGGGGCATTGCTGCGCAGTTGTGATATAGCAAACTTACAAAAGAATGGGCTGTTCGATCCAGAGGAAGAGTTGATTGCTGATCTCATGCAGCATAGTGAGCTGATACCGTATGCAGGGGTTATGGGCGGAACCATGGGTTTTTACTCTAAAAGAGACATCCATATTTTAAGTTCCCGCTGGGTTTTGGCCGCTTTTGAGGATGGACATATTGGAGGGCACGTGCTCCTGGAATACAGGGTCGATCCTGGTGGAAAAATACGCTGGAGGGCCCTCGCGGCATACTTGGATTGAAGAGGGGTTTATCAAGGTGCGCCTTCTGACCAATCATTACTAATGTAATTTCTCAGGTTTTTAGCGTTATCTATCTCAAATCTAAAGACATCGTTGTTGAAGTAAATATAGAGATCCCGCTCTTTGAGCCATTCTCGGATCATTGTTGCCCATTTCAGCAACTCTTCGTCTGTATAACATGTATTTTCCAGGACCTCGCCGCTGTGAAACCTCATATATGAGAAGGGGGCTGCCATTAGCTCCGCTCGTGGATATGCAGGGGATAGAGGGATACATAAGGCGAAGCCATGTGAGGCAAGGATATCGTAACACTCCTCTTGCAGCCAGCTTTTGTGCCTGAACTCAAAGGCGTGCCTTTTTTCAGGGTATTCATCCTGTAATAACCGGCAAAACTCCTTCAATCGTTCTTTGTCGAAGTGGAGATCGGGGGGGAGTTGCCAGAGGACAATTGCCAGTTTTTCACCCAGCCCAGCGGCGTTTTCTCGATAAGCCCTCAAGGGCTCGCGGCAATCCTTTAACCTCTTGACATGGGTGATAAACCTGCTCCCCTTGGCAGCGAAGAGGAAATGGGGAGGGGTTCTCTGATACCACCCCTCAAAGGTCTTTCGGGCGGGGAGCCGATAGAAGGTGACGTTAAGCTCCACCGTGTCGAAGTGCTGGCAGTAGAACTCCAGCCAGCGAGCCTGGGGGAGATCAGAGGGATAAAAGACTCCTTTCCAGTGTTTATAGCTGTAGCCGCTGGTGCCGAGAAGCAACCTGCCCCTAGATTTACCTCAGATCTTCCTCTACCACAGGCGGGAGAGGGCAGGTCCCGCTCCGCTTTGCACAAATCAGAGATGCGGGATGCCGCTGGCGGCAGGCGAGGGTGGATATAATTTTTCCCCCTCACCTGAATTCTCTCCCCCAAAGGGAGAGGAGATTTTAAAAGAATGGGAGAAGAGCTATATTGTTTAAACCTTACCATAACAGAGGGAGCAATGTCACCCTCTGCTCGGTTTCCCTTGACTTTATGCTCGTTAAAAATTTATACTCCTGTAAGGGTAGAGGATCATTTATTACCTTGCCGATAAGGAGGGGTTGTGGAGGTAAGGTGGTATGGACATGCCGCTTTCTTGATCACCACGGGACAAGGGATAAAGATTATCACCGATCCTTACAAACCTGGTGGGGGTATCGCATATACAGCGATCCCCGATGAAGCCGACATCGTCACGGTGAGCCATGATCATACCGATCATAATTATGTTGAAGGTCTTCCAGGGAAGCCTCAGGTAATTAAAGGAGCGGGGAGGCTTGAAGTTCGGGGGATCGTTGTGGAGGGATTTGCAGCCTATCATGATGCTTCTCACGGCGCGCAGCGGGGGCACAATACCATTTTTATCTTTGATGCCGACGGTATCAGGATCTGCCATTTGGGAGACCTCGGCCATGTCCTCAGCGATGAGGAAGTACAACACATCGGCCAGGTAGATGTCCTCTGCATCCCCGTCGGAGGGTTTTTTACCATTGGTCCACTGGAGGCGACTACCGTTGTCGGTCAGTTGCAACCGCACCTTATTTTCCCCATGCATGTAAAAACGGAGAAATGCAACCTCCCCATCGAACCCGTTGATGCTTTCCTTCAGGGGAAAAGGGAGGTGCAAAATTTGAATACAAGCACCTTTTCTTTTACCAAGGAAGAATTGGAAGCTGGTTTAGGCATTGTCGTGTTGCAGCCGGCCTTGTAATAGTACCATGAAGGAAGAGTTGAAACTCCTCTTTTCAAAAAAAGCAATTGAAGAAACGGTAGCCCGGTTGGCCCACGAGATATCTGCTGACTATGCGAATAAACAAGTGGTCCTTATTGGAGTGTTAAAAGGGGCTTTCGTCTTTTTGGCAGATCTGGTTAGGCAGCTAACCATCCCTGTGGAGATTGAGTTCATGAGGATAGCGAGCTATGGTTCGCAAAAGGAGTCCTCGGGCGAGATCATCATCAAGAAAGATGTAGAGATCTCATTGGAGGGTAAAGATATCCTTGTTATCGAGGATATCGTGGATACCGGACTGAGCCTCACATTTCTTTTAGATCATCTTCGTGAGCGCAATCCATCCTCGTTGAAGATATGCGCCTTAGTGGATAAGAAGTCCCGCCGTGAAGTAGAGGTTGAGGTGGACTACATTGGGTTTACGATTGATGAAGGGTTCATCGTAGGCTATGGAATAGATTTTAACGAAGGGTATCGTGCCCTGCCCGAGATTTTTGTCGTCGATTAAGGTACTTTTTTCAAAAGAATCAGGAGGTGACCTGGCGTGTTACGCAAGATAATCATATGTCTTCCCCTTGTCTGCATACTCGCGATCCTGTGGTATGGCTGTGTGACAAGACCAACCGTAAAAGAAGATACGGTACGAGAAGAAGTCCCTGCATCGGATGTCATCGCAAGGCAATTAAGAAATGCTTTTGAAGAATACAAAGAAGGCGATTTGGAGCGTGCGGCCCGGCATTTTCAAGATTTCATCGTCCAATACCCCCGTACGTCTATCACCGATGACGCCCTGTATTTCTTAGGAGATATCTACTTCCAAAGGAGAGAATATAGCGTTGCTGCCCTCCAATTTGAAAGATTGTTAGGCTATTTTCCATCAAGCCCTCACTATCCTGAAGCCCAGTGGTCGCTGGCCAACTGTTATTACAAGATGGGTAGATACAATGACGCTTTAAAGACTGCCCGCCAACTGCTCCCCGTTGTCGAAGATCGGCCCCTGTGGAGGGGCCAACTCCTCATTTTCTTCGGAGATTGCCATGCAGCTCTTGAAGATCCCCTCGCTGCCCTCTCATGGTATACTCGCGCTCGCCGCGAGCTTCCCCCTGCCATGAGAGATGAACTGAGAGGAAAGATTCTTGCCCTTTTGGATCAAGATCTTTCTCCAAATCAATATCGGGAAATAGAGATCGCCTATCGTGGCACGTTTATAGCGCTCTATGCCAGGTATAAATTGGCTCACTGGTATTTCCGTGAAGGAAAGGGAAAAGAAGCCGCAGCTCTTCTTCAGGATATCATGCAAGAAGCAGAGAGAGAGGACTTTTACCCTCTCTTAGAAGACCTCTGGAGTCAGATTCAGATAGGGGTCAGAAAAGAAATCGTCCTCGGCTGTATTCTCCCCCTTCAGGGGAAGGCCCAGGCTTTCGCCAGGCGAGCCCTTCAGGGGATACAATTAGCGATAGGGGCCTTTCAACCTCAGAACGCTTCGTTACGAGTACGGTTGATTATTTGGGATTCACAAGGGGATCCCGCCCGCGCCAGAGAGGGGGTGAGGGTCTTGGCAGCGAAAAAGCATGTGATTGCCATTATCGGTCCTCTTCTCAGCCACACAACTGAAGCGGCAACTCAAGAGGCTGAGGAACAGAAGGTGCCATTAATAACCTTGAGTCCCCTGCAAGGGATTGCGTACAAAGGGAACTATGTCTTTCAGAATTCTCTCACGTATTCATCACAGGCGAAGGCCTTGGTCGCGTACGCCGTTAAGGAACTGAATATACGCACCTATGCCATGCTCTATCCCAGAAGCTCCTACGGCCTTACATTCAAGGGGCTCTTCCAACAAGAAGTGGAGCATTGGGGAGGAAAGGTAGTGGTGTCTGCTTCCTATGCCGATGATCAAACGGACTTTGGAGATGTAATCAAGGGGATGGTACGGTACGAAAGGCCTCGAGATCCTAAGGAGGAACCAAAGCCCATTATCAACTTCCAGGCCATTTTTATCCCCGATGACTTTAAGAGGATAAACCTTGTCGTCCCGCAGTTGGCCTACTATGACATAAAAAAGGTCCAGTTGCTGGGGACCAATGGGTGGAATTCGCCGGACCTTCTACGCGATAGCGGAAAGTTTGTCAATGGAGCCGTGTTTGTCGATGGTTTCTTTAAGGATAGCCCCCTCCCTGCAGTACGATCTTTTGTGCTGGATTTTGAGGACACCTTCGGCGCCTCTCCCACCTTGCTCGAGGCATTGAGCTTTGATACCACCTCGCTAATTCTAAGAACCATTAGCAGTACAGGGAGCTTCAACAGCGAGGTCCTCTTATCATTGAGGGGATATAACAGCGTCACAGGGTTTACGGGTTTCACTGCAGCGGGTGAGGGGATGCGCAACCTTTTTCTCCTCACGGTAGCCAAGGATAAGATCCGTCAGCTCATACCAGGTGAATGAAGACCGTTTCCCTCGCGCACTCTTGGGATGTTACTCCACGTGAGGCAATTGCAATTCAAAACAGACTCCGCACTTGTGTAGCGTTGGTATGGGATCATCCTCATGTCAGCCGGGTAGCTGGACTCGATTGCTCATATGCCAGAGGGGCTGATGAAGGGTATGCTGTGGTGATGGTCATGGATTGGCCACAGCTCGATGAGATAGAGGTGGCGTGGACGATGGGTACTATTTCCTTTCCCTATATCCCCGGCCTTTTAACCTTTCGGGAAGCACCTCTTCTGCTTCAGGCGTGGGACAAATTGCATCACAACCCTGATCTGATCTTTGTTGATGGACAGGGAATAGCGCATCCTCGATGTATGGGGCTGGCCGCACACCTCGGGGTTATTCTCGATATCCCGGCTATCGGTTGTGCCAAGACCCCGTTAGTGGGAGGCGACCCGTTCGTAGGGAACACAAAGGGTGATTCTGCTCCTCTCTTGCATCACGGCAGGCACGTGGGTGCGGCCTTGCGGACTCGTACAGGGGTAAAACCCCTGTATTGCTCGCCCGGACACCGGATCGACCTCAAGATCGCTCTCAAGTGGGTCCTTGAGGCCTGCCGAGGCTACCGGCTTCCCGAACCCCTGAGACGTGCCCATATCAGGGCAAATCAACTCAGGTCCTCTAGAGAAAGAGCAAGCTGATGAGACAGGCTTTTCCCCTTTCGGCTCATACACACTCTTCCACCGTTAACGCTTCACTATTAGTCCTTGCGTTTTTTCTGCTTGGTAAGTATTGTAATAGTCATATACTTTGCGGTACTCTTGAGGTGCACTTTTGACTTGACAGTAGTTGAATATAGTTGTAAATCCAAAAGTGTATGTGTGTATTTTGTTCAATGAGTTTAAACAAGTTATTATTGCTCATGAGAGATGTAACGATGAGAAAGATTCCTATCATCTTCGTTGGATTGATGATTCTGTTTTCTCCTTTTGTGCATGCAGAGGAGGCCCCTGTTCCTTCGAAGGTCTTGGATCATGAGGCGGACTATATTGTGAAAGAGGGGGATACCCTCTGGGATATATCCAAGAGGTTCTACAACGATCCCTTTCTGTGGCCGAGGCTCTGGCAGCAGAACCAATATATCACGAACCCACACTACATTAGCCCAGGTGATCGCATCCGTCTCTATCCCTATAGAGTCTTGATTAAGACGGAAGAGACTCCACCCCCCCTAGTGGAAGAGAAGAAACCCCTCCTTCCACCCTCGGTGGAGGAAGCTCCACCTCCTCTTCCTCCACCCCCTGAGCTCATCAGACTTGTTATCTATCCGGAGGTGCGCTCAGCTGGTTTCATAATAGAGGAGTTGGAGGGGATTGGGAGGATCGTTGCAGCCAAAGAGAACAAGATGGAATTGTCCGAAGAAGATGAGGTCTACATCAACTTTCAGCAGGGGATTTCAGTGCAAAAAGGTGATCAGTTTACTATATTGAAGGTAGGAGAGTTGATAGAACACCCTCATACCAAAAAGAAAATTGGAAGAAAAGTTCAGATTTTAGGGAGAGCCACCATTATTGCAACAAACGAAGGGAAGGCCCAGACGGCCCTCATAACCCGTTCCTTCGAAACCATCACAAGGGGCGATGAAGTCGTCCCCTTTTTCCCTCCCAAGGAGGAGCTTGCCATAAAGAAATTGGAGCACCCCCTTTATGGATGGGTGGTAGCGTCGAAGCAGGAGAGGCTTGAGTTGGCTGATGGCGATGTGGTCTATATCGATCAAGGGGAGGAACATCAGGTCCAGCCAGGCAATCTCTTCGATGTCTTCCACCGAGGGGGGGAGGCAGAAAACCCTGATGCTTTTCGGAAGGTCAAACTTCCCGATGAACCTATCGCACGGTTGGTCGTTATTTCCACACAGCAGAAGACCGCTACCGCTGTTCTCGTACACAGCCGATGCTCTGTGTATGTTGGAGACGAAATCATGGCTGTTATTGAGTAGTCCCATTTTACCTTGACTATTGGACCGCAGGAAATTATTCTAGATAACCATCCTTTTACAGTAGTAAGAAAATAGTGGAAAATTGGAGTTCATGAATAGAGAACGGAATATGGAAGATAAGCTCTATTGGCTTGCACTCAACATGGTCCCTGGGGTGGGACCCATTGCCTATCGCAATCTGGTGGCTGTCTTCCGCGATCCAGAGCAAGTCTTTGCCGCCTCTGCGAAGGCATTGGCCGCTGTGGAAGGGGTCGGTGAAAAGACAATCGGGGCGATTAAAGCATTTCCGGCCGAAGCAGCGGCTATTGAGGAATTGAAAAAGACCGAAGATTTGGGTGTATACATCCTTACCTTTCGCGATCAGGGCTATCCCAAAAACCTCCTCCAGATCTACGATCCACCTCCCCTGTTATATGTACGGGGAAGATTAGATACAGGGGATTCCCCCATGGTCGCCATGGTGGGCTCACGTAAAGGCTCTCCTTACGGCCGTGCGGTGACTAAGAAGATCAGCAAAGAATTAGCTGTGGGCGGGGTGACGGTGGTGAGCGGCATGGCCCGGGGGATAGATACGTGTGCCCACCTCGGTGCCCTGGAGGCAGGGGGTAAGACCATTGCGGTGTCTGGGTGTGGGATCGATATCGTCTACCCCCCTGAGAATGAAAAGCTCTTCTTTGATATCATTGAGCATGGCGCAGTCATCTCGGAATTCCCGCTCTCCACCCCGCCTGAGGGGAAGAACTTTCCCAAGAGGAACAGGATCATCAGTGGCCTCTCCTTGGGGGTGGTGATCGTGGAGGCCACAGCAGACAGTGGCTCCCTCATTACCGCATCGTATGCATTGGAACAGGGGCGCGAGGTTTTTGCCGTGCCGGGTAATATCGGGATGGCTACCAGCCAGGGGACCAATGCTTTAATCAAGCAAGGGGCGAAACTAGTGGAAGGTGCTCAGGACATATTGGTGGAGATCATCCCCCAATACGGGGGAAAGACCTCCCGTGAAGAGCCCCTTTTGCTCAACGATGAAGAAGATGGCATTCTGCAACTCCTCTCCCATGACCCCCTGCACATCGATGAGATCAGCAGGTTGAGTCAGATGGAGATCAGACGGGTATCCACCATTTTATTGGAACTGGAGCTGAAAGGAGTGATCAGTCAACTGGGCGGAAAGATGTTTGTCCGGACATGAGGGAAGAACCGTGGGAAAACCGTTGATTATTGTAGAATCACCAGCCAAGGCGCGAACCATCACGAAATTCTTAGGGAAGGACTTTGTGGTAAAGGCCTCGGTGGGGCACATCAAGGATCTCCCTAAGACCAAATTGGGGGTGGACATAGAGAATGGCTTTGAGCCTCACTACATCGCAATCAGAGGAAAAGGGAAGATTATCAATGAGCTCAAAAAGGCCAGCCGGAAGGCCAAGGAGATATATCTTGCCCCTGACCCTGATCGGGAAGGAGAGGCCATTGCCTGGCATATCGCTGAGGTGTTGGCTGATAAAGAGAAACAGATATACCGGGTCTTGATTCACGAGATCACCCCCGGGGCGGTGGCTGATGCCCTCAAAAACCATCGAGGGCTGCAGGAGAGCCTCTATCGGGCCCAGCAGGCACGCAGGATCTTGGACCGGTTGGTCGGGTATAAGATTAGCCCCCTGTTATGGCAAAAAGTAAAAAGGGGACTGAGCGCCGGCCGCGTCCAATCGGTTGCCCTGAGACTTATATGCGATAGAGAGCGGGAGATTCAAGCGTTTGTGCCGCAGGAATATTGGTCCATCACGGCTCAACTTCAACATCCGCAAAAACCCCCTTCTTTTGAGGCGAAGCTGACCCACAGCAAAGGTAAAAAAGTCCAGATCTCCAATGAGAAGGAAGCCAAAAAGATCACAACTGGTTTGCGGAAAAAACTGTTTGTAGTCGAAGATATCGCCCGGAAGGAGAAAAAACGCAATCCTGCTCCTCCCTTCATCACCAGCACCCTGCAGCAAGAGGCCTCTCGAAAGCTGCGTTTTTCTGCCAAAAAGACCATGCGCATTGCTCAGCAATTGTATGAGGGGATCGATCTGGGGAAGATGGGGCAGGTAGGGCTCATCACCTATATGCGAACCGATTCTGTACGTCTCTCTCAGGATGCAATCAAAGAGGTAAGGGAGTTGATTCGCAAGCAGTTCGGTGAGGAGTATGTCCCGGACAAACCCCATTTCTACAAGAGCCGTGCCAGTGCCCAGGAGGCCCACGAGGCCATCCGACCGACCTCTCTGGATATGCCTCCAGAGAAAATAAAGGGGTTCCTCAGTGCTGACCAGCTGTCGTTATATAAATTGATCTGGGAGAGATTTATCGCCTGTCAGATGCGCCCGGCCATTTTTGATCAGACCACTATCAAGATCAAGGCCAACGATCACCTCTTGGTCGCTACGGGGAGTGTGATGAAATTCCCGGGATTTACTGCGATCTATGTCGAGGGGAAGGATACTCAGGAAGGGAATGACGAGGGAGGGGTCCTTCCGGTGCTCAGCACCGGTGATGCATTGGAACTTCTCGATCTCCTCCCCAAGCAACATTTCACTCAGCCGCCTCCTCGCTTTACAGAGAGTACCTTGGTCCGGGAGCTTGAGGAGAAGGGAATTGGCAGGCCGTCTACCTATGCCGCCATTCTGTCTACTATTCAAGATAAGCGGTATGGAGAGCTCATCGAGAGAAAATTTCATCCTACCGATCTCGGTTTCTTGATAGCGGACCTCCTTACTGAGAATTTTCCTACGATCATGGATGTCGGTTTTACTGCCCACATGGAAGAAAACCTCGATAAGATCGAGGAGGAAAAGATCCCGTGGAAGCAGGTCCTGGAGGAGTTTTATCACCCCTTTGAAAAAAACCTCATGAAGGCTGAGGAGAACATGAGAGATGTCAAGGGGGAGCGCGAACCAACGGATATACGCTGTGATCAATGTGGGAATATGATGGAGATCAGATGGGGGAGGTTCGGCAAGTTTCTCTCCTGTTCCGCCTATCCTGAATGTAAAAATGCCAAGATGTACAGTACAGATGAGGAGGGAAAGATTATGGTTGAAGAACCACCGACCGTGGAAGAGAAGTGCCCCCAATGTGACAGTCCGATGGTAGTCAAAGAGGGTCGATATGGCAAGTTCCTGGCATGTACCCGATATCCGGATTGTAAGGGCACGAGGTCCATCAGCACGGGCGTGCCGTGTCCTCAGGAGGGGTGTGAGGGATCATTGGTCCAGCGGAGGACCCGGAAGGGAAGGATGTTCTATGGGTGCAGCAATTACCCGGACTGCACGTTCGCCCTGTGGGAAAAACCCATCTCCCGGACCTGCCCGCAATGCGGCGCCACCTTTCTCGCTGAAAAGCGGACAAAAGCGGGCGTGAAATATGTCTGCAAACAGGAAGGGTGCGACTACCAGGAAGCAGCCAATGAGACGGGCTGAGAAAAAGGTTTTGCATGAGTTGGAAGGATAGTCAGCAACTAGGAAATGAATGAGAGACAATCTAGCCCCCATTTAAATCTTAAGAGATTTATAGATCATCGATTCTAATTTATTGAAATAATTTGCGAATGGTTAGTAATTCGTCTCCGCGTCCTCTGGCGACGTAAATTGGAAATTTTGGCTTACAAGGTAGTTTCCGATATAGTGCAAAAAAACACTAAGGGGAAACACATGCGGAACAGAAAATATCCGAACTTATTTAGTCCAATAAAAATCGGGCCGTTGACATTCAAAAACCGCATTGTATCCGCTCCCACATCGCTCGCAGAGCTATCACCTGAGGGACATCTCACACGGGATAATATAGCTTATTATAAATTGAAGGCTCAGGGTGGGGCGGCAGTTGTAACGGTGGGAGAGAGTATTGTCCATTCAGCGACCGGCAAGTCGCATCCGAAGCAGATACTCCTTGATGACGAGGGGGTCATTCCCTCTCTCGTGGAGACAGCGGACGCCATCCATCAATACGGCTCAATTGCATCTATAGAACTTTCACATGGAGGCATGGAATGCGATCCGATGTTTCTGGCAGGTCGCAATCCAATAGGACCGTCAGGGACATCCACTGATATCGGTTTCCGCACCAAGGGGGCACATACCGTTATCGTTGAAGAGATGTCCGAGGATTTAATGAATATAATAGCGGACGCATATGCCGCTGGTGCAGCCACGGTGAAGCTCGCTGGGTTTGATATGTGCATGATACACGCTGGCCACGGCTGGCTCCTGGCCCAATTTTTTTCCCCCCTGACCAATAAGCGCAAAGATGCATTCGGAGGCAGCGTTGAAAACCGCGCCAGATTTCCGATAATGGTTATAGACCGTGTTCGTGAAAGTGTTGGCAAGGATTTCCCCATAGAATTGCGTATAAGCGGCTCCGAATTGACTGAAGGAGGGCTCACTATCGAGGACGCTATCGCGATATGCAAGATGGTAGAGGACAAAGTGGATCTCATCCACGTCTCCGCAGGCGCCCACTTCGTCATCAACACAATGGTGACGATGCACCCATCCATGTTTCTACCCCACGGCTGCAACGTCTATCTGGCTGAGGCGGTAAAAAAAGCGGTCAAAATACCCGTTGTAACAGTCGGCGGGATTTCCGATCCGACACAGATGGAGGTGATTATTGCCGGCGGCAAGGCGGATATCATAGCCTTAGCACGCGGTCTTATAGCAGACCCTTATCTGCCCAAGAAAGCGCAATATGGCAAGGACGATGAGATAGTCCACTGCCTCCGATGTTTCGATTGCATGGGGGGAATGTTTGCCACCCGAACGATGAAGTGCGCCGTCAACCCGATAATAGGCAGGGAGTTTGAAAGCAGTATCCCTGTGGCGATGACGAAGAGCAAAAAAGCACTGATTGTGGGTGGCGGTCCAGCCGGTATGCAGGCGGCCATAACAGCGGCTGAGCAAGGGCACGATGTGACCCTTTATGAAAAGACCGATTCTCTTGGAGGAACTATAAAAATCGCTCAGCATGTGCCCTTCAAGGAGGATCTCAGTAGGTTTAGAGAATATCAGGCAAGGAAGGTGGACTCACTGAATGTCAAGGTGTTCCTCAATACTGAATGTACGCCGGAGCTGGTAGAAACGGAAAACCCTGATGTTGTAATCGCGGCCGTAGGAGCGGAGCCGATAATACCTGCAATGCCGGGAATGGATAAAAATTCAGTTATTTTGGCCACTGATGCCTATAGTGAGGAAGTAACAGTGGGTCAGAAGGTTGTTGTAATAGGCGGCGGATTGGTGGGCTGTGAAACGGGTCTGTATTTTGCGCAGCAGGGTAAGGACGTGACAATAATCGAAATGCTGAACGAGATAGCAGAAGAGGCGAACATCATGCACCGGAGGGCTTTGATGCTTGAGCTTGAAAAGTATGTGACCATACAGTCAGGCTTTCGGTGTACGCAAATTACTGACGAGGGAGTAATTGCTATCGATAAAGCAGGCCAGGAGATGCTGTTTGATGCGGATACCGTCATTGTGGCTGTGGGTCTCACGTCCCGGTCAGGCATTGTGGATGCCCTGCGCGAGACCGCACCGGAATTCATAGCAATCGGTGATTGCGTGAAGCCTCAGAAGGTTTTGGAGGCGGTTCGAACAGGATATGATGCTGCTATGGCAATATCTTGATGCTGAGATAAAATGGTTTAGCGATAAAAGTTATTTCACGAGTCCCCTCGTCTCAAGATCGTCAGCAATATCATCCAGTTCCAGTGCCTGCATGGTTGCCCGGGTCGGCAGGCCGCTGGACACATCCCAACCCCGCAACTGATAGTACTCATCCTTCAATGCCTCAAATTGATCCTTTTCAACCACGGCGCCTCTTCTTGATATGGGTTCCCCTTGCGGTCCCGGCACCAAGCAGTCGGGGTTGAAGCGGATACTCTGGATAGGAATCTCGTGAAAGACTTCCCGGAGTGCATCCCCGTGCCGGCCAGCCCATCCTTCCCGCAGGCGGATGGCTCGCTGTAGATTGAATATTCTCTCCCCCATCCGGCTCAGACCGGCTTCATCTGTTTCTTTTCCGGTCACCGCTGAAAAGACCCGGCTTTCCACGGCCGGATCGCCGACACGGCCTTCGGTCCATACCACCGGGAACAGGAGGTCGCAGAGGATCAAGCTCTCCTTGGCGTAGTTACGGTCTTGAATTGTCTTGGCGGCGAGTGCTTTGCCTTCGGTGATGGACATATCCCCGGCCGCCCGGCTGCCCCAGAACCTCTCCGCAATATCCTCGAAGTCCTTTCCGGTAATCTGTCCGGGCACTTTTTCTGGGGCGGTTACCTCCCATTCCATTAAGGTAAAGCTGATGTCATGCAGTTGCTGGATGGGTTTTCTCGGCTCGGTGGCGTAGAGCAGCCCGGTGACGATATACACCCTCGGGTCATACATGGACAGGTCGCTTGCTCGGGTGCTGATGGAATCCCCGATAAGTTTCTCGGCCCCTTGGCCGACCGCGGCGGCCGCCGCAAGGGTCCCCCGGGCGAGGACATCGCCGAAGTCTTTTCGGAATGAAATTGTTTGTACCAGTGTCTCGATGAATTCCACGCTGCCCATCTTGGAGAGCTGCAGACCCGTGTCCGCATCGCCCAGGATGCCTGCCTGATAACATCCGGCCAGCCAGGCGATCATGGGCTCCATGACAAAGGTGTCCAGGCCGTAGGTGTGACACAGCTCAGTCGCCTGGACAACGACTTCGTTCCAGTCGCCGTAGTGATGTATCACCGCCTCCTGGTACATGTCCGCGGCCTGGCAGAAGAATTTGACCTTCTTATTGTCGCTGGTGTGGTAGTATTGTCGGGCGCAACCAGCTACACAACCATAGCAGATGTTTTGCCGAGTATGTCCCTCGTGTATCCACAAGTGAGGGCGTTGGCCAGACTTTCCTCGGAGACGGAAGAGATAGTCTGCCTCTTCAGCTAGTTTCTCCGGCCGGGCCGCGGTGGGTTTCTTGTCCCCTGCGACGGCGATGGCCTTGAGTTTCTTGGAACCCATAATAGCCCCAAAGCCGCTGGAACCGCTGGCATCGTCATCAGCGAGGACCGTGGCAAAGGTTACCAGGTTTTCACCCGCCGGGCCGGTGGCAACCACCCGGACTCCCTTTCCCAATTCTGTTTTCAAGATTGCCTGTGTCTCCTTGGCGGTTTTTCCCCAGATGAAGGCGGCATCTCTGATTTCAGTCTTCCCATCGTGGACAAAGAGATAGACCGGCTTTTCCGCCCTGCCATGGACGGCTATCGCATCATAGCCCGAGAATTTCATCCGAGCCCCCCAGCTTCCCCCGAGGTTCGCGTGGGAAAAGTACTGCGGCTCCATAGCCGCCGACTTGCCGCAGATTTGCCATCGTGAACCGCCCAGGCGGGTAAAGCCGGCGAGCGGTCCTGTGACGAAAATCAGGCAGTTATCAGGGTCAAAAGCACCGGTGTCCGGTGGGACATTGTCCCAATAGAGTTTGGCGGCAAGCCCCCGTCCGCCAATAAACCGGTCTGTATACTCGTTCGTCGGGAGGTTGACCATGCTGCCTGTGGACAGGTCTACCTTCAGGATATTGCCGGCATAACTATTATTGTTCATTGTATTCTCCATTCTCCCAAAATGTGCTCAGTAACGATACTATACGAAGTGAAAATTATTGATAGTATGTGGCGAGCGATCCGGGACTCGAACCCGGGACCTCTGGCTCCGGAGGCCAACGCTCTATCCATCTGAGCTAATCGCCCGCATCGAAAGGGGTCACGCCGGTATAATAACAGCACGATACGTTCTTAAAGTCGTTATCGAATACCCTGATTCTCCCATCCTGAAATTCCACCTTGACAATACATAAACCTCCGGGAAGGGTAGAGTTCCATTCTTCTACCACCTTCCCAATGCCCCACTGGGAGTATTTTTGGTGGTAGACATGATCGCCAAGCTGGAGATACGTGATGCGTCGATCCATCGTATTAATATCTAGCGCAAAAGCATTACCTTGACAAGGGATAACTTCGTACGATTAGTGTATCTCCCCCCAGTTTTTCCCCTTGGAGACAGACACCTTGAGGGGAATGACCATGTCAATGACCCCTTCCATCTCTTCTTGCACCATGTGTTCCACCTTTTTCAACTCGTCTGTCGGTGCCTCAAGGACCAATTCGTCATGGACCTGCATGATCAGTTTGGCCTTTAGATTCTCATCCCTGATGCGTCGATATATCCTGTTCATAGCTATCTTGATCAGGTCCGCGGCTGTACCCTGTATCGGGGTGTTGATGGCAGTCCTCTCAGCAAATTGTCGTGCAGTGCGGTTGGAGCTGTTGATCTCAGGGAGGTAGCGGCGCCGATTATAGAGGGTGGTTACGTATCCCTTTTTCTTGGCCTCCTGCAGGATTTCTTCAAGATAAGCTTTAACCCGTTGATATCTTTTGAAGTACTCATCGATGTATGCAGCCGCAACCTTCGGCTCCACGCCCAGCTCATTGGCTAGGCCATAGGGGCTCATACCGTAGATAATCCCAAAGTTGATTACCTTGGCCTCACGGCGCATCTGAGAGGTTATGTGCTCAGGGGCGAGACCGAAGATCTCCGAGGCTGTTCTGGTGTGGATATCTTCGTCCTTTTGAAAGGCCTCGATCAGGGTGGTGTCCCCTGACAAATGGGCCAGGATCCGCAACTCTATTTGAGAGTAGTCGGCGGATATCATCCACCAATTATCCTCAGGTATAAAGGCCTTGCGTATCCTGCGGCCGTCATCGGTACGGATGGGGATATTTTGCAGGTTGGGGTCGCTGCTGGAGAGCCTGCCCGTAGCTGTGACTGTTTGATTATACGAGGTATGCACCCTGCCGGTGGCGGGGTTTATGAGTTTAGGGAGAGCGTCGACATAGGTCGATTTCAGCTTTGTCAGGCTGCGATATTCCAGGACCACCCTCGGGAGTTCATTGTCTTTGGCCAGTTCCTGAAGGACCCCTACATCAGTGGAATAGCCTGTTTTGGTCTTCTTGATTACCGGCAATTTGAGTTTCTCAAAGAGGATCTTGCCCAACTGTTGGGTGGAGTTGATGTTGAACTCCTCCCCCACAAGGTCGAAGACCTGCCTTTGCAGATTCCAGAGCCTCGCCTCGAGCTCTTTGGAGACCTCCTGCAAGAGCCCGGGGTCGATCTTGACCCCCCAGAGCTCCATTTCTGCCAGGACCTCCACCAAGGGGAGCTCTATCTCCAAGAAGAGGTCTTTAAAGCCTTCTTCCTCCAGTTTTTTCATGAGTAACTCGGTTAGGAGGAAGGTAACATCGGCGTCCTCACCGGAATATTCCATGGCCTGCTGGAGATCTACCTTTTGAAATCCCTGGTCTTTCTCCGTCACTTCTTTATAGGTGATCATCTGGTGTCCAAGATACTCCTGGGCAATGGCCTCGAGGCCGTGACTGCGTTTGGTGGGATCGAGGAGGTACGAGACAATCATGGTGTCGCAGGCGATCCCCGCTATCCTTACCCCATGGCGTCTGAGTACCAGGTAGTCATACTTGATGTTTTGGCCGTATTTCCGTTTTTCGGAGTCCTCAAGGAAGGGTTTGAGTTGCTCTAAGACCTGAGAGGCGGGCAGTTGTGGCGGCACCCCTGGATAGTCATGCCCCACTGGGATGTAATAGGCCTCATGGGGCCTGTGAGAAAAGGATAGACCGACTACCTCGGCAATGATGGGGTCGCGGGAGGTGGTCTCCAGGTCCACAGAGAAGCTATCCGCCTTCTGTAGATTGGCAGCCAACTCCTCAAATTCCTCTTGCGCGGTTACGAGGTGATAGTTTTCGTAGGAAACGGTCTTTTGAGAACAGAATTCTTGCAGAAACTTATGGAACTCCAACTCCGTGAAGAGGGGGCGAAGGGCTTCCGCATCAAGAAGGGAGAGGAGGAAGTCATCCCATCGGATCTCAAGGGGGACATGGGTGTCAATAGTAGCCAGGTCCCTGCTCAGAAGAGCCTGGTCTTTATATTCGATTAACTTTTCTTTAACCTTCTTTTTGAGTTCTTTTTCATCCGCCTCATTGACTTTCTCCAAAAGTGAATCGAGACTGCCAAACCTCTTAATCAAATCGACCGCTGTCTTCTCGCCGATCCCCGGGACGCCGGGGATATTGTCAATACTGTCACCGGACAGCCCCATGATGTCCGGGATGCGCTCAGGGCTGACGCCAAACCGCTCCTGTACCTCTCGCAGGCCC
>Ga0315551_10000771_pt1 | contig 25227 bp, 14 predicted proteins | sample SalMarSW160290MG_FD_203678 | JGI IMG/M metagenome (GOLD analysis project Ga0315551, IMG submission 203678) | Salt marsh sediment microbial communities from the Plum Island Ecosystem LTER, Massachusetts, United States - Salt Marsh Sediment SW1602-90 ...
GAAAGAAGAAGAAGATGGAGTGAATGTAATTTTTAATATTGAGGAAGGAGGAAAATATAAAGTAAAAAAGATTAATTTCTTGGAAAATAAGGGTCTTTCGGATCATGCTCTTTCCAAAGTTCTTTCCAACAAAACAAAAAGCTGGTGGCTTTTCTGGAGAAACAATAGCTTAAAATCGGATTCTCTGGAAGTTGATGCGCCCAAGATTGAAGCTTTATATCGAAAGCACGGATATCTGAGTGCCAGGGTTGATACTTTTTATGTGGATTACGATGGTAATGGTGCTATAATAAATTATGTTGTTGACGAAGGAAAGCTTTATTATTTCGGGGAGACACATCTTGAGGGAAAAGAAGATCTCGGTTTTATTTCGAAAAGATTAAAATGGGAAAAAGGAGAATTGTTTAGCGAGGAAAAAATTCAAAAAACGATAGAAGACCTTTCTATTTTTTATTCCGAATTTGGTTTTTTAAATCCGACGATTTATCCCAGTTATGATGTCGTGAATGATTCGATAGTCGAAGTCGAACTTTATGTGGATAAAGGGAATCCTTTTTATATAAGATATGTTGATATAGCAGGTAATAATAAAACTTACGATAAAGTAATTAGAAGGAATACGGTTATCTATCCCGGAGAGCTTTTCGAGAGGAACAGGATAATGCACAGCTATAGGAATATTTTTCGACTTGGTTATTTTTCCGATATGAAAATAGATATGGGTTTCCCTGCCACCGACTCAATAGACCTTATGCTGGAAGTAACCGAGAAACCTACAGGATATTTTTCCGGGAATATAGGTTTCTCAGGAAGTTATGGTCTTACGGGAGGAATTAATGTGACGATGCCTAATTTCAACGGCACCGGACAAACCATTAGTTTTTCTTTCGAAAAGACACTGACGTCTTATGAAGATAGAAATATCCAAAATATATCATTGTCATGGGAACAACCATGGCTTTTTGACACGCCTACTTCCTCAGGTTTTAGCCTTTATAATATGTTCTTGGAGAGAAGTGACTATAGGGTGAAAAGGGTAGGAGGTTCTGTATCCTTGGGCAGGATTTTGAATAAGCAAAGGAATCTTACGTCGGCTGTTACCTACAGATTGGAAAGGCAAGATGTGAAAGCTTCCAGCGAATATTCGGACTTTGATACCGGAAGGAACTGGGAGAGTTCGTTGTATGGCAGCCTGGTGTACGATTCCAGAGATTCGAAAATAGCTCCTAGTGTGGGGAGCTTTTATTCTCTGGGAGGTAAGTACGCGGGTGGTATTTTGGGTGGAGATAGAGAATATCATAAGTTAATATTTGAAACCAGAAAATTTCAAACTGTTCTGGCGAAAGATATGGTACTTATGAATAGAACAAAAATAGGGTATGCTTTTCCTCGGGCAGGCAGTGAGGTACCTTTACTCGAGAGGTTTTTACTCGGTGGTTCCGGAGATTGGGGGTTGCGCGGTTATGACGATGAGACAATAATACCTGACCCTTCGAGAAGAAATTTCGGAGGTAATTTTGCTTTCCTCAATAATTTTGAAGTTAGGCTTAATTTTGCAGATAAAGGATACGGTATGATATTTCTCGATGCCGGTAACTGTTTTGCAAGTTTACAGGAAGCCAATATGACGGATCTTTATTATGGTGTTGGAGTTGGTTTCAGGGCTGAGATTCCGATGGTCGGTATTCTTGGCGTGGATTTCGGATATAACTTAAATCTATTTGAAGGAGAGAGAAGATGGAAACCTCATTTCCAGATAGGTACGACGTTTTGAAAAGATTTATTTTTTTGAAGATTTCAATTGTTTCTGTTCTGATATTAATCGGGCTCGGGTGTGAATCTAAGAAAGAATATAATACCGAACCGGTACCTGTATTTAGCAGAGTTGTAAATATTGATTCGAGTTATACGACCGTTAGAGTTGTTGCGACCGGAAGTTCGGATCTTTTATTCTGTGGGAGAAAAGGCGTTTTCGATTCATATTCGATGATGAAATTCGATTCCATTCCCGAAGATTTCGACAGCCTGTTTCTTCAACTTATAGCCGATTCTGCTTCTGTCGAACTTTTTTTATTTCCATTGAAGAAAGAGTGGTTTGAAGATTCTATTTATGTATGGAGCGATATTGGTTCCCTTATAGATACTTTAAATCCAATAAAGAGCGTTACCATAGCTACCGCCGATCCTCTTATTTTTATCGGAGATTCTTTATCTCTGGATGAGTCGACAATTGATGAAATTAATAGTTTTGGTCTGGCCGTTTACTCCGATTCTTTTTATTCGTTTTACGGTGCTCGGCAAAATTATCTTAAATTAGGGCTACCGGATTCTCTGGATTCCCTGCTTTTATGTACCGAAGATGCTTATCTAATAAAAAATCCGTTTCAGGATACAATATTTACGGATTCCCTCCTGGTCGGAAGAGGACTTTCTATCAGAACTCATATTTTTATACCTCGAGATTCTTTACCTCTGGAGTTGAGTTCGATAGCGGAAGCCGGATTATATTTTGAGATTGCGGATGCTATGTCTTTTTATCCCGAGGCTATTATAAATAATTCCGGAACTGTGTATTTCCCAATTTATTTTTCGAATATTGATACGATGGATAACGACCTTTTGAAATTTGATTTCCATAGTTTTTTCAAGCAAGCTCCTGATGATAGTGTGTTTCATATTGAAGTACTGGCAATTGATGAAATAAATGGAATTGATTTAGAAAAACTCGGGAAAAGCAAACTTGAGTTTGTATGGGTGGTGTTCCCATGATGATAATAAAATTAAGTATTTTTCTTCTTGTATCTTTAAATCCGAACCTGTCGGATAGTTTACCCGGAGAATGGGTTGGCGGGGATGGATTTTCCCAGTCTCCCGCGGTCTTCGGTAACGTTTGTGTCAATCCGGCACTCGCGGATACCCAGGACTGTATTTCGGTCGATTTTCGCCTTTTGTCCGATGATTATACAGATACAGACGGGGATTTCTGTTCCGCTTTTTTTGTTATTCCGGTACGATCAGATTTTTCCGTGGGAGGAAATTTTAATCTTCTCTATGACCCTAATATGGAAGCTTCTGCTACTGATTCGGGTGATAATTATCACTGTGTCAATTATTTTGCCAGGACAGGAGGAATGTATCGTTTCGGCGCTTTCCTGAAAAAATCTTTAGGGTCTCTTTCATTAGGAATGGATGTCAATCTGTTGAATGGGAAAATTGATGAGATATGGCGGATTGATTTTGAGGAATATTATGACGTTTATGATACTGTTAGTACATATTTTAGGGGTTATTCGGTAGGTTTAGGTTTTAATTTCAATTTTAAAAATTTGAATATAGGTGGTTATTATTGTCCCTATCAAAAGATAGAAAAATGGGAGATAAGAGGAGAAGAAGTCGAATTTAAGCTTGATTATCCTCTAAGTTTTGGGTTAAATTATTCGTTTGGCGAGAATAATAATATAATATTATCTATTGATAGAAAAGAAGGAATAATCGGTTTGAATTACGGATTATTAAAGTTAGGATATGGCAGGATGTATTCTATGGGAAACGGAGTCGAAGTTAGTGCCAACAGATTTTTAGGAGGCGTGTCTTTCATGATCAGTGATGTCCCTGTGTCAATAGTGTTTGAGAATAGAAGATATTCCGGAGTTTTTGCCGACAGTGAATTTATAGTAAGTTTAGGGATTACTTTATCAGGAAAAGGGAGGAAAAATGAAAAAGAAAAAGAATTTTAAACTTTTATTTATTCTTTTTGCTTTACCGCTTTGTGCCGAACAAAGGATTGGTTATATCGATTCGCAAAAAATACTGTCGCAGTATCAAAAAGCGCAGGAAATCAGAAAGGAATTTGATACTAAGGTTAAAGAATGGAAAGATGAAATCAGCCGTCGCCAGGAAGAGCTTGAAAAACTTCAGAAAAATTTGCAGACCCAGTCATTTATGCTGACCGAGGAAACCAGGTTGCATAAAATAGAAGAAATGCAGAAAAAGAAAACGGAGCTTGAAAATTTTGTCAACGAAATTTATCGTAAAGATGGCAGAGCTGAACTTTTAAATAGAGAATTGATGCAGCCGCTTCTTCAGGAAATAGATACCGTAGTATCTGAAATTGCAAGGGAAGATGAATTTTCTCTGATTCTGGATTCGTCTACCGGCGTTGTTATTTATGCTGACGAAATTTATGATATAACGAATAGAATAATCGAAGCTTTGAACAAGAAGTATCTCCCGGAGTATAAGGGGGAGGAAAAAATTGAGTATTACGTTTTTAAATTGAAAGAAGAAGATGCGGATTCCAAGTCGAGGGGGCTTGGTACTAGGATAAAAAACCTGATATTGATTTCATTTGACGGATTGGGAGGTGCTTTTAAACGTATTAAGTCGGCGGATTTAAGTAGTGCGCAGAATAGCCTTGCAATAGAGAATGAAGAAGAGGTGAGTGGTAATGTTGCGCTTGCTGTTCAGTTTCTAAATATGTCCGGAATCGATTTTGTTGTAATCGGGAGGGTTTGGGTTGAAACCGGAAATATTTTCTTTGAATATTCCATTGTTGACAAGAAAAAAGAACAGGCTGTAGTGACCGAAAAAGTGGACGTTGGCGTTGAGGAAAACCTTGATTCCCGTGTAGCTGAAAAAGTAGTTTCTCAGATTGCCAAGTTATATAAGTGAAGATAAACGAAATTGCAAAGCTTTTAGGAAGTAAAGTTGAAGGAGATCCTGATTTTGAGGTAAAACGGGTATCGGAAATTAAGGATAACAGGATAGGTGACCTTGTATTTCTTTTTAACGAGAAGAAAGTTAACGAGGTAGAAAAGTTGAAAGATTTTGCCGCTGTTGTTCCTGATAGCGTAAGAGAATGTTCTGCAAGGTCCTGGATTAGAGTACGAGATGTTAAAGCTTCAATGATAAAAACACTTAAATATTTTTATGATAATTCTGTGCAAATTCCTGAAAGTTACTTGACTACATTAGAAAATTTAAGTCATGTTAAAATGGGAAATGATGTCAGAATAGGTAAGAATGTTTTTATCGGAGAAAACTGCATTTTGGGAAACAATGTTAGTATTTTTCCTTTTTCTTATATAGGAAATGATGTAAAAATTGGTAATGGTAGTGTGATTTATCCCCATGCGGTCATTCTGGACAGGACTAAAATTGGACAGGAAGTTATAATTTATCCTGGTGTCGTGGTAGGTTCCGAGGGATTTGGTTACCATAGAGTTAAAGGTGAATTTAAAGCTATACCGCATGTTGGTAAGGTTGTAATAGGAAATAGGGTAGAGATAGGGGCTCTTTCCATGATAGATAGAGGAACAATAGGTGACACGATTATTGGTGATGGAACAAAAATAGATAATTCCGTTCATATCGCTCATAACGTTAAAATCGGGAAAAATGTAATTATTCTTGCTCAAGTAGGTATAGCCGGCAGCTGTGAGCTGGGAGATGATGTCGTGATTGCCGGCCAGGCTGGGATTGCCGATCATGTGAAAATTGGTAAAGGTGCTACAGTTGCTGCAAAATCTGGTGTTTCAAAAGATGTTGAAGAAAAGGAAGTGGTTTTTGGATACCCCGCCGATAAACGATTAAATTACATTCGGAAAGCGAGCTATTATAAAAGACTACCTGAACTTTTTAAAAGGGTAAAAGCTCTTGAACAATCTAAGTGAAATTCTAACTGTTTAGCCACCAAGACACTAAGACACAAAGTAAAGCTATGTTTTAAGGGATTGTATAAAAAATGAGATATCGAAATTTAAAAAGCAAAATGACAAAAGAAAATACAAAATTATTCCTTGCCCTTTTTATCTTATATGATCTTCGTGCCCTGGCCTGCCCCGTAGGGAAGAATGACCATATCGGGGTGACTTTGTGGCCTGAATAGTTACGTGAGTTCTCTTCTTTTTATTTTCTTATTTTCTAATTCCGACCCTTCGACAACAGTTTACTATTCGGGCAGTAAAATTTTCTTTAAAGTAGGTTCTTCTCTCGTTCAGATTTACGGAGATGCGAGGGCTAACTATGGTAGACTAAGTATATCTTCTGACACTATTTTATATGATCTGGATAAGAAATTTCTGACCGCTAAAGGGAATGTTCTGTTTAACGACGGCAGTAATGATATAAAAGCAACTAAAATGACTTATGACGTCGGCCGGGAGATTGGAGATGCTTACCACGCTAAAACCAGAGCGGAAAATGGCTGGTTTTTTGGAGAAAAGATTAGATATTTTAGAGGTGGTGTTTTAAAGATAAGAAATGGTTATTATACGACTTGTGAGCTGGATCCTCCTCATTACTGGTTTTATTCACCGAAAATGCGGATTAACGTTGATGAAAGTCTCGTTGCCGAGCCGGTCGTACTGTTAGTTCAGAATATACCTGTTTTTTTTGTTCCTTTTTACTTTCAATCTATAAAAAGAGAACGCTCTTCGGGGCTGCTAAGGCCCGATTTCGGGACCTCTTTCTATGGAGGTAACAGTGTAAAAAAGATAGGATGGTATCAAACGCTTGGTTCTCATGCCGATGCCACTTTTTATCTGAATTACTATACCAGAACAGGTGTTAGCTTCTATATTGATAAAATACGGTGGAATTTTTTACCATATAGCGACGGCAATATAGGTGGTAATTATATTAAGGAAAGAACGGACGGCAAAGAAAGATGGTCGCTGTTAATCGATACGAAGTCGAAAATGCCCGGAGGAATTAAATTGAATGTGGATACCCGAATAGAGTCCGACCCGGATTATATAAGAGATTATGAACCCGGTGAGGTCGAGCATCTGCTGCAAAAAGAAATAAATTACAATCTTTACTGGAGTGATAAAATTTTGGGAACGCAAACCGATATCGTTATGGACCATAGAGAAAATTTAGCTACGGAAGAAGTATATGAAAGATGGCCGTCGTTAAACATGACTTTCCCGTATTTACAATTAGGTCTAATTAATATAAGGAGTGCCTATAAATTTACAAGAAACGAAAATCGCAACTGGGCTTCAGGCTTTTCGGCAAATCCTAATCTGAATTTCAATTTTTCTTTTTTAAATATAGGATTGAATCTTTACGGGCAGAGCGATTATTATGAAAATGAAGATATTCTGGTTAATTATTGGAAAGCGGCAGCAACGGTAAAGACAAGAATATACGGACTTTCTTTTTTGGGTATACCGCCTATCACTAAATTCAGGCACGTTATGACTCCTTCTGTTTCTTTTACTTATGCTCCCGACCCTGGAAGCTATAATGTGTCGCCAATTTCCGGATTTTATGTTCCGGGTGCAGTAAGATCTTTTAATGTTTCTCTGGAAAATTTATTTCAATGTAAGATTGGTGCCAAAAAATATGATTTCGGCTCTCTAGGATTTTCGAGCAATTATCTACCTCAAACAGACAGATTTTCTCCAGTCTCCGTTTACGGCAGATTCTGGTTGGGGAATATTTTGAGTCAGGATTATTCTACCTCTTATGATTTATACTCAGGTGAGTTTGGCAATAAAAGGATTAATTCCTCCCTTAGATACGAAACCAATTTTGGTGGTAATCCCCTTGATCTTTATTTTAACCATTCCATTAATTTTACCGCAACAGAGCGTATTCAACAGGCAAATATGGCCGTTGATTTGAACCCGACTCCCAAGTGGAGATTCGGAATATCCACACATTACGATTTTGAGAGAAATAAAGTCACAGACACCAGAATAAATCTTACCAGAGACTTACATTGCTGGGAGTTGATGGTGTCCGTCAATACTTTTGGCGATTATTGGGATTATAGTTTGAGGCTTGGGCTTAAGGATATTCCGGATTTGAAAATAGCAAGGGAAACGTTGGGGATATTGATGCCGTAGAGGATTGGGACGCAGATTTACAGGATTCTATTTTTTGTTTTTTTAACTCGAAACACAAAACCTGTAACTTTAATTCACGCAAAGCCACAAAGAACACAAAGTTTATTTATTTGTTTTTTTAAGCTAACTACGAATTCTAAAGGCGAAGAGCCTAGTTTCACATCCAGCTCATTCATGATGCAGGCTTTTAAATAAGGAGCTTGCCTATCCTATTCCAGCGGACTTTTAAGAAGAAAGCTCTTAAACTTATTTCAGGTTTCCATGACCAGTAAATTATTACAGGTGTTCCGGAGATATTATCTAAAGGTACCGGTCCCCAGAATCTTGAATCATCGGATTCGTCTCTGTTGTCACCCATTGCGAACACATAGCCTTCGGGAACGACTATCGGACCAAAATTATCTCTTACATAAGGATATTTACTTAACTTTCGTTTTTCCCATAAATTCTGAAAAAGTTCTTTTTCTATGTTCAGAGGAGGATATTCGGTTTGGTCTCTATGGTTAATATAATCTGCAAGTGTCTCTTCACCGTTTACGAAGAGAACTTTATGTTCGACGTAGACCGTGTCGCCTTCTACGGCAATACATCTTTTTACAAAATTTATATCTTTGAATAAACCTTTACCACCAAGGGGATAACGAAATACTATTATATCGCCTTTTTGAGGTTTGTTTACCCTTAATAAATATTTGTCCGTGAAGGGTAATTTTAGCCCGTATTTAAGTCTGTTTACTATCAAAAAATCGCCGATAAGTATTGTGTCTTTCATTGAACCTGTTGGCACATGAAATGTCTGGACTATAAAACCACGCAGGAAAAGTATTATACCTATTGCTATTCCCCAGGATTTAATTTCTTTTAGTATTTTTTGTTTATCCATCATTTTAACCACTTCCCGTGACATTTTTTAAACTTCTTTCCGCTTCCACACGGACATAATTCGTTTCTTCCGATGTCTTTTATTCTTTTTCCTTCTTTTTCCAATTTGGAAACCTCCTCTTTAAATCTTTTATCAAGGTTGGAATTTCCTGTTACAGGTATCTCTTCTCTTGGTACCTTGACTTTCTTTCCTGCTGCAGGTTTGGTTTCTTGTTCTACGCCTTTAAACTGTTCTTTTACTTCCTCGCCGTGTACTTCTTGTGGTGCCTGTATGGCTTCCGGCGCAAAACGGTATAACAAACGGACACAATTCTTACTTATATTGTAAAGAAGCTCTTCAAACATATCAAATGATTCTCTCTTATACTCTACCAGCGGGTCTTTTTGAGCGAAACTTCTTAAATTGATACCTTCCCGGAGAGCATCCAATTCATATAAATGATTTCTCCATTCGTCGTCTATTACTTTTAATATTACCATTCTCTCGAATTGTCTCATGTTTTCCTGGCCGACTGTTTCTTCTTTTGATTCGTACTTTAATTTTACAATTTTTCGCAAGTTTTCTTCCAGTTCTGTTCTATCAATTTCTTCGACTTTACTTTTTCCTTTATCGAAATCCACCAGGAAAAGTTCGATTAAATCACTGCGAAGTCCTTGCCAGTCCCATTCTTCAGGATATTTGCCTATTAAATAGGAATCGAAAATCGTATCAAGAGATTGGTCTGTCCATTCCATTACTCTGTCTTTTAAATCTTTTCCGTCTAAAATGTTATTTCTTATACTGTAAATGACTTCTCTTTGTTTGTTCATGACATCGTCATATTCTAAAAGTCTTTTTCGGATATCGAAGTTCATTCTCTCGACGCGTCTCTGAGCATTTTCTATAGCTCTTGAGATTAAAGGATGTTTGACCGAATCGCCATCTTCGATACCCATTCTATTCATGGCGCTCGCTATCCTTTCGGTGGCAAAAACTCTCATTAAATCGTCTTCCAGAGATATATAGAAACGGGATGCGCCGGGGTCTCCCTGGCGGCCGGAGCGTCCTCTGAGCTGATTATCGATTCTTCTGGCTTCGTGTCTTTCCGTGCCGATAACATGCAAACCGCAGGGAACATCTTCTCTGCATTTGTTGGCGTCCGCTTTTTCGCAAACTTCCTGTTCTTCTTCCATAATTATGCAACATTCTTTACACTGGATTATTTCTCTTGCCGGTTTTATGTCCGTTCCTCTACCAGCCATATTGGTTGCTATAGTTGCCTGACCTTTTTCCCCTGCATGAGATATGATTTTTGATTCTTTCTCGTGTTGTTTCGCATTCAAGACTTGATGGGGGACGCCTTCCCGTTGCAGCATTCTTGATATCAATTCGGATACATCGACTGAAACCGTTCCAACGAGAACAGGCAATGCTTTATTGTGTAATTCTTTGATTTTTTTGACTATTGCGTTATATTTTTCTCTTTTGGTCCTGTATATTAAATCATCGTAATCGATTCTTCTGACCGGTTTGTTTGTCGGTATCTGAATTACTTCTAAATTATAGATCTCCATGAGTTCTTGTGCTTCGGTAACTGCGGTTCCTGTCATCCCTGCGAGTTTATTGTACATTTTGAAATAATTCTGAAGGGTAATGGTCGCAAAAGTTTGAGTCTCTCTTTCAACTTCAACGTCTTCTTTCGCTTCTAATGCCTGGTGAAGACCATCTGAATATCTCCTTCCCGGCATCAGACGCCCTGTAAATTCGTCAACTATTATAACTCTACCCTGATTTACTATATATTCGACGTCTTTTTCAAACAGTGTGTAAGCTTTTATCAATTGATTTGCTGCGTGTATTCTTTCAGATTTTTCCGCATAATTTCTTTCAATAGCTTCTTTCTGGACTATTTTTTCTCTATTCGATAGAGAGTTATCTTTCTCGATTTCCTGAAGTGCGATCGAAAGGTCGGGAAGATGGAAGAAATTTTCGGATTCTCTTTTGATAATCAATCCCTGTCCTATTTCGGAAATATTTATAGAGCTCTCTCTCTCGTCTATTGCAAAGTATAGTTTTTCATCTATTTCATGTAATTTTTTGTCCTTCATGAAACGAGATTCTGTTTCCTGCAGAAGATTTTCGACTTCGCCAGCCTGCAGCAATTTTAATAGCTGTCTGTTTTTCGGGTTTCCTCTTTTAGCGATGAGTATTTTTTCGCCTGCTTCTTCTCTTTTGTTATCATCCATCAATTTTTTTGCTTCAGCTACCGTACTGTTTACCAGCAGAGTCTGTTTATGCACTAAATTTTGGATAGCAGGTTTAAGCTCATCGTATTGTCTGGTGACCGAATGCTGAACAGGTCCGGATATTATAAGAGGAGTTCGCGCTTCGTCAACAAGTACGGAGTCTACTTCGTCTACTATAGCAAAGTTATGGCCCCGCTGGACTCTATGTTCAGGGATAACAGCCATATTGTCACGGAGGTAATCAAATCCAAATTCATTGTTGGTTCCGTAAGTTATGTCGCAGTTATATTCTTTTATACGGTCTTCCGGATTCATATCCGTTATTATTACTCCGACTGAAAGCCCAAGACTTTCGTAAATTGGTCCCATCCATTCTTTATCTCTTCTTGCGAGATAGTCGTTTACTGTAACCAGATGAGCCCCTTTCCCTTGAAGGGCATTAAGATATAGGGGCATCGTGGCTGCAAGAGTTTTTCCTTCGCCCGTCTTCATTTCTGCTATGTTCCCCTGATGTAGAACGATAGCTCCTACTATTTGTACATCGTAAGGTACCATTTCCCACTGCCACTCGATATCGGTTACACTCCATGTTTTCCCGAGTAATAGTTCGCATGTCCTTTTTACAAGTGCGAAACTTTCTATCATGATATCGTCAAGTGTTTCACCTTCTTTTAATCTCGTTTTGAATTCTTCGGTAATTTTAGGCAGTTCATTTTCTTCAAGCTTCTTGTATTCTTTAAATTTATTATTTATTTTCCCGATGAGAGGATAAAGTTTATTCAGAACTCTTTCGTTATGAGATGGGATAATCTTTTTTAAGACTCTAAACACAGATCAAATCACCTCTTCCTCTGCCTATTGATATGTAGCTGATTTTTACTCCTGTGTGACTTTCAATAAACTTTATGAAATTTTTTGCTTCCTTCGGTAAATCTCTATAATTTTTGACGGATTTTGTATTATCCCAGCTGGGAAAAGTCTCATAAATAGGTTTAACTTTTTCCAGTTTCCATACTTCTGAAGGAAAGTGTTCCGTTTTCTCTCCGTCTATTTCGTAAGCAATTGCTATTTTTACCTGGGGAAGACCATCTAAAACGTCAATTTTTGTAAGAGCCATTTCAGTAGTTCCTGTTATCCATAAGGAATATTTTAACGCTACGAGGTCCAGCCATCCGCAGTTCCTCGGTCTTCCTGTAGTTGCCCCGAATTCCTTACCAACGTTTCGGATAAGTTCTTCATTTTTTTTCTCCATCCGGGTCGGGAAAGGACCTTTGCCTACTCTGGTTGTGTATGCCTTTGTAACTCCTATGATATTCGGTATTAAATTTGGAGGTATCCCACTCCCGTTCAAAATCCCTCCCGGTGTGGGATTTGATGAGGTTACGTAAGGGTAAGTTCCGAAGTCGATGTCTAAAAGGGCTCCCTGTGCCCCTTCGAATAATATTTTTTTATTTTCTTTTAGCAGCTTTCGTATAAGCTCTACTGTATCGGTTATCATGTTTCCATATTTATTTCTGAAAATTTCTATGGTTTTAAGGTATGAAGATGGGAGCTTGAATTTAGTTAGGTAATCCTCTGAAAAAATGTCTCCCATCCGTATCCCTTTTCTCAGTATTTTATTGGCGTATGCCGGTCCTATCGCTTTTCCTGTAGTACCAATTTCGTCTTTCATTTCTTTTTCTTCTTCGAAATAGGAAGGTAGTATTAAATGACTCCGGTTGCTGATTTTTAGATTATTCTTTATTTTTATTCCTTTATTTTTCAAATCTTCAATTTCGTTCATTAGCTGGACAATATCAATTACCACTCCGTTTCCGATTATCGATATTTTATCGGTATGGAAAATACCTGATGGTATAAGGTGCAGAGATAGTTTTTCTTCTCTGTATATTACCGTATGTCCGGCATTCGCGCCTCCCTGGTATCTGCAAACAGCATCAAAGGAATCGACAATGTTATCTATTAGTTTTCCCTTTCCTTCATCTCCCCACTGTAGACCGATTAATGCAGCATTTCCTTCCTTCATATATTATTCCTTTAGAAGTTCTCTCTATAAAATATTTGTATCTGTCTTCCGACGCTTCTTGCAAATATATTTTTCAGGTCGAACTGAATGCCCAGACTTCCGGATTGCAACTTGTAGCCAAGATTAAAACGGTTTTTTTCTTCGTCGTTTGCTCCCATTATATATTCGAGTTGGAAGGTATGAGCTTCACCTAAATTAAGTGCTGCATTTCCAAAAAGGTCAGCTCCTTTTTCTTCTTCATCATAATTATAATTGGCTCCACCCGAAAGTATTAATCCGGGCATCAGTCGGGTGCCTGCAGTTGCAAATATATATTTCTTGGCATAATCTTCGATTGGCTCGTCGTTGTATCCTATAATACTTTCTATTGTTCCGTTGCCAAATAGTCTTATTCGCAGGTCGAGCGATGGACGGTCTTCCCAGTCAATATCCCCATGTCCAACAATATTTGTTCCGCCGAAGCTTGTGCTGAGTATAATACCGTTCCAGATCCCAACTCCGATTTTTGCTCTTAACCTATCAACGGGTTCTTCTTTTATATGAATAAGAACTTCACCGTGATAAAGCATAACAGGTAATGGATTGTCAATTCCTGTGATTGGTTCATTATAGGTGGTAATTATTGAAAAAAGGAAAAGAATCATTTAGCCTCCTTTATATGTTGAATCGTATACTCCCCTCTCCGATTATATTGGTTATTTTCTGTATCATTTGTTCATCCGGCTTTATTCTAATATCTCTGGATTTCAATCTTATTTCCTCATAATTGTTTCTGCAAAGGATTGTAAGAGGTATTTTTCCGGAGTGTTCTGTTAAGACTTTCTTTACGCCGGTTATGTCTTCTTCACCTAGTTCCCCAACGTTAATGATTAAGTAAGCAGACTTTAGATAATCTTCGATTTTCTCTAGGGGTATAATTTTTTCCGCAGTGATTTGTGCCTGGTTGCTCATTGAATCTTCTTTTATCCTTCCTTTTATTACTATTGAGCCGAGAGAGTCCAGTTTGTTTCCGATTTCTTCGAATAATTTTGGAAATACCAGTACATCAAATGAACCGCTTTCATCTTCAAGACGCAATTTAGCCCATCTACGGTTCTTTTTTGATGTTTTCTTATCGACTTTTGTTATAGTGCCTCCGGTAATGATAAGCTTATTGGGAGGGAGTTCCTTGAATTTTATAGATGACGTGAATAAAGCTTCTGAAAGCTTTTCATATTGCGCCAGAGGATGGCTGGAGAAGAAAAAGCCATATGCTTCCTGTTCATATCTTAATTTTTCTTCTTCATCGAATGGTGTTGTCGGAATTAATTCTCTTTTTTTATCCCCGAATAATGTTTCCATTTTTCTTTTTTCTTTTATTCTGGCATTTTCGACTGCGTTTTGAAGAGAAGAGAGCAACGAATGTCTGTTTTCTTCGATAGAATCAAAAGCTCCTGCCTTTATAAGGCTCTCGATGACTTTTTTATTTACCAATCTTCCCCCAGCTCTTTCTACAAAATCGAAGAAGTCCGTAAATGATTGCTTTTCTCTTTCTTTTATAATTTCCAGAACAGCGTTTTTCCCTACATTTTTTATGCCGCCCAGACCATAACGAATTGTCTTGTCTTCCGGAATAAATTCATGACCGGAGATATTTATGTCGGGAGGTTTGATTTCTATTCCGTGTTTTCTGGCATCTTTAATGAATTTTCTTATATCTTCTACTTCTGCACCTATATTACTTGTTAGAGAAGCAGCGTAAAACTCAACAGGATAATGAGCTTTTAGATACGCGGTCTGATAAGCGATTTCAGCATATGATACAGAGTGCGCTTTGTTGAAACCGTACCTGGCAAAGGAACTCATCCTTTCGAATATATCTTCTGCCTGATTTCTCAAAAGTCCGTTGTTAACACAGCCTGCGATAAATTTTTCCTCCATCGACTGCATTACGTCCATTTTTTTCTTACCCATTGCTTTCCTGAGGATGTCTGCTTCCCCTAAAGAAAATCCGGCAAGTATATTTGCGATTTTCATGACCTGTTCCTGATAGAGCATTATTCCATAGGTTTCTTCCAAAACGGGTTTTAATTTTGGATGCGGATATTGAGGGTCCGTCTTACCTTTTTTCCTTAAGGCAAATTCATCCTGATCTATGTTTTGAAGAGGTCCGGGCCTATATAAAGCAACTGATGCTACGAGGTCGGAGAAATCGGTCGGCTGAATCTTTCTGAGCATTTTTTTCATCCCTTCCGACTCAAGTTGAAACACCCCTGTTGTATCCCCTCTTCTTATAAGTTCAAATGTTTTTTTATCGTCTTTTTCTACGTTATAGATATCCAATTTATGATGAATGTTTTTTAGGGTTTCCTGGATGACGGTTAGCGTTTTGAGACCCAGAATATCTACTTTTAAGAGTCCAAGCTTTTCTAATGTTTCCATCGCAAATTGGGTAGTTATTATCTTTTCTTCGCCTGCAGAGCTTACGAAGAGTGGTACAAAGTCGGTGATATCCCCCGGGGCAATTACCACTCCGGCTGCATGAGTTGATGTCTGTCGTATCAATCCTTCGAGAGTTTTAGCAAGCTCGATAAGTTCTTTCAGGTCGGCTCTATTTTGTATTTTGTCTCTGAGTTCGCTTGAATTATTTATTGCTTCTTCGATTGATTGCTCTCTTTCTATTTCTTTGGCGATTTCGTCGCAGTCGCTGTAAGGGATTTCGAGTACCCTGCCGACATCGCGGATTACGGATCTGGCTTTTAATATACTGAAAGTTACGATTTGAGCGACGTTCCTTTCTCCGTATTTTTTCTTAATGTGTTGAACAACTTCGTCTCTTCTTACGTCTGAAAAATCAATGTCTACGTCTGCCATGGAGACTCTTTGTGGATTTAAGAAACGTTCAAAAATAAGTCCGTGCTTCAGAGGGTTGACATTTGTTATTCCGAGACTGTAAAGAACAAGACTGCTTGTCGCCGAGCCTCTACCCGGTCCAACAGGTATTTCTTTTTCTTTGGCGAAGTCTACGATGTCTTTAATAATCAGGAAATATCCGACTAATCCCAGCTCTTTAATTACCGAGAGTTCATATTGCAAGCGTTCTTCTTCTCCGGGTGTGACTCTTTTTAACCTTTCTTCTAACCCGGTTCTTGCCAGGTGTTCAAGATATTTTTCCGGGTTTTCGAAACCTTTTGGTATTTCTATGGAAGGCAAAAGATTTTTATCCGTTTCGAAAGGCACAGGTATACATTTTTCTTTGAAATTTTGTGTATTTTCGATAGCTTCGGGAATGTCTTTAAATAGTTCTTCCATTTCTTCGGGTGAACGCAGATAGAAATTATCGGTAGGCAGTTTCAGGCTATTTTCTTCGCTAACCGTTTTTTTTGTCTGAAGCAAAAGGAGAATTTCATGACTCTTGGCGTCTTCTTTTCTTAGGTAATGTACATCATTGGTGGCAATTAACGGTACATTGAATTTTCTGGAGAGTTCAATCAATTTTTCGTTTACTTCAACTTCTTTTTCGATGCCGACTCGCATTATTTCTATATAAAAATCCTCGTCAAATTCATTTTTGAAGAATTCTATTTGTTTCTCCGCTTCTTTTGTATTGTCGTTATAAACAAGAGCAGGAATTATTCCGTTTCTGCAGGCGGTACCGATAATTATTCCCTCTTTATATTTTATAAGAATTTCCTTATCCAGTCTTGGTCTTTTGTAAAAGCCCTCAATGTAAGCTAAGGAAGATAATTTTATCAGGTTATGATAGCCTTTTGAGTTTTTTGCCCACAGGGTTATGTGATAGTTATCGGATTTATTTTTTCTTCCTTCAATGGAGAAATATCCTTCCATTCCTATAATTGGTTTTATCTGGTTTTTTACCGCTTCCTGGTAGAAATCGAATGCTCCGAATAAATTGCCGTGGTCGGTAAGAGCTATTGTGTCCATTCCCAAATTTTTTACCTGGGCTATAAGCTCCGTAATTTTTATACCGCCGTCCAGTATTGAATAATGGCTGTGGACATGTAGATGGGTGAAATTCATGCTATTTTTACCTTCTTTTTTCGCTTTTAATTGGCGGGTTTCCGAATTGCTTAAACACTAGTAATTTCGCATTCTTGGGAGTATCACTCCGCCTGAAGTTATTATTTTAAATCCATCCTGTATTGGAATTTCGGTTTCTATTATCTCTGATGCGGGATAAAGAAGATAGTATCCGGAAGTCGGGTTCGGAGATGTAGGCAGAAATACATTGAAATATTCTTTCCCTTTTATTGTCCATTTGTCTTTGCTTGTTAAGAAAGCAAGAGAATATGAGTTTTCCCAGGGATATCTTATCAGAACTACTTTACTAAAAGCAGAGTGGTCAATCAGTATTGCATTTACAAGCTGGCGGATCGCGTTATAAAGGCTTTTTACGAAGGGTAATTTTGTCATTATTTTGTCGAGAGTATTCATAAACCATCTTCCCATAAAATTTGAAGTGATAAATCCGATTATATAAATACCGATTATAACGGCAATAAAACCCAGTAAGGAAGAAAGTGGTTTGGATATATTTGAAAATAAAGAGATTTGAGTGAAATGTTTACCGAAAAGGCCGCCTATTTTCTGTATGAGGAACCATAAAATGCCGAACGTCAATCCAAGTGGGAGGATTGCAACAAGCCCTGTTATAAAATCCCTTTTAATTTTATTTTTCAAGGACATATTTATTAGGATTATAAAAGATTTATTTGATTAGTCAAGTATTGAGAAGTCAGCAATTATTGTGAGATTGTATTGATAGCCAGAATAGCCAGTGCTACCTTGTATAGAATGTCTGCCGTATTTCCGAGAATTTGCCAGAAAGAAATTTCTATTTTAAATTTTGCAGGAACTACAATTGTATCTCCCGGTTTTATTTTAGGGGAACCTTTTTCAATTTTTCCTGAGGCTCTCCTTATGTATATTTCCTTTTTATCTGCTGAAGGTTTCGGTCCACCTACCATGGCTAAGTAGTCTTTTAAGGATAAACCTTCCTGGTAGGTTATTCCCGTTGGATTATAGACCTCTCCTATTACCTGAACGGTTCTGGGTAATTTTGGTACCTCTATTCTATCGCCATCCTCAAGAGGGATATTTAATTGTGTGGGGTCCAATAGATTAATTATAACTCTGCCTGGAACCTGAATTTTATTAAGTTCTGATAATTGCTCTTGCTGAAGCTGGATATATTCAATCTGGGCGGTTTGATCTTTTTCGGAGCCAAATCTGCCCATGATTGATCTTTGTTCGGAAAGGATGCGTGAACGATTTTCTCTTGTGAGCTCATCAAGCGCGTTATTCTGAAATTTCTGAAGCGATTTTTTTATAAATATGGCTCCTTCAACATGAGCATTCTCCGTAAAGCCGCTGGCTCTCTCGATAACTTCTTTAAGTGTTGTTTCGTCTTTTATTTGGTAACTCCCTGGATAGGTGAATTCTCCGGTTAGATATACATAACTTTCTTTTTCTTCCTTTGTCAGAACCTTTAATTTATCATATTCTTTAAGTTCAATGTTTTCTTCTAAAGAATCCTTCATCAACTTTTTAAGATTGATTTTTACTATTTCTGGTCCTCCTGCTCCAACAAAACGGATAAGTTCCGCCTCCTCTAAAAATGTTCCCTTTTTCGCTCCTCCTGCTTCTTCTATGAGGTTGAGAACAGTCATTCCCTTTTTTAGTTCGTAGGTCCCCTCGTTTTTAACATTACCGGTGATTTCAACATAGTTATGATGATATGGCGGCATTTCAAACACAGAGGCGAGGTCTCCATTTTCTATTATAAAACTTTTTGAAACCCTATCAAAATCATTTTCATTTTCGAATTTTAAGTCTTTCACAATTTTTTCGTTTTCCGGAGAAATTCTTTCAAGCTGAATTCGTTTCTTTCCGGCAGTTGGGAGAAATCCACCGGACATTTTCATTAGCTCCGATAGTCGTTCCGAACCTTCTATTTCGTATATGCCAGGTCTATTTACGGCTCCGCTTATTCCCACTACTTTTCCGATAGGAGGAACAAATAGAATGTCTCCGGATGAAAATTGAAGCTGTGGTAAGGGTTTTTCCTCTACGATGAGTTTGTATAAGTCGATGATTTTTGTGGTGCCGTTGGTAGAAATGTATTTTATTTTTCTTAGGCTTCCTGATTTTTTGGGCCCTTCTGCTTCAAAGAGGGAAGCCAAAGGATTTGAAAGAACAGTAATATTATAAATCCCGGGTTTATTGACTTCACCCAGAATAAAGACACTCACACTTTTTAAATTCCCCAGGGTTACGCTAACATCGATATTGGAGAACTCTTTTCCGAATGCTTCTTCAATTATTCTTTTACTTTCTCCGTATGTATATCCCCAGAGTTTTATACTTCCTATATAGGGTAGAGTGAGGGCTCCGTCACGGTCGATATTTTTTGTCCATGAGTCGTTTAATTCTCCTGTGATTTCAATATAGAGTTCATCTCCGGGGCCTAAAATGTAGTTATCCGCAACCGGAGCAAAGACTGGTATTTCGTATAATGATACCCGGAACATATCATATCCGAATTGTCTCAATGTTACCGAAAGAGAATCAAGTTGTCTATTTACTTTCGACAATTTTTTACTTAGATGGAAATATGTCGTATCTGCCGGGATTAAATATTTATCCTGCAAATTTTGATCTGTTAAGTATTTGGTCCTCAATTCGATTTTTAAAGATTCCGCTTTTACCTGTCCGAGCAGAGAATCTTTTAGCAGCTCAAGTTTTATTTTTCGGGAGGTAACAAGATATTTTTCCTTAAACATCTTTTCGATTGTCGAGAGTGTCTCTGCTTCTATTACGCCGATTAATTGTTTCTCTCTAAGGCTATCTTTTGATACTGGCTTGTAACTTGGTGTTTTTGCCCCGGATAGTCTTTCTAAGACGCTTCTGTCGATTGTTTGATTTAAACAAGTAAGTGGAAAAATTATAAAAATAAATATTAATATAATCCTTTCTTTTAACATCATTTCTCCGTTTTTTTGATACTACGATAACTTTTAAATTTGTCAAGGCCTGGTGGATTATGGATAGTAGATAGTTTTGAATTTCGGATCTGTTTCACTTTTGTATTGCTATCGGTCAACACCATTGGAAATTAAACATCAAAAATTAAAAAGCAAAATGACAAATAAAAATGCAAAATTATTTTTCCCCTTAAAAGGGTGTATAGATTTTTTTGTTTATTTTTGAATTTTGATTTGTATTTTTCCATTTTGATATTTGATTTTTACATTTTGAGGTTTTGGACTGCTCTGTTCTTTGTGGTTTGTTAAGAATTTTTGGAAAATTTACCGGGTTTAATTTGCAGTACAAAAACAATTGACATATTTTACATTCTAATTATAATACAACTATGAATTCTATTTTGGAAAAGATCGAAGAATCTATTATATCTAAGGTTGTGAAAGCTGCGGAAGAAAATAAAGCACTCAATTTTGCCGAGAATCCTATTGAGCTTTTCACGCCAAAGTCTATTATAGAAAGCGCCAAGGAAGCAATAGAGGGTGGTCTTAACGGTTATTTACCGGGTGAAGGAAGAAAACCTTTAAGAAAGCTGGTTTCTGAAATGATTGCAAAGGAAACCGGTGTGATTTTTGATCCCGAAGAAGAAATTACAGTAACTTCCGGAGCAAGTGAGGCATTTGTTTCATCTATGTTGAGTCTTGTGGAAGGCGAAAATGGAGTTGTTATACCGGAGCCTTTTTATGAGAATTATTTACCTGTAACCGAATTGAGTAGAGGTAAGCCCATTTTTCTCTCCCTTGTTGACCCTGATTACTCTTTCCATTTCACCGATTTCAAGAAATTGCCGACTTTTAAGGTTTTTATTTTAAATAATCCTCATAACCCAACTGGGAAAGTTTTTACTAAAGAAGAAATCAAAGCGATAGGGGATTCAGTTCTTCAAAAAGAGGGCTACTTAATCGTTGACGAAACTTACAAACATCTTCTGTACGATAGCGAATATTCATCGCCTTTACAGCTTGAAGAACTTGTAGACCGGACGATTGTTATCGGCAGTCTTTCCGTTATTTTTTCGGTAAGGGGCTGGAGGTTGGGTTACGTTGCGGCAAGGGCCCCAATAATGAAAGAGATAAGAAAAGTCCATTACTATAATTCCATTTCAGCTCCTGCTCCTTTTCAGTGGGCGTGCGAGAACTTCGATATGGCATCAAGTTTTATAGAAAATCTCCGCGCGAAATATACGGAAAAAAAAGATTTTTTATGCAGGGTGCTTGAAAAAACCGGGTTTACTTTCTATAAGCCCGACGGAGGATACTACGTTTTTGCCAATTTTGAGAATGTTTGGGACGGAAACGATTGGGGTTTTTATAAGTATTTGCTTAAAAGCAAGAATGTGGCAATCGTTCCGGGTTCGGCTTTTTATTTTAGTAAAAACAAAGGCAAGAAAAAGGTCAGATTTACATTTTCTCAGTCCGATTCGAATCTGAAGGAACTCAGTTCGATTTTATCGGCTGGTATTACATAAAACTAATTCCCTATTTGCTTTTTTTGTAATAAAATAATTCTAATTTTTTCCGGGAAATCAAATATTAAAATTTAAGAAGCAAAATGACATATTAAAATGCAAAATTTTCACCAATATAAAACACAGAGCCCACATACCCACCACTCCGGATTTTTTTACCACAGAGAACACAGAATTTTTTATTTTTTGCCCAACACCCCATTTTTTAACAACAAATAGCACAAATTACACAAATGATTTTTTTGTTTTTTAACTCGAAACTCGTAACTATAAACTACAGTTAACATTCGTGCTATTCGTGTGATTCGTTGTTAAATAAATTCTAGGGGTAAGGGCTCAAGGTTTCAAGGGTTCAAGGGAGAAAACAACAAAAAAATCCTGTTAATCTTGTTAATCCTGTCTAATTGATTCTTCGAATCGGTGTATTTGTGAATTAGTGGATCGGTAAATCAGTGATAAGAAAAACTACAAGTTCTACATGTGCAATTAGTGTTTCGGGTTACAGGTTTTGTGTTTCGTGTAAAAAAACATAGCAAAATTTTAAAATCTCTGTGGGCTCTGTGGTCTCCGTGTGAAATTAATTTTGGTGTAGTGAGGTGGGTTTTAAACAACAAAAAAATCCTGTTAATCTTGTTAATCCTGTCTAAATTTTTAGGTTGTGGGGTCGGATTTGAAACAAACATAATATAAAGGGTCGTGTGTAGGGACTTTATGTTCTTAGTGTCTTTGTGTGAGATATTGTTTTTACGGTTCGTATTCCCACATAGAGAGAAAGGATTTTAATTTTCTTTTGTTCGGGCTTTTCCTTAGTTTGTTTAGAGCGTTTTCTTCTATTTGTCTTATTCTTTCTCGTGAAACGTTGAACATCAATCCGATTTCTTCAAGGGTCTTGATTTCTCTGTCTACCAGTCCATAGCGGAGTTCCAATACCTTTTTTTCCCTGGGGGATAAAGTATTATTTAAAATTTCGCAAAGACTTTCGCTTAACAATGTCAACATGGCTTTCTTTGCTGGAGAAGGTGCTTTTTCTTTTGCGATTATATCCGCGTAGATAAGTTCTCCGTCTTCCGAAACCGGCTCGTCCAGTGATTTTGTTGCATCGCCTAAAGTTTGAGCAAATCTTATCCGTTCTTCTGAAATTCCGATATTCTCGGAAATTTCCTCCAGAGTGGGTTTGATACCGTTTCTCTGAAGAAATTCTCTTTGTGACTTTGTTATTTTGTTGATAAGAGTTAATGTGTGAGTAGGAATAGAAAAGGAATCGGATTGTTCGGCGAGAGTCTTTATTATTGCTTGTTTGATCCACCAGATGCCGTAGGTTGAGAACTTATAACCTTTGGTATGGTCGAATTTTTCTACAGCTTTTATTAAACCGGCGTTACCTTCCTGAACTATATCCATAAAACTGACGCCGCTTTTTTTGTATTTTTTAGCGATAGAGAAGACCAGACGAGTATTTCCCTCGATGAGTTCTCTTTTTGCCTGATAGAAGAATTTTTCCCATTTTTTGACAGAGTTGCTTATATAATTGACTTCTTTCCAGTCCGAATGAATCTTAAACTGAAAATTTTTAATTTCTTTGATTAAATCCTTTAATTCCTTCTTTAATTTTTTTCTTTCTTTTGCGGAGTTTGCATTTTTGAATTTCTCTCTCAGATTTCTGATGTTGGCTGCTTTTTTCTTAAAATTGTCGTGTATTTCTTGCTGTAAATGCATGAGTTTTTTCAAATACGGAGTTTGTATTCTTAGCTTTAGTATAAATTTGATTATGTTTTTTTCATATCTTTTGTATTTAAATTTATATATCTGTTTTCCGGTTCTAAGATATGCGTCTTTATACTGGACCATTTTTGATTTCCATTTTTCGATACGTTTCATTATTTTGAATAAAATTTTCTTATCTTTATGTCCTTCGTAACTTTCATTCCATTTATGAGTGTCCAGGTATAAGAACTGTTTTATCAAAAAAGATGATTGCTCGATTTCCTTCTTATAGGATAAAAACTTATCTATTACCGGGGGAGATCTAAATAGGTATCTCGAGATCGTTGTACGACCTTTTTCCAGTTTTTTCCCAATTTCATATTCTTCTTCTTTTGTAAGCAAGGAAATACTGTCGATGTCGCGGAGGTAGAGTTTCATGGGCTGGTCTACAGCTAAATGGGAAATTTTGTCGGAATCGGTATCGTATTTTAGATTTTTTTCCTCTTCTTCCGATGCTTCTTCCTTCTCATCTCCTATTTCGGCTAAGATCTCGTTCAGTTTTTCTTCGGTTATATTCAGTTTTTCTTTCACTTCATCGAGATAGATGTTTCCGTCTTTATCCATGAAATTTAAAATTTCCGACCACACGAGATTTTTATCTTCCAAAATTACTTTCCTTTATAAGTTTTTGCATTTTTGTGCCAAGTTCACTTATATCTTTTAATAGAGATGCCGCTTTTACCGAATCCTCATCTTGTTTTCTGAATTTTTGGTATTCCATCTGTTTTTCTTTTGTTATTTCGTTTAATAATATTATTATTGTAGAGTTGATGGTTGAGTTTACGGGTTCTTCACTTTTTTTCATCAGGTAATCTACAAAATTCGGAGGAAGAGAGTTTATAATATCCTTGATTTTCAAATCTGAGCCTTCTTTTAGTAATCTGAAATATTTTTTTAGATGAGGATTTTTTATATGATTTTCATCTATGATGGAGAAAACAGAATCTTTTATTTCGGGGTTTTTTGACATTGCATATATGAGGTATAGTTCGTGTTCTTCTCTTTCCTCTATATCCGTTTTTTTCTGAGGAATTATCGTTGATTTTTTTGCCCTGGTTCTGTCCAGCGATTCTCTGCTGATTGCGAGTTTCTTTGCGATAAAATCTTCATATATTTCTCTTTTCGAAGGTTCTTTGATTGCTTCAAGTACTGAAGCGATTTCATCTATAGCTTTTGTAAGTTCCGTGGGTGAAGAAAGTTTGTATTTGTTTTTTATCCTGTCAAGCATCCAATCGATAAAATCATTTGATTCTTTTAGTAATTTTTCAAAGTTTTCTTTGCCTTCTTTCCCTATTATCTCGTCAGGGTCTTTACCTTTCCCGCTTTCCGCTATTTTTACGTTTATTCCTTCATCAAGAAGCATACCTAAAGATCTGAGTGTTGCTGCCTGTCCGGCGGCGTCTTCGTCGAAGAAAAGAATAACCTCTCTGGCATAACGTGAGATTAACTCCGCCTGGTCCGAAGTCAAAGAAGTTCCGAGGCAGGCAACGGCATTCTTTAATCCGGTTTGATAAAGGGATAAGAAATCAAAATATCCTTCTACAAGTATGACTTTCTCTAATTTTCTTATTTCTTCTTTGGTATGCCATAAGCTGTAAAAATTTTTGCCTTTCTTATGTATAGGTGTATCCGGTGAATTAAGATATTTCGGACCTCTTTTGCTGAGTCTTCTGCCTCCGAAGCCGATAATTCTACCTGAAGAGGAAAAGAGCGGAAATAGAAGCCGCAGGAAGAAGGTATCTTTTACCCCCCCGTTACTTTTCTTTACGAGACCGCTTTTTACCAAATCCTGGATTTTGAATTCTTTTTTCGCTTTTGGTAAGAAATTGCTTCCGTATGGGGCAAAACCCAATTTAAATTCTTCTATGGTATCCGTTCTGATGGCTCTTTTTTTTAAATAATTGAGAACCTCGGGAGAATTAAGTAATTCTTTATGATAGAAATCCGCCGCAAAATTGTGTATT
>Ga0315551_10000781_pt1 | contig 25086 bp, 17 predicted proteins | sample SalMarSW160290MG_FD_203678 | JGI IMG/M metagenome (GOLD analysis project Ga0315551, IMG submission 203678) | Salt marsh sediment microbial communities from the Plum Island Ecosystem LTER, Massachusetts, United States - Salt Marsh Sediment SW1602-90 ...
CCCCAATTATCGACCCCGAGTATAACTACGAGTCCATCAATGTAGAGAACCAGCAAAATAATCCCGACTCTCTTCTCTGGTGGATGAAGCGCACCATTGCTCTCAGGAAGCGGTTTAAGGCTTTTGGGCGAGGGAGCCTTGAGTTCCTGCAACCGAAAAATCGCAGGATTCTAGCTTTCCTTCGCCGCTACCAAGATGAGGCCATCCTGGTCGTGGCCAACCTTTCGCGTGCCGCCCAGCAAACTCAACTTGACCTTGCCGAATTTCAAGGAAGGGTGCCAGTTGAGCTCTTCGGACGGGCGGAGTTTGCTCCCATTAACGATGGTCAATACTACTTCACCCTTGGCCCATATGTTTTTTACTGGCTTTCCCTCGAATCGGAACGCGCTGAGACGCTTCGCTTTCGTGCCTTGTCTCCAGAGGCCGTGGTGACCCTTCCCACTCTGGCTGAGACAGAGGAAAAGCTCTTTAAAAAAGAGAGTCGGTTTGTCCTGGAAGCAGTCCTGCTGGACTACATACGGGGGCGCCGATGGTTCCGTGGGAAAGCGCGAGACTCCTGGGCACTGCAGATTTTAGATATCATACCTATACATTCTCCAGGGTTTGCTGCCAACCTTGTCTTGATTGAAGTGGAATATACTGAAGGAGACCCGGAGACATATGTACTTCCCCTTACCAGCGCCCCTGCCGAGCAGGCAGACGAAATTATAGCTGAGTATCCTCATGCTGTTATCGCCCGCCTGAAACCCGGAAAAGGAGATGGTGACAACGAGAGCTTACTCTATGATGCTCTGGTAAACAAGAACTTTTGCAAATTCCTAATAGAAGCCATTGGTCGACGGCGTCACTTCAAAGGAAAGACTGGCGAAATCTTGGCCTCACGAACCCGAGCCTTTCGTAATGCCCGCGGATCGGCTGAAGCCCCCTTGGAACCTGCTCCCATTAAGGCAGAGCAGACCAATACATCTGTGGTCTACGGAGATCGGCTAATCCTCAAACTATTTCGCCGCCTCGAAGAGGGAATTAATCCTGAATTGGAAATCGGTCGGTTTCTCACAGAAAGAACTGCTTTCCCCTATATTTCACAGGTAGCTGGTGCCCTTGAGTACCATCGTAAGAAGGGCGAGATAATAACTCTAGCTACCCTTCAGAGCTTTGTACCGAACGAAGGAGATGCCTGGCAATATACTCTGGACTTCCTCAATCGTAATTTTGAATATGTACTGGCACATCCCACAGTACAGGTGCCACCCGTTCCTGAGAAACACCTGTTGTCCTTGCTCAAGGAGCCACCTGCGCTGGCTCAAGAGACCATCGGTCCCTATCTCATTTCGGCACAACTCTTAGGAAGGCGCACTGCTGAACTCCATGTAGCCCTAGCCTCAGCACCGGGTGACCCTGGCTTTGCCCCAGAGCCATTCTCTCTTATTTACCAGAATTCCCTCTACCATGCCATGCGGAGCTTTGCTACGCAGACATTGCAACTGCTGCGGGAGCGGCTAAAAGAACTCCCGGAGGAGCTTAGGGAAAATGCTCAACAGGTTCTAGACTCGGAGAAGAGCATCGTTGAACGCTTTCAGTTGCTTCGCAATCGAAAAATTTCGGCGGCACGAATACGCTGCCACGGGGACTACCATCTAGGACAGGTGCTCTATACGGGTAAGGATTTCGTTATCATTGATTTTGAGGGCGAACCGGCACGCCCCTTGAGCGAGCGGCGAATCAAGCGGTCACCTCTAAGGGATGTTGCTGGTATGATACGTTCGTTCCACTACGCTGCCCACAGCGCGCTACTCCACCAATCCTCATTGGCACTTAAACTGGAGGACCTGCTTGCGCTGGAACATTGGGCGCAATTCTGGTACGTCTGGGTTTCATCATCTTTCCTTATGTCCTATTTGAACGGCGTTGAACAAGCCCACTTGCTTCCTGATGACCCGGAACAACTAAGGATTCTTCTGGACGCCTATCTCTTAGAAAAGGCTGTTTATGAAATTGGCTATGAGCTGAATAATCGCCCAGACTGGTTGAAGGTGACACTTCAGGGTATATTACAACTACTGAAAGCTGAAGAATAAGCATCGGCTGTGAAGATATTCTTCGAGATACTTAAGTAAGCGGCATATGCGGTTACACAAAGCAATTCAGAGAGGAGATATTATTCAGAAATGACACAGGGAAAGGACAGAAAGGAAGAGGTACCCTCAAAGGATAAGATAAATGCTCAATCAGTGCGCTATGACATAAGCATGCTGGGCAATGACGACCTTTTTCTCTTTAATGAAGGGTCTCATTATCGACTTTATGAGAAGCTTGGAGCCCATTACATAACGGTGGATGGGGTGGAGGGAACCTATTTCGCCGTGTGGGCACCTAATGCCAAGCAGGTCTCTGTCATAGGTGAGTTTAATGGCTGGGATAAGTCGAGCCATCCACTGTGTCCAAAGGGACAATCCGGTATCTGGGAAGGATTTATCCCCGGTGTGGCCAAGGGAACAATCTACAAGTATTACCTCGTCTCTCATCGCCGCGGCTATCGTGTGGAGAAAGCCGACCCATTTGCCTTCTATGCTGAAACGCCTCCCAAAACAGCCTCCATTGCCTGGGATTTGGATTATAGCTGGGGAGACCAGGCGTGGCTGGATAAACGACACGCTCACAATGCCCTTGATGCTCCCATCTCCGTCTACGAGGTGCATCTGGGCTCCTGGCAGCGGGTACCTGAGGAGGGGAATCGTTACCTTAGCTACCGGGAACTGGCTCCCAGGCTGGCTGATTACCTGAAGCAGCTGGGATTTACCCATGTTGAGTTTCTACCGGTAATGGAGCACCCGTTCTATGGCTCCTGGGGCTATCAGGTAACAGGATACTTTGCCCCGACGAGCCGCTATGGTACCCCCCAGGATTTCATGTACCTTGTTGACTATTTACACCAGCATGACATAGGTGTAATCCTCGATTGGGTACCTTCTCATTTCCCCAATGATGAACACGGACTGGGATATTTCGATGGAACACATCTCTACGAGCACGGTGACCCGAGACAGGGCATCCATCCCGACTGGAATAGTTTTATTTTCAACTATGGTCGGGACGAAGTGAGGAGCTTTCTTCTTAGCAGCGCGCTGTTCTGGCTAGACAAATACCACGCCGATGGTTTACGTGTAGATGCAGTGGCCTCCATGCTCTATCTGGATTACGGCCGTAAAGAAGGTGAGTGGATACCCAACAAGTATGGAGGGCGGGAGAACCTGGAAGCTATTGCCTTCTTACGTCGCTTTAATGAAGCGGTTTATCAAGAAAGCCCTGATGTACAAACCATTGCTGAGGAATCCACTGCCTGGCCTATGGTATCCCGTCCAACTTACCTGGGAGGCCTGGGATTTGGCCTGAAGTGGGACATGGGCTGGATGCATGATACCCTCGAGTATATGACCAAGGACCCCATATATCGGAAACACCATCATAATAACCTGACCTTCCGCTTAATTTATGCCTTTTTCGAAAACTTTATCCTGCCGCTTTCCCACGATGAAGTTGTACATGGCAAAGGCTCGCTCTTAGGAAAGATGCCGGGAGACGACTGGCAAAAGTTCGCCAACTTGAGGCTCCTTTTCGGTTATATGTATGCCCAGTCCGGTAAAAAGCTCCTATTTATGGGAGGAGAGTTTGGCCAATGGCGGGAGTGGGCTCATGACGAGAGCCTGGAATGGCACCTCCTTAACTACCCGCCACACTCGGGTCTTAAATGCTGGGTTGAAGACTTAAACCGCTTTTATCGGGGACAGCCGGCTCTCTATGAATTGGATTTTGACCAAGCAGGCTTCGAATGGATTGACTGCAATGATGTCGAGCACAGTGTGGTCAGTCTGATGCGCAAAGGGCGTTCACCAGACGATCTTCTTGTGGTCGTTTGTAACTTCACTCCCACAACACATTCTAATTATCGAATCGGCGTACCGCAGCCAGGCTTATGGAAAGAGCTATTAAACAGTGACGCCAGGGAATACGGAGGCAGTGGTCAAGGTAATCTGGGCGGGAAGGAAGCAGCGCCGATCCCCTTGCATGGCCGCCCCTATTCCTTGACCATCACCCTGCCGCCTCTGGCCGCTGTGTTTTTTAAATCCTCTCAGTGAGACGCAGGTTCCAAAATTGACTGTATAATTGATTCATGACCTTTTGGGGCCGGCGTTATACTATGGTCCCGCGATAGAATTTTCCCCTGAGAGTTGGGCACTGCCGTCAGTATTTTGGTCCCTCCAAGGTCAACGCCAAGAATTAATTCATCAGCATTCTCACACAATTTTGAACTACTGCTATGCTCCCTCAGCTATATGAGTACGCCCTTTTGCCCAAAACTGGCCTTTCTTTATAAAAGTAAGGCCTGCTCTTGATTTTACTCATAGATTATCCTGGTGGGTATCTTCGTAGCCTCACTCCCGAGCTTGGCAAAAACTGTCAGCTTGGATTGTATACATCCTCTCCCGACTTGCAGACCTTGTCCCAATGGCGATAATAGTTTTTACAGTTTATATTATATTGTATACTGGGGCAGATAATAAAAAAGACGGTAAGGTCTCATGAACAATCAAAGGCAGGTTCCCATTATTTACAATTTATTCCCTCGGTTAGCAGGGACCATGCCCGATTGGCTTCAGCACGCATCCCGCGCCGCGGAAATGGGTTTCAACTGGCTGTATATCAACTCGATCCATTACCCAGGGTTTTCTGGCAGCTTGTATGCTGTAAAGCACCACTTCCGTATTAATCCACAATTTTTGCCTCCCGATGCCGAGAAGGACGACCTGGCCGTCTTGGCGCAAACTCTTCGAAGATTTCAGGATTTGGGGCTCTGGCCAATGATTGACCTGGTCATCAACCACACTTCGCGCGACTGTCCTTTAATTAACGAACACCCAGCCTGGTATGTTCATGATGAACATGGTGAAATCGTCAGCCCTTTTGCCCGGGATCCCGATAACCCGGAAAAGGTGACGGTATGGGGTGACCTGGCGGAGATAGACAACGAAGGTTCAAGTGACAGAGAAAGCCTCTGGGCCTACTGGGCCGAGCTTGTAAAACGCTACCTTCGGCTGGGGTTCAAAGGCTTCCGGTGTGATGCAGCGTACAAGATACCTTCTACCCTCTGGCGCTATCTGGTTGAGGAAACAGTAAGTATTGACCCGGAGGCGATGTTTTTTGCTGAAACACTGGGATGCGCTGAGGAGGAAGCCCTGGCGCTGCACAATGCCGGGCTGCATTACTTCTTTAATAGTTCCAAGTGGTGGGACTTCATACAGCCCTGGTGTCTGGAGCAACATGAGAAGTTCGGCAAGATTGCCCCATCTATCTCTTTCCCCGAGAGTCATGATACGACTCGCCTTGCTGCTGATACGGGTGGCAACGAGGCTGTGCAGCGTCAGCGTTATGCCTTTGCCGCGTCATTTTCCGCCGGGCTTATGATACCTATTGGCTATGAGTTCGGCTTCAAGAAAAAATTAGATGTTGTTTCCACTCGCCCTACAGATTGGGAGCCAGCCTCGTTCGATCTCCAGAGATTTATAAAGAGGGTTAACAAACTCAAGATAGAATATTCTCTGCTCCATGGGGAAGGGAAATTAAAGACGGTCGCAAGCGATAAGAGCATTCTTATGTTAGAACGGCGTTCAGAGCAAGCTCCTGGGCAGCTAGCTTGGGTCTTGGTAAATAAGAGTAAGGGCAGACATACATCAGTAACCCTCGATGGCATTGCCCTCAGCCCCCGGCATCGCTTGCATCGCATTTGCCGAAGTGAGAACTCCTCGCCCGAACTGCCGGTTTTAGGGCAGACCATTGTGCTTGACCCCGCCGAGGTGATACTGCTCTTGGAATCCTAACAAGGCAATGCTAATATTTTATGAGGACAGGAGAGCATGAACTTTCCCAGAGCAAGCGGCATATTATTGCACCCGACCTCACTCCCGGGTCAATTCGGGATAGGAGAATTGGGAAAGGAGGCTTATCAGTTCGTAGATTTTCTGGCCAGCACTGGGCAGCATATTTGGCAGATTCTACCCCTGGGCCCCACCGGCTACGCTAACTCTCCATACCAGTGCCTTTCTGTCTTCGCTGGAAATCCGCTGTTTGTAAGTCTGGAAAGACTGGTCGAAGATAAGTTCCTGGAACCTGCTGACTTAGAGAATAGGCCCTCCTTCCCTAAAGATAGGGTTGACTATGGCCCAGTCATCAAGTTTAAGACGCCCTTGTTGAAAAAGTCCTTTGAGACCTTCCAGAGGAAAGCTGCTCCAAGTGAGCGGAAGCAATTCGAAGTTTTCTGTCAACAGAACACTTCTTGGCTTGAAACTTACTCCCTGTTTATGGCATCGAAAGAGGCTCATGGCCTCGCTGCCTGGAACACGTGGGAGGAAGGCATCCGAAGACGGCAGCTGAAGTCTCTCGAACGCTGGAGCAAGAAGCTGGACAACGAAATCCGCTGCCACAAATATCTACAATATCAGTTTTTTAAGCAGTGGTCCGAACTAAAGAAGTATTGCAATGAGCGTGGAATCAGGCTCATCGGTGATATGCCAATATTTATTGCCCTTGATAGCGCTGAGGTATGGGCACATCCGGAAATGTTCTATCTGGATACCAATTGTAAACCAACGGTGGTGGCTGGGGTGCCGCCTGACTATTTTTGCAAGACAGGACAGTTATGGGGAAATCCTCTCTATCGCTGGGATGTAATGGCCAGGGACGGCTATACCTGGTGGATCGAGCGCTTTCGGGCAACACATGCTTTAGTGGACATCATCAGGTTGGACCATTTTCGCGGCTTCGAGAAATACTGGGAGGTTCCAGGCACAGATATCACTGCCATGAACGGGCGGTGGGTCTCCGGACCGGGGGTTGAACTCTTCAAAGCCGTGCAGAAGGCATTAGGCACCCTCCCCATTATTGCCGAGGACTTAGGGATAATCACACCAGAAGTAGACGCACTCAGAGACCAGCTCGGCTTTCCGGGGATGCGGGTTCTACAGTTTGCCTTTGGCAGCGACCCCAAAGCTGATGATTACAAGCCTCACAACTACCCGCGAAACTGTGTAGTATACACTGGCACCCACGACAACGATACAACCATTGGCTGGTTCCAAGGTAGCGCAATAGAGCATACCACTCAGAGCAGGGAAGAGATAAAGAGAGAGAGGCAGGCTGCCTTGAAATATCTTGGCACAGATGGGCACGAGCTCAATTGGGATTTCATTCGCCTGGCTATGATGTCTGTCGCCGATACAGCTATCACCCCTATGCAAGATGTTTTGGGATTGGGCAGCGAAGCCAGGATGAATTGTCCCGGTACCACGGCGGGGAACTGGTGTTGGCGTTTTGTGCCTGATATGCTGACCGAAGAAATCAAAGACAGGTTAAAGGAATTAACTGCACTCTATGGAAGGTGATTACGGCTTGATGGTTTTGTACCGAAAGGTTTATCAGGTTGAAAAACTAGCCTACAGTTAAGAAAATAAGCCAGCTTGCAACCGTTGAAAAATCCATCGTTTTGTGACTCCTTAACTCTATAGTATGTCCTGGACGCCGCACAAAAAACCGTTGACAATTTCTTAGATAGCGGTATGATAGCCTTAATAAGAAATAGTACTATAAGACCAGCATAAGGTTGGGGGTCAAGTGTGTGCGTAAGAGAGTTTTCCGAAACCCAGGGTCACTGCCAGGCAAAGCTGCCCAATTTATTGGGCAGCTTTTTTGTCATTGCGAGGCTGCCGAAGGCAGCCGAAGCAATCTTGTGGAGGGGCATTAGATTGCCGCGCACCTTTCAGGTGCTCGCAATGACGACGGAAAACAGCCTGATGAATCAGGCAACTACAAAAATCCGGAGGGAGAAAAACAAGGGGTTCGTGGGGCGGGGATTTATTCCCCGCCAAAACCGTAAGGATTTTCTGACTTACCAGCTTGCTATTATTAGCATCAGAAGCAGGGCTCAGCCGCCATCACCCAATCTACTGATTTTTAACCGAATGTGGATGAAATTGTAGGAAAATCAGAAGAATGTGTCGAAAATCTGCGACATCTAGCAAATCTTAACAGGATTTAAAAATTTATATGCTAAAATCATATGCGAACCAACAATATGCAAGGCTGTTCAGAAAGAGCTTGATAGTGTGAGGGGTAATCTACTATGAATGAGGAGTTTGGGGAAACTAAACTATTACTTACTCTGTGCAGACAACTCTGGAGCCGGTTATGTCGCCATCCCGAGTCGATATGGGAAATCCGGGAAAAATATGGACGAAATAAGAAGAGGGAGATAATATCGAATTAATATAATTTAGGGTGAGTGATATGCCTAGAGTATCATTTGGAAGTCGTGTAGTACAAAAGTTAAAACGTGTGAGCCTGGATCATAATCTGTTAGAAAATCTTCAAGTTAAAGAAGGCGATACTATTGACCTATATTTTGACACTGACGAGCAAGCGATTGTCATTAAGAAGTCTAATGCTAAGGGCGCTAAGATAGACAAATAAAAGTATGAATATGGGACTCGGCTGGACGCTGAATTGAACTATCCACCATACCTCCGCACTTAATGGCGGAGCTATGGTTATATTGTCGTTGCGAGCCACCTCCCCTTTCCTGTAATTGTGAGCACATTAAAGGTGCGCAGCAATCTCCACCTTCACCTGCCCCACCAGGATTGCGGAGCCTATTCTGAGGCGTAAGCGAGGAATCTCGCTCCTTGCGATGATAGGGAAAGGAAGAGCTTTCTCCGGCGGAGAAAACGACTATAATAGGCTTGTTGGCGCTGGTTTCAGTGGGCACTGGCTATATTGGCAACGAGGCGGCAGGATAGAGGTTCAGAGTGTACCTGAAGGTGAAATCACACAAAAGCCTGGATTGTTACCTCACTACATAAACTAGTGGAATGTTACCTCCGTCTGTAGTGTAGACAGAATTTCTCATAGTTGCGGTAGCGAACCGCATACAGTAAGATATGGCAAACGAATGAAACTTGAGCTGATTGTCCCAGCTGTAAAAGAGAATGTAAAAATACTGGGGAAACTCGTTCTGCCACCACTTGGAATGGCATCAATCGCTGCTTTAACGCCGCCAGAGGTCGATGTTTCACTAACTGATGAGAGTATCACTAAGGTTGATTTCGAGAAGGAAGTCGACTTGGTGGGTATAACGGCACTGACTTACACGGTGCACCGTGCCTATCAGATCGCCGATTCCTTCAGAACCAGAGGCGTGAAGGTTGTCATGGGCGGTATCCATCCCAGTGTCATGCCTGAAGAAGCCAGCCTGCACGCCGATGCCGTAGTTGTTGGGGAAGCTGAGGGGATTTGGGGGGATGTAATCGAGGATTTTAAGGCAAACAAGCTGCGAAGAATTTACAGGCAGAATAAACTTCCCAGCCTCGTCGGTTTGCCCATACCTAGGCGGGACCTATACGATAAAGGGGCCTACCACTACACGAATACGCTTTGGGCTACTAGAGGTTGTCCCTACTCCTGCTCCTACTGCTCGGTCAGCACTATTTTCGGCCGCAAATATCGCTGCCGACCAGTAGACGAAATAACTAAGGAAGTTGAAACCCTCGACAGAAGTAAAATCATCGGCTTCGTTGACGATAACATCATCGGTAACTCCAGGTTTGCTAAGGAACTCTTCTGTGCTCTTATTCCGCACAAAATTAAGTGGATTAGCCAGTGTTCAGTGGCGTTAGCAAGCGATGATGAACTGCTGAAATTGGCTGCTGACAGTGGTTGCCTTGGTCTGATCATCGGATTTGAGTCGTTATCTCAGGCAAACCTGACAGCGGTAGGTAAAAAGATCAATGTAGTCAACGAATACGAAGACGTCATAAGGAAAATCCATGCACATGGTATCGGCATCCATGGCTGCTTCATATTGGGTCTAGATGAAGATGCTGTAGATATATTTGAACGTACCCTTCATTTCGCTCAAAAAATGCGACTGGAAAGTGCCCAGTTTGCGTCGCCGGTGCCGTATCCAGGTACCGCTTTAAGTGAATCTATGGACAAGGCTGGTCGAATAGTTACCAAGGACTGGTCACAGTATTGCGGGACCACAATTTGTCTTGAGCCAAAGAAAATGTCACGAGAGACGCTGCAACAAAAGTGCGTGTGGGTCTGGCGTGAGTTCTACAGCCTGCCGTCAATTTTGAGCAGGTTGGGAGTTAGACGCCGTTTTTTGGTGCCACTCTGGGCACTGAATCTTGGGTGGCGCTCTTCCTTCCGGAGGAAGTATCGTTAGGAAAGGGATCCCATTGCGCGTCGTCCGCAATAGTACCACAACTTTGTGGCAAACACCTCAAGTAGGGCAGGATCCAATGTGAAGTCGTCAGCATTACACCTTTGTCCAGACTGTGCAGTACGGCCAACAATTACTTGTTTTGTTACCTAGCTACGCGAGTCATCGAGTTGTTACCCTATAAATTGTTGTGCTCGACACGTAAATACCAGCGCACTTGACCTCTCCAGTCCATGTTTGGTACAATCTCTCCTAGAAAGGAGGCAAGCGGTCTCCGCCTTTTTTCTAAGCTGAATGGGGTTCAGGTGGTCGGCGGCTCAAATCCTCTCACCCCGACTTTGAAAACAAGCAACCAAGAAGTCGTGAGACAGCAAAAGCGCTCACGTGCGTTTCCTAAGCGTAATCTTCATCCAGATATCTGTCAGCGCCATCTGGTAGTTGCCTTTGAATGCCGTCTGTTCTAGAATGTCCTTAATTGTGGTCTGGTATTCTTCCCTGGCGAAACCATGTAGTTCAGAGATTTTAGGTCCAAGTCGGGAAACCAGAAACCCATATTCCTCGTTAATTTTTCTTCTATCAGCCCGGTTGCTGAAAACCTCAGGACACCCATCGTATATCCAGGCTTCCTTGCCGGTTTTTAGAACGCGGTAGCATTCATCAAACACCATGCGGGGGGTTTTCCAGTGGTGCGAAGCGCCCGTACTAACCACAAGGTCTATCGAGTTATCCTTGAAAGGGAGTTGGGACACATTGCCAAACACAAATCGAGCATTATCGATGCCTTTGGCATGGCGTCTTGCAATCTTGACCATTTGCCTGCTGAGGTCTATGCCATAGACCTGCAGGTTGGGTGCTCTCTTTGCAATCTCTATTGCCAAATAGCCTGTTCCCGACCCCAAATCAAGGATAGTCCCGTTTCCCATCTTCTCTACTATGTCATTAGCTATCTTTGTTTCGGGCTTTCGAAGAACTTTTGCCACTGTCGCATTGTAGAATATGGCACCAGGGGTTGGGATTGCTTCAGGCTTCCTCAGTAAATCCTTGATGAATCTTGTTAGAGACATGCTCATTCCCCAAGCAAGATGTCGTTGAAATCACGCCAGTGGGAGGTCCACTTCGCCCATCTTAACATATCCTTTGGTATTCTGGGTACATAATCCTAATTTGTAGTAGGCCTAATCCTTCACCTTGTGAAGGATGGTGTCCTTGGAATACGGCGCGTGAAGAGTATACGTGGTTTGGGCTGTATTTGTGAGAGAAGAAACATCTCGTTGAGAAATATCATGTTGGTAGAAGTGTTCTGAAAGTGTAAAATAGAAATAAAATTCTAAAATTGGAGGTGTGTAAGATGGATTATGAATCGATATTGATAGGTGTATGGCTGGGTACAATTATAGCTGGTATCGTACTTGTGTTGAATGGTGCGGTGCAACTCGCAGTAAGAAATAAAACGGGCCCGTGGAAAGATGGGGGTGCAAGTTTCTTAGCTGGTATCATTGTTGCGGGAGTGTCGATAGGTATGATGGTGTGGCTAGGATCAAGACTTATTCCTCCCCCCGGTTGATTAATAAACAATAGATAAAATAGAAAGGAGGCAAGCAGCCTCTGCCTTTTCTACTAGCTAAATAGGGTTCAAGTGATTGGAGGTTCAAATCTTCTCACCCCGATTCTTGAATTGGAAATAAAATGGTCAGGCCATCTGAGTGGCCCAAACTCATAAAGGGGTCGCTAGAATCAGCCAGGTAATGGCCTCTCCGGTCTCATTCTTATAGCCTCCAAAATGTCATAATTTTGTAATTATTTGTGAGTCGATTTTATGACTATTTAAGCTCCTATCTGCTAAATTTCATTGAACTTCTGGTAATTCATCGGAGTTAAAGGCGACATGTATACTGTTCAGATAGAGACATTGTGAAACTGTTAATATGAATTCACAGACTGCTGACATCAATATAGTCGGTAACAAGACCGACGTCGACGAAGCCATTCGCTGCGAGCAACTAATCAAGCGCTATCCGGAAGGCAATATTCTGGCCGTGGACCGGCTCGATTTGAAGGTACACAGAGGGGAAATCTTCGGCTTGCTTGGCCCTAATGGTGCTGGCAAGACGACGACTGTGGGGATGCTCACCACGCTGGTAGTCCCGACAGGCGGCAAAGCTATAGTGGCTGGTATCGACGTCGTCGCTTATCCCGCGCTAGTTAAGCAGATGATCGGTGTTGTGGCCCAAACGAATAACCTCGATCGGGCACTGACCGTGTGGGAAAACCTCTATTATCATGGCCTTTTTTTTGGGATGAGCGCTAGAGAGAGCCGTGAGGCAGCGGACAAGTTCCTGGTGGAATTTCACCTCACGGAACGGGCCAAGGCGGATGTGATGGCCATTTCCGGCGGTATGGCGAAACGGCTCCAGGTGGCTCGTGCCCTGTTACATCACCCGTCGGTCCTCTTTCTCGATGAGCCCACGGCCGGCCTTGACCCACAGAGTCGCCTTGCCCTGTGGGATATTCTCGGTAAACTGCACACCGAAGGTCAGACTATCCTGTTGACCACGCATTATATGGAGGAGGCAGATTCGGTCTGCGACCGGATAGCTATTATGGACTATGGCCATATTCTCGCCATGGACACACCGAAGAATCTAAAGGAATCGGTCGGCGCTGACCATATCGTAACCATATCAGCAACAGGCGACTTAGACGCCTTCGCCCGGCTCCTTCGAGACCAAGTCGAAGGGGCGACCACAAGCCGGCTACTCGACAATACTATCCAGCTCCACATTAAAGGCGCGGTTGGCATACTGCCCAAGGTAGTCGCCGTCGCTGAACAGGGAGGCTTCAATATCACTGACTTATCTGTGGCCGAGCCCTCTCTCGAAACTGTCTTCATCAATCTGACCGGAAAGGAGCTACGCGACTGATAAGTACCATGGCTGCTATACCAAATGTTCAAACACCAAAGCTGGCCCGGTCAGCAGGAGCCGCCAGCCGTGCCGCCTTCAATGCCTTGCTGCTGCGTGACCTGACGGTGCTAAAAAAGAACCTGGGTGTCTTCATCGCCCGCACTCTTATCCAGCCCTTTCTCCTGGTCTTTGTTTTCCTGTACGTATTTCCCCAGATCGGCCAGGGCATTGGAGGAAGTTCAGGCGCCAGCGGCGAATCATCATTCGCTACCATACTGGTGGCCGGCGTCGTGGGCCTCTCCATTATGTTCCAGGGAATCCAGGCCGTGGCGTTGCCCCTGGCCAACGAATTCAGCTATACCAAAGAGATTGAAGACCGGGTGCTGGCACCTCTGCCGGTATCCCTCGTGGCCATCGGCAAGGTTGTTGCGGGAGCCATCCAGGGCTTTATCGCCGCGGCAGTCGTGTTCCCCATCGCCGCAGTTGTCCACGCCCAGGGTGTGCAGCCAAACCTTTCGGTACACTGGCTACTCCTGCTCACACTGATTCCTCTCACCAGCATCATGACCTCCAGTTTCGGCTTAGTTTTGGGAACCCGTATCTCACCGCGCAACATCGGAATCATGTTCGGGTTTATTGTCCTGCCCCTAACCTTCCTCGGCGGCACTTACTACCCCTGGACAACTCTGTCAGCTATCAAGGTCGGCGGCTTCCCCTGGCTGCAGGCATTGGTCTGTGTCAACCCGCTTATCTACGTGACCGAGGGCTTTCGTGCCGCGTTGACCACGGCGCCGCACATGCCACTATATGTTATCTACCCCGTGCTCGTGGCATTCTGTTTCCTGTTCCTCTGGGTCGGCTGCCGGGGCTTCCACAGGAGGGTCATTAGCTAGCACTATCTTCGCTCGCCGATGTACAATAAGTGTAAACAAAGATGAATGTCCGATGATCGGGAAGGAAAAATACAAGTAGAAGGAAGATTAAGATGTTAAGAGGCGGCATACCTATCGGCAAGGTTTTGGGTATATCACTAAGGCTTCACTATTCCTGGTTTTTCATTTTTGCATTGGTGACCTGGGCGCTGGCGGGCAGCTATTTCCCGTCTACCTACCCGGCCTGGAGCTTATCTGCCAGAATAGCCGCCGGTTTGATAACCAGTGTCTTATTCTTTGGCTCAGTCCTGGTCCACGAACTAATGCATAGCATAGTTTCTCAACGGCAGGGTGTACCGGTTCAGTCCATAACCCTCTTCTTTCTCGGTGGTGTTTCTCAAATTACCAGTGAACCTAAGCAACCTAGGGATGAATTCCGTATGGCCATCGTCGGCCCCTTAAGCAGTCTAGCAATCGGGGGTATATTTTTTGGCATTTACTTTGGATGGCGCAATGTAGACACCTTTGCAGTCCAGTTTATCACGGCTATTGCGTACTGGCTGGGATACATTAATCTGTTTCTGGGCGTCTTCAACCTTATTCCCGGTTTCCCTCTCGATGGCGGGCGCGTCTTAAGGTCATTAATATGGTGGCGCAGCGGTAACCTGAAAAGCGCCACGAGAATAGCTTCAAATATTGGAAGGGCGGTAGGCTTTATTTTCATCTTTGGAGGTATCTGGTTCATCTTTACAGGTAACTGGATTAACGGTATCTTGCTGGCGTTGATTGGCTGGTTTCTGGAGAGTGCCGCTGTTGGCAGCTATCAGCAGCTTCTGATGGAGGACATGCTCAAAGGCCACGTAGCCAGTGAAGTAATGTCCCGTGACTGCGTCGTAATTCCTCCGGATACTACTATTGACCAACTTGTGCATGGAAATATCTTGACCTCCGGACGCCGTTGTTTCCCCGTAGTTTCCGGCTCACAAATCATGGGCATGGTGACATTGCATAACATAAAGGCGGTACATCGAGAGCAGTGGAGCACAGAGACCGTCAAAGAAGCGATGACGCCGTTTGACAAACTCAAGTGGGTGCGGCCGGATGAAGAACTTTCCTCCGTACTCCGAATCTTAACTGAGGATAATATCAATCAGGTGCCTGTGGTCCAGGATGGCGAAATTGTGGGCATGGTAAGCCGTGAAAATGTGCTCAACTTTGTCAACATCCGCAGCAGGCTGGGCGTATAGTGTTTTTATGAAGCTCTGTATGCTGCCACGGTAGACGCCTAAGAGCCTCTCGTCTGAGAGGCTCTTTCTTTTTGTCCATTTTGCTCCCGCCCCTCTGGAGAGACTATAAAGGCTTCTCTCAATGGATTAAAAAGGAGTTTGGCGACTACCCGCCAAGAGAAATGTTGGTTAAGTTGGGAAGGATGAGTAAGGAGGAACGTGTAGAGCATCCTTGGTTTGGGGTGTATTTGTGGGAGAAGAAAGGGAAAAGGGGGTAGTTTGTGAAAGGTATTGGTTTTCTAGGATATGTGGGGCTGTATTGTATAATAAAAATAGGGATGAGTAGGGGAGGGAATTTTATTGACAGGCTATTAAGTAGTGGTATATCCTTTAGGCTACCTCATGTAAGTGCAGGTGGAATAATAAATGGAGCTAGTAAAAACAATACTGAGTTTAGGCCTGTCCGAAGCTTTTAACCCATGGATTGAGTTGAGGGGTATAATCCGGGAGCTAGGGGAGAGGCCAAAGGCAGAAATCGAAGGGCCACCTTTAACAATGGACCTGAAGGAAAAGAGGCAGCGGCTCGTGCTTCGTGTTAAGGCTATAGAATTTGAGCAAGAATGGGTAAGCTCTATTGAAGAGAGCAGTGCGGCGGCGTTGGATAAGATGGTACAAGGTAATAAGGTGTCGAAATTTTCTGAGGTCAAAACAGTGTGGCATGAGGCAATGTTTATGGAGCCGTATGCTCTCCCATTTCATGAGCTCTTGATTCTTGTTAAGGATCGGTTTCTTCAGGCAAGTGAATTGGCGGATGCAAGCACAGACGTTGGAATCATATTTGATCAGGCTGAAGGCAATACGGTAAAGCATTATCAGTTTGGTCCAATGGCGAAAGAACAATTGCTATCAGTGTTTCTAAACTGGCCAAAAGATGATCTTCCTGACAACTTTATTTTTTTGATTCTGAGATACGAGCAAAACAAGGCTTTTACGTTCGAACGTGAATATCTAAAGAAGTTTCTTGAAGCCGCGAATGAATGGGAGATTAGTCAAGCTCAATGGTTATTTGGATACCTACGAGGGAAAGGGGATTAGCAATGTCAATTGATGCCATGACTATTGGACGCTTACCTAGACTGAGCGAAGCAGAAGAGGTTCCCGTCGAGTTTCGGCCGGAGTTTGCAGACGTTGGGACACTTATTTGGAACAAGATAAAAGTGTCGTTGCGCAACTCTTTAAAGAGCTCTGGTTTTCCTCAGCCAAGTGCAGATTCCATACGGCAACGTTACGAGGAAATGGAAAGACCTCCATTGATTGTAGTTGCATCAGGAATAGCGGTACAAGCTGGTGAGTACGAAGAGAGGTTCGGCAGTATTGACTTGAAATACTATCGAGAGCACATGTCTCCCGATATGTTTAGGGCATTTGTTAGGCACATAGGCTCTATTAGTGGCCGAACAGATCTAAATATTACTGAGTTTGTAGATGACCTTGAGATTTAGTATGCGGCATGTTGATTGGGTGCAAGGGTTGACAATAGATGAACCGGTATACATGGATGCAAATATCTTAGTCGGCAGTCTCATTAGGAAGCATCCTCTCTACGGCAAGTGCGCAAATCTATTAGGAAAACTATTGGCAGACAAGGTTGAGATGATGCTGTCAATGGTTTCAGTGGACGAATCAATTTGGATAATAGCCAAACTTGCATATTGTGAAATGTATAACAGACCGTGGAATACTCACTGGAACCCAAGTATATACCAGAGGCAACGTGACAAAATCCTCCAATCATATGGGAGTTGGATTAGTTCCGTAGGAAAGGCCGTCGATGACTGGACAAATGCTGGTGCAAAAATTGACGTAGTACCAAAAACCCGTGCATTGTTTAAAGATGTTCTAGACCTTATTCCAGTATATATGAAGGATGTGAAGTTGACGCCAGCAGATGCTGTTCACTTGGCACTCGCTCAAAAGCATGCTCATAGCTTCTTAACTGCTGATTCAGATTTCGATGAAGTACGCCAGAATCCGCCAGCGGGAGATCTAGTGGTGATTAAACTAACGGCATAGTTGAGCAAATTTAGGCGTAAGTAAAAGGTGTGGAAACGGTATGTAGAATAGTAAGAAGCAGTCAAGAACGACTGAAAGTCGGGCAAAGCCTTTATTCTTGACAGCTAAGTTGCAAGATAATAAAGAGTGGGGGAGCTAATAATTGCTCCCCCTTGTTCCTATCTATTTACCTCTGAAGAGCTTTATTTTCCATGGGGTACTAGGTAGCAAGCCCCGCCGCTTTCAGGATATCTGGAACCACCTCTTCCCGACCTATGGCCATGACATGAACTCCATCGCATATGGATTCTTTTTCTAGTGTGGCAATCATCCGCCCCGCGATTTCTATACCCTTATTGATTGCCTCGCCTTTGGGGGCAGCCGCTAATTCGTCAATCAAGTTTTGGGGCACAGAGACGCCCGGGACATTTTCGGTCATATACTTCGCCATCCTGGCTGACACAAGCAAAATGATGCCAGCCAGTATCTTGACCGGGAACTGGCGGGCATGTTCCATAAACTTAGCAAATTTGTCCAGGTCATAGATGGCTTGAGTCTGGAAGAATTCGGCACCGGCTTCTACCTTCTTTTCAAACTTGATTAACTGAGGCTCAATCGGGTTTGCTTCAGGTGTGACTATGGCTCCGGCACAGAACTCAACAGCCCCGTCGAGCTCATTTTCTCCCAAGTCTTTGCCCGATTCCATCTGCCGAATTGTCTTCAGCAACTGTGCTGAATCCAGGTCGAAAACGCCCTTGGCCGCCTTGTGGTCGCCAACTACAACAGCATCTCCAGTCAGGCAGAGGACATTTCTTATGCCTCTGGTATATGCAAAGAGAAGCTCGGCTTGAAGGGCAAGGCGATTACGGTCGCGGCAGGTCATCTGCAGTATAGGCTCGCCTCCTTGCTCCTGAATAGCCAGGCAGCCGCCAATGGAGGGAAAGCGCATCACGGAACTCTGGTGGTCGGTAACGTTCAGCGCATCTACCTTATCCTTGAGAAGGTCAATATGGTGGAGCATCTTCTCAATGTTTGTCCCCTTTGGTGGACCGATTTCGCTGGTTATCACAAATTTACCGGATTTAAGAACTTCCCTAAAACTCTGCGCCATAGCTCCTCCTTCATGTAATCATGGTCGTTCGCGGCCTGGGCGCCACGTTGTAATCTCTGGGGGAATGATACTTACGCATCAAATCAAGCCGGCCCTGTTTTTCCAGTCGCTGATATATGAGAGTCCAGGCACAATCCTTTTCCTTATCCACCTCGCACTTGCCATTATTGGTGCCGCCACATGGGCCGTTCAGCAAACCTTTATGACACGCCGTCAGGGGGCAGATGCCAGCAGTCTGTCCCAGGATGCACTGACCACACTGGGCACAAACTTCTTGAAAGCAGCCCGGACTATCCTCGACACCTATGAAAAGAGTATCCAGGGCTGGAATCACCGGCTTGTCGATATAGGTGCTCAGCTTATGCACTCCTAAAGCACAGGCCATGACCAGAATACAGTCGGCATTCTGAATAGTTCCATTATTTTCTTTAATAGCTACCTCGGTCATCTCATCACAGGCGGTAGGGATAACCGTCCAGCCGGTGACTAGCTTGCCCAGCTCTTGTAGATGCTCCCTCATCTTCAGAACCTCGTCTCTCCCGCCAGTTTTAGTCATCGTGGCACATGTACCACAACCAGCAATATATACCCGGTCAAACCCGTCTAACTGCTGCTCGATTTCCTCAGAAGTCTTCTGCTTAGTAATAGATTTCATGTCTAACCTCCCACGAATCAAAAAGTCAAAAGTCAAATATCAAAAATCAAAAACAAAACTTTTAAATACCTTCCTTCCCTTGCATTTTTATTCACTGTTGCTCTGTCATTTTGCACTTTGCTTTTTGCTTTTTGCATTTTGCATTACTTTTCCAGGTCGCATCTCAAACAACGCTTAGCCTCCTGTCTCGCCTTCTCCTCAGAAAAGCTCAACTCTATCTCTTTAAAGCTACCTTTCCTCTCCTCAAGAGGGAGATGAGGTGTTTCTGGCCTGAATTGCGGTTCCCAGCTTTCTTCTGACGAGACTGCTTCCTCGCTAACGCTCGTCGCAGTGACAGGGGATATGACGCTGGGCTTCAGGTCATACATCTCGACCCGTGAGGTATCGCCCTGGAGATATTTGTCTATGGCGCTGGCACCTCTCCGGCCAGCCGCAATAGCTTCTATAACCATGCCTGGCCCGGAGACAAAATCCCCGCCGGCGAAGACCCCGGGAACATTGGTAGCTAATCTGTTTGCATCAACCGCCAGCCTTTCCCACCGAGTACGCTCAAGAGCACTATCCTGGGGTAAAAACGACAGGTCTGGAGCCTGTCCCACAGCAGCAATGACGGTATCCGCTGGAGCAAAAAACTCTGAGCCAGGAATGGGAATTGGGCGACGGCGTCCGCTGGCATCAGGCTCACCCAGTTTCATATGGACACACTGTAAACCGGCTACCTTCCAATCATCGTTTGCTATGCGTGTGGGACTGACCAGGAAATTGACCTGAATGCCCTCAGCCAGAGCCTCATCGTATTCTACTTCAGTTACCGGCATCTCCTCCCGCGACCGACGATAAAAGATGCTTACTTCATCGGCACCAAGGCGAAGGGCTGTACGAGAGGAGTCAAGGGCCACATTGCCACCGCCGATGATAGCCACACTGCGTCCAATCTTAACGGGCTTGCCAATCTTTACATCTCTGAGGAATCTCAAACCATAGTAAAAGCCCTCGATGTCCTCCAATTCTCCGGGTATGCCAATGTTCTGGCTCCTTTGAGCCCCAGCGGCAATGAACACAGCTTCAAAGCCACTGTCCCTGATATCCTCTATGGTGAAATTTACATTGATTGGCGTATTGTATTTTATCTCCACTCCGCACTTGGCGATATAATCTATCTCCTTTTCAATAACCTCCCGCGGCAGGCGAAAGTCGGGTATAGCTACCGAGAGCATACCCCCGCCTACGGGCAAAGCTTCGAAGACCGTAGCAGGGTAGCCCATTTGAGCCAGAAAGTAGGCGCAGGATAGCCCTGTAGGTCCCGCCCCTACCACTGCTACTTTTTGACTGTAAATCTGAGGGAAGGGTTCTGGTTCAGGTAATTCATTAACATGGTCGAAATACCAGTCGGCGGCAAATCGCTTAAGCGCCCTGATTGCTACGGGTTCATCGAGTTCCCCGCGGCGGCATCTTCCCTCGCAGGGGTGGTGACAGATGCGGCCACAAATAGCAGGGAAGGGATTACGCTCCCTGATGGTGTTGACAGCACCCAGGTACTCACCATCGGCAATTTGAGCCACATATTTGGGAATATTAATGCCCACCGGGCAGGTATGCTGACACGGTGATATCATGAGGGCATCGCAGACGGCGGCCGGGCACCTCTTCTCTTGTATATGGGTTTCATATTCATCTCGGAAGTATTCGAGGGTGGTGAGCACGGGGTTGGGACAAGTCTGTCCCAGACCACAGAGCGAGCATTCCTTGACCGTCTTGGCTATGGTAAGCAGAGTATCCATATCCTCTTCACGCCCTTTGCCCTGAGTGATTCTGGTCAGTATTTCTAGCATTTGTCTGGTTCCCAGGCGGCAAGGGACGCACTTCCCGCAGGACTCCGCTTGAGTGAAGCTCAAGAAATACTTGGCCACATCTACCATACAGGTAGTCTCATCCAGCACCACCATGCCGCCAGAGCCCATAATCGAGCCTAATTGGGCCAGTGTTTCATAATCCACAGGAGAATCGAGAAATCGGGCAGGTATGCAGCCTCCTGAAGGACCCCCTGTCTGCACCGCCTTAAACCGCTTGCCCCGGGGAATACCGCCACCGATATCGAAGATGATGGTGGATAGGGGAGTGCCCATAGGTACCTCCACTAAGCCACTGTTGGCGACCTTCCCCGTGAGAGCAAAGACAGCCGTCCCTTTGCTCTTTTCAGTACCAATGCCGGCAAACCAATCAGCCCCGCGGTCAATGATAATGGGAATGGAAGCCGTGGTCTTTACATTATTGATATTGGTAGGCTTTCCTTCCAGACCTGATTGGGCGGGGAATGGGGGGCGGGGACGAGGCATGCCCCGTCGGCTCTCAATGGAAGCCATGAGAGCTGTTTCTTCACCACAGACAAAGGCCCCGGCGCCTTCTTTTATGTGTACCACAAAATCAAAGCCCGAGCCGAGAATATCTTTACCCAAAAAGCCCCTTTGTCGGGCTTGTTCTAAGGCAGTTTGCACTCGCTTTACTGCTAAGGGATACTCGGCGCGGACATAGATGTAGCCCTCATCGGCACCTATGGCATATCCAGCGATGGTCAGCCCCTCAACAACGGCGTGGGGATCTGCTTCCAGGATGGAACGGTCCATAAAAGCACCGGGATCGCCCTCATCGGCATTACAGATGACGTATTTCTTTTTTCCGGGAGCATTGCGGCAAAACTCCCACTTGCGACCGGTGGGAAAACCAGCGCCACCTCGCCCGCGAAGGCCAGATTTCGTAATTTCCTCAATAACCTGCTCGGGAGTCATCAAAAGAGCCTTTCTCAACGCCCGATAACCTCCACGATCAATATAATGCTTGATTTTTTCCGGGTTGATTTGCCCGCAATTCCGCAAAATGACACGCTGCTGTTTTTTATAGAAGTTTATCTCTGAATAGCGTGATATGGCTTCGCCAGTTACCGGTTCATGGTAGAAAAGGCGTTCCACAGGCTTGCCATCCCGAAGATGAGAGGAGACAATTTCTGGAGCATCCTCGGCCTGGACATGGGTATAAAAAATGCCTTCAGGTTCAATGACTACATTGGGACCCTGCTCGCAGAAACCGTGACAACCAGTGAAATCCACCTCGGCATGGCTTATCCCTTGCCGGCTTATTTCTTCCTTAAGCGCCTCATAGACAGCTTCAGAGCCACTGGAAAGGCATCCTGTCCCGTGACAAACAAAAATGGTGCAGTGGTTTTCCATATTACTTTTCACCCTCTTGATTCTTAAATAGTTGATCCACTTTTTTAGGGTTCATATGACCGTGGACGTGGTCACCAACGACTATATTTGGCGCCAGGGCACAGACGCCGATGCAGGCTACGGTTTCCAGAGTGTATTCCAAATCAGGGGTGGTCTCGCCCTCTTCTAGATCCAGGTGCTGCTTAACCAATTTCAGTATCGTCTTCCCTCCCCGCACATGGCAAGCTGTCCCCCGACAAACTCTAACAACTTTTCTGCCCCGTGGCTGAGTGTAGAGCTGGGTATAAAAACTAATCACCCCTTGTACCTGACTGGAGAAAACTCCCAAGCTTCTGGCTATAAGCGGTATAGACTGAGGCGGGATATACCCGAACTCACTTTGGATTTTTTGCAGCAGGGGTATCATTGCCCACTTCTGTTGACTATATTCAGAAACGATGACATTAATTCGTGCTAGGTCAGCCTTTGTGATTGTCTTCGCTTTATTCATGAAGCCTCACCCTTTCTATCTTATATTAAGTAGCACGGGGGCTTGCCCCCATCCTTTTGCCGAGGACAAGCCTCGGCGTTACGATTTCTCTATTTTTACGCTGCATGTTTTCAGTGAAGGCGCTTTTGTTTCTGGATCTAAGACAATGTCAAATAGTTCGTTAACCGGAGTCTCCGGGAATGAAAACGGCATAAAGAGCATCCCCTTACGCAGTGTGTCGGTAATTTTGACCGTTGTAGTCACCTCGCCCACGGCAGAGATTACCTTGACCTCTTCGCCATCGGCTATGGCAAGCTTTTTGGCATCGGACTCACAAATTTCCACGAAAGACCGCGGGGAAAATTTCTTCAGACGCCCAGCCCTGGAGCTCCTGCTGCCGGTGCCAAAGTGATAAAGGGTAGTCCCGGTTAGCAAGGTGAAGGGATAATCTGATTTCCTCTCCCCCGCTTGTGGAGCATATTCAGTGGTTGAGAAACGGGCGAATCCCTTTAAGAGTGGCCTACCAGATGTGCGTCCTGTTTCTCCGTAGGCTAACTCATCCTGTTTTTCGGAATCGGTATAAGCTTCGTATGAAGGAACCAATTCCTCAATCTCGTTCATAACATCCTGTAGATAGGAAAAGGGCAACGGGTACCCCATCTTATCAGCTAATCGCGCCACTATTTCCCAATCTGGCAGGCTTTCGCCCAGAGGGGCGATTGCCTTCTGCACCCTTTGTACCCTTCCCTCGAAGTTAGTGAAAGTCCCGTCCTTTTCAGCGAAGCTTGCCGCTGGCAGCACTACATTGGCCAGTTTAGCCGTTTCTGTAAGGAACATGTCCTGGACTACGAGGAAATCGAGTGAAGCCAGGATTTCTGTAATGAGTTTCGAATTTGGAAAGCTCAAGACGGGATTTTCCCCCATGATGTACATGCTTTTAATCTTTTCCTTTTTTACCTGTTCCATAATCTCCAGGGTCGTTAGCCCAGCCTCAGCTGGCAAACTTGTCCCCCAGCGTTTTTCGAACCTTTCCCTGGCCTGGGCATCTGCTACACTTTGATATCCAGGGAGGAATTTGGGCAATGTTCCCATGTCGCAGGCGCCTTGCCCATTGTTTGCTCTTTGCAGAGCATAGATGCCACCTCCCTTACGCCCGATATTTCCCGTCAGTAACGCCAAATTGGCCAGAGCCCCCACACCATTCATTCCTGTGGTATGCTGAGTAATTCCCATGCCATAGACAATTGCTGCCCGGCTTGCCCCAGCATAAAGTCGAGCGGCGGCACGAATTTCTTGACTTGTAACGCCAGTAGTCTTCTCCACGTACTTCAGGGTATACTTTTTCAAGCTTTCGTCAAAAGCTTCAAAGTTGTCTGTTCTTCTGGTGACGAATTCCTCGTCCAGCAAGCCTTCATCGATAATCACCTTGGCCAGGCCATTTATAAGAGCCACGTCAGTGCCGACTTCAGGTCGTAACCAAAGGTGGGCAAACAAAGAGAGCCCTGTCTGCCGGGGGTCTATCAACAATAATTTGACACCGCGCTGTTTGACAGCACGCTTGATGGCATAACCGACGACAGGGGCTGAGGAGCTGGGATCGGCCCCGACAACAAGTATAAGATCGGTCTGCTCCAGGTCACTGAGATAATTTGTAGTGCCGGAGAAGCCGAGGGAAGATCCCAGGCCGACACGACTGGCGGAGTTGTACAGGCGACTGCCGTTATCAATATTGTTGGTGCCCAGCACAGTTCTGACGAATCTCTGCAGGACATAGTTATCTTCGTTGGTGCACTTGGATGAACCCAGGACAGCAAGGCTGTCGGGACCTCGCTCGTCCTTTACTCGCTTGAGTCCGGTAGCTACTTGCTCCAGGGCTTCTTCCCATGACACCTCTTCAAAATTGTCGTCCTTCTTGACCAGAGGTTTGGTTAGCCTATCCGGGCTGTGGATAAAATCACAGCCATAGCTTCCCCTCACACAGAGCGTGCCTTTGTTAACCGAGCTTTCCTTGCCTGGCATGATCCGCGCTACATGTCCATCCTTGACTTCCAGGCAAATGCTACAGCCACAGCCGCAGAAGGGACAGATTGTCTGGACAACAGTCTGGGTTGTTCCTCTATATGTTTTCTCCTTTTCCGTCAGCGCACCTGTGGGGCACAGCGCCACACAAGTTCCGCAGAAGGTGCACTCAGAGTTTTCCAGCGGCAGATTGTTCAGTGTCGCCGGGATGGTCGTAAATCCTCGTTGAAAGTAGTCAATAGCACCTTCAACGACTAGTTCCTGGCAGGCTCGAATACATTTAGC
>Ga0315551_10000782_pt1 | contig 25010 bp, 21 predicted proteins | sample SalMarSW160290MG_FD_203678 | JGI IMG/M metagenome (GOLD analysis project Ga0315551, IMG submission 203678) | Salt marsh sediment microbial communities from the Plum Island Ecosystem LTER, Massachusetts, United States - Salt Marsh Sediment SW1602-90 ...
ATATTCGGCTAGGGATTCTTGTTACTCCTCTGCTCCCAAAGGTGTTTGATGGTCTTTCCTTTAACATAGTAGATGACATCCTCTCCGATATTAGTGGCATGATCAGCAATCCTCTCCAGATGCCGGCCCACTAGGATTAAATCAACTGCCCTTCGAATAGTGGAAGGATCCTGCATCATGTAGGTAAGCAGCTCCCGGAATATTTGATCGTTGAGACTATCCACCTCATCATCCCTCTGGCACACACTTCTGGCCAGCTTGTCATCCCGGTTGATAAAGGCATTTATGGCGTCTTTCACCATACTCTGGGCCAGATTTGCCATGCGGGGAATGTCGATAAGAGGCTTTAAGAGAGGAAAGTTGATCAGTTCCAAACTCCGCTCAGCGATGTTGACAGATTGATCGGCGATTCTCTCCAGATCGCTGGAAATCTTCATGGCTGAGGTGATAAACCGCAGATCCGTGGCCATAGGTTGTCTGAGAGCCAGAAGCTTCAGACACAACTCATCGATTTCTATATCCAGAAGATTGATATTTTCTTCCTTTTTTAAAACTTCTCGTGCCAATTCTTCTTTTCTGTCTTTCAAGCTTTTGACAGCAAGGATGATCGACTCCTCTGTCAGGGAAGCCATTCTCAGTAGCCCCTCCTTCAAGGTATTCAATTCTTCATCAAAGCGCCTTTCCATCCTAACCTCCTGTTCATATAAAATCTTAAGCTTTATTTAACCTCATTGATTCTTTATTTCATTTTTCTTATTATGTTTCAATCCGTTGCGTTATCCGAACCTTCCTGTTATGTAATCTTCGGTAAGCTTGCGGGAAGGATTGGTGAAGATTTTCTTTGTCTCACTATATTCGATGAGTTCTCCCAGCATCATAAAAGCTGTGTAGTCGGCGACTCGAGCGGCCTGTTGCATGTTATGGGTAACGATGACAACCGTGTAATTCTCTTTCATCTTTTCGATCAGATCCTCAATCTTGGCGGTTGCGATGGGATCGATGGCTGAACAGGGCTCATCAAAGAGCATCACTTCTGGCTCAACGGCTAACGAGCGAGCAATGCACAATCTTTGTTGCTGCCCTCCCGAGAGCGAGAAGGCATTCTCCCTCAACCTGTCTTTGACTTCATCCCAGAGTGCTGCTTCTCTTAGACTTTTCTCCACGATTTTTCCAATTTTTCTCTTATCCCGCATCCCCTCTATCCGCAATCCGTAAGCCACATTATCGAAAATTGACTTGGGAAAAGGGTTGGGTTTTTGAAATACCATTCCCACCTTCTTCCTCAACTCCGCCACATCCACCTTAGGAGAATAAATATCTTTGCCGTCCAAAAGCACCTTCCCCTCAATCCTGGTTCCGAGAATAACATCGTTCATCCTGTTGAGTGCCCTGATGAAGGTCGATTTGCCACAACCCGAAGGACCGATGATAGCTGTCACCTTATGTGTCTGACAGGCTAAACTGACATCCTTCAAAGCGCGCTTATTCCCGTAGTAAAAATTCAGATGTCTGGTTTCGATCTTCGTCCCTGCCTTCATCGTTTACTCTCTTTTCACTCTTCTCAACCTGTATCTGACGATAATGACGGCCAGATTCATGATCAGGATCAGCAGGAGAAGGACTAAAGCTGTCCCGTAAGCCAAAGGCCTGACCTGGGAGATGGCATGATGCTGAGTGGCCATCACATAAAGATGGTAGGGTAAAGCCATGAACTGGTCTCCCAAGGATTTGGGCAGGAAAGGAAGATAAAAGGCAGCCCCTGTAAACATGATGGGAGCTGTCTCTCCTGCTGCCCTGGATAATCCCAAAACCATTCCGGTCAGCATACCGGGCAGGGCATAAGGAAGAACATTTGTCCGAATGCTTTGCCACTGGGTTGCTCCCAAAGCCAGAGCCCCCTCCCGGTAGGAATTGGGAATGGCTTTCAATGCCTCTTCGCTGGCAGTAATGGTCCAGGGAAGAGTCAAAAGCCCCAGTGTCAATCCCGCAGAGAGAATGGATGTTCCAAACCTCAAGACGTTGACGAATAGAATCACTCCAAACAGACCGTAGACAATGGAAGGAACACCTGATAGGTTGCGGATGGAAAGACGGATAATCCGCGTCAACCTGGTTTGTTTGGCATACTCATTCAAATAAATGGCGGTAAACATCCCCATGGGCACTGCCAGGATGGCGGTGATTATGGTCACCAGAAATGTGCCCATGATGGCCGGAAAAATGCCCCCTTCTGTCATCCCCCGGCGAGGAGCTTGAGAAAGAAATTCCCAACTGATGACTTTTCCACCCTTGCTTCCGATATCAAAGAGAAAAAGCAACAGAACAGCAAGCACCGTATAGAGACAGACTCTCAGGAAGAAAAAACCCAGAAATTGTGTGATTTTCTTTTTCACAGTTCTCTTTCCTGGTATTTATGAAGAATGATGTCCGAGATTAAATTCACGACAAATGTTATGACAAAAAGAACAAGACCAATGGCAAAAAGAGCATAGTAGTGCGTGGTATAATAAGGGACTTCACCCAGCTCAATGGCAATAGTGGCGGTCATGGTTCGGATTGAACTGAGGAAACTCTTGGGAAAAGCAGGCGCATTTCCGGTGGCCATGAGCACAGTCATTGTCTCGCCGATTGCCCGGCCCATGCCCAGCATCACAGCTGCGATGATCCCAGAAAGAGCTGCTGGAATCTTGACTCTAATAAGTGTCTGCCAGCGCGATGCTCCCAAGGCCAGCGATGCTTCACTGTATGCCCGGGGCACAGCATTGAGAGAATCCTCTGAAATGCTGATGATGGTGGGCATCGCCATGATGGCCAACAGAATCGATCCGTTGATGGCATTCAGGCCGTTGCTAAGCCCAAAGACTTCAGCTATGGCCGGTCCAAAAAGAACGATTCCCAGGAAGCCGACAACAACAGAAGGGATACCGGCCAAGACCTCGACGATGGGTTTGACTACCTCTCTGACTCTCCAGTGAGCCACATCCGAAAGATAGGAAGCCACACCTATGCCTATGGGCACAGCTATGGCCAGTGCACCCAAGGTCACCATCAAGGTGCTGACCACCATGGAGAGGATACCGAATTCTGCCTTAACAGGAGAGGTAGGATCCCAGTTCTTGCTGAGGAAAAATTCTTTAATATTGACCTCTCTGAATGCAGGAATGGATGTGTAGAGAAGAAAGAAAAAAATGCCTACTAAGATGACGACGGCTAGAATTCCGTTGGTGAATAAAAAAGCGCGGATAGCCGATTCCTTGAGCTTGATCCAGCTTGTTCTCTTCATCTTCGTATAAGATAGCACAGTGATCGTCAATTATGTAAAAAAAAAGGTGACTGGGCAGAACGAAGGCAAACATTCTGCCCAGCCAATCTACACAGAAATTATTTCATATTCTTCTTATTTTCCTCTTGATGGCTAGACCCGATAGGGAAAAATCCTTCCCTTTCCACAATTTCCTGTCCTTCTTCGCTGATTGCGAACTTGATGAAATCCAGAACAGCACCTTGCGGTGTACCAGCCGAGGATTGGAAAAGAGGCCGGGCCACAGGATAATCACCTGAATCGACAGCCGCTTTGTCCAGAGGTGAATAGGCAGTTGCACCGGCATTTTTGGCCACCATTATTATCTTAATACCTTTTCTCACCGTTCCATCGGAGTCCAATGTGTAGCCAACACCAACATAGCCGATGCCATATTTATCTTTGCTTACACCTTCGATGATCTGGGCATTCCCGTTCATCTGCTTCATGTCCTGAGAATAGTTCTGATTTCCCAGAACATGCTCCTGGAAGAAGACATAGGTCCCGGAATTGGATTGCCTTCCATAAAGAGAAACAGGCCAATCCGCTCCACCCACTTCCTTCCAGTTGGTGATCTCTCCTCTGTAGATAGCCCCGATCTGGTCCATGACCATCTTGGAGACCGGATTTTTCTCATTGACAATCACACTTAGACCGTCCACAGCAATGATGAATCTGTGGGGGATGACTCCCCTATCCTTGGCCATCTCAATCTCTTTGTTTTTCATCGGCCGGGAATGGCTGGCAATATCGCATGTGCCGTTGATCAAAGCAGCAATACCTGTTCCCGAACCTCCTCCCAGAACAGCGATTGGATTCTGGCGATTCTTTTCCATGTAAGCTTCTGCAAGAACCTGAACCAGATTCACCATGGTGTCTGAGCCCTTAACCTGGATCATCTTCTTCTTGGCAAACACAGGACCCGCAGCCAAAAGGCTCAAACATATAAAACCAATCAATACCTTTCTAAAATTCATAACGTAACCTCCTTTTTAAAATTTAAACCAGACTGTGAAGTTGGCATAGACATCTTCTGAAGGCTTTTCCCCTTCATCAGGATCACCGTAGAAGACATACTTGATGTTGGGGATAAGCCAGATATTCTTGGCTGCATTCCAGCTTATTCCGGCGATGATCAGGTTAAAAGGGGCACCTGGGTTATTGGCAAAGGAAATATAATCAATGCCTGTTCCCTTGAAGTTGGACTCGAATCCATCACCGAACATTCTATCATAGCGGGCGATGAGATCTACATCCTTGGCTGCTTTGAAGACGCCAAAAGCAGAAACGATGTCGTAGTTATTTTCCTTGTCGCCGCCATCTTCGACTTTCTGTTTGAAATGCCTTCTTGCATACAGAAGTCCCACTCTTCCCCAGTCTCCCTGGCAAGCACCAAATCCCTGATAGAGATAGTATCTCTTCTCCTGGGCAGCATGCTCATAATCGCCGTAGACCTCAAGAGTCAGGCTTTTGGCAGGTTTGAAAGCGAGCGAACCATACAGCCTCTTGCCCTGGTCAGTCTCTCCCTTATTGGATGCACCGTTACCGAACAGGAAGTAATAGCTTACGGTTTTCCCTTCATCCAGGTGGCCTTTAAGGCCGATGCCAAAATCTCTGGAAGATGCGAGCTTCATCAAATCAAGAGGGGTTTTCTCTAAGGATCTGTAGCCCCAGATATCCTCGATGTTATGCCCGAATGTGGGAGTAGAGACGATGCCGAAAAGAACTTCTTGTCCGCCTGTTTTATAACTCAGATAAGCATCCTTCACGACTGCTGACAATGTCTCACCGGAGTCGAAGGGGAGTTTCCCAGGGGAATTCATCTCAAACCTGAGGCGGGCTTTGATGTTGTCGGCGAGCTGGGAGTCTGCCGTAAAATAAATTCTGCGGAACCAGAAACCATGACGACCCTCAATCCCACCATTATCGATATTCCCAGAGTTATGGTTAAGAACAGAGTAGTACTCGCCCATCATGTAGCCTTTAATCTTGACCTGTGATTGAGCCAAGTGCGAAAGAAGGGCGATCGTAAGTGCAATCACCAGAAGAGCATTCCATTTTTTCATTAGATTCCTCATTTTCAATTTTGTGCTTCTCATTCATTCAGTCTCCTTACTCAAATTTCTTCCCTATTCTCGGCTTTCTCTGTTAATAAAAAATAAAATTTCTGTTAATTTTTGGTTAATTTTTAGGAAATCAGGGACATGTACCGATTTCCTGAGATCGGTGTAGCGCCCCTTGAAATCCTGAGGATAAAATCAGGCAGGTAAAAAAACAGTAAATTTGGTTCCCTCTCCCGGAGTACTCTCCACCCTCACTTCACCGTTATGCATGAGAACTATATGTTTAACGATAGAAAGGCCCAGCCCAGTCCCCCCTAACCTTCTGGAGCGGGATTTGTCTATAACATAAAATCTTTCGAATATTCGCGGCTGTTGCTCTTCAGGAATGCCAATTCCAGTATCCTCGACTTCAACGGAAACCTTCCCATCTGCTTTCTTCAAAGAAATGGAGATGGTGCCCTTTTCTGTGTATTTAACCGCATTATCTACGATGTTCATCAGCATCTGTTCCAGTTTAAAAGAATCACCCTTGATGATGGGAATATCATCCTCGGCTGAAAACCCCATTTTCAGGTCTTTCTCTTTTATCTTTTGCTCGAATATTCTCAAGATATTCTCCATCAATTTCTTCAGATTAACATCTTCTGCTTCTAGCTTCACTTCTTTTTCTTCCACTTCTGAAAGAAAAAGCAGATCCTTGACAATGTTGATCAGCCGGTCGGTGTGTCTTTTGATAATACTGACATAATCCAGGCAACTGTCATCGACCTCTTCTTCTAAGGTTTCAACAAATCCTTTGATAGCTGTCAAAGGCGTTCTCAGTTCATGGGAGACATTCATGATAAAATCTTTTTTTATCTTCTCCACTCTTTTGATTTCAGTTATGTCATGAAAGGTGATAACCACCTCTTCTCCGGTCTCCAAGAGCGCTGCGCTGCAGAGAAGAATTCTCTGGTTAAACGCTATTTCCCTGGCATGTCTTCTCTTTTTCTCCAGAACTGTCTTTACCAGATCATCAAATTCGGACTCTCTTAAAACTTCCCAATAAAATTTTCCCTCTGTAAGGCTGGTTTGAGTCAACCTTCTAAAACTATCGTTGCAGAAGAGTATTTTTCCATTCTGATCCAGGACCAACAGTCCCTCTTCCATCGAGGAAAGAATGCCATTGAGTTCTTCTTTCTGACGTGAAAGCTCTGCAAACAAGTATTTCATGCGTTCTGTCATGAAGTTAAACCCTTCTGCCAGCTCTCTCAGTTCGTCGCGATTCTTCAAGAAAACCTTTGTGTTGAAATCTCCAGAGGCAACCCGCTGGGAAGCATCGCTCAGTTCTTTTATGGGCCGAGTGAGTGTTCGGGAAAACACAAGCGCCCCCAGCAACGAAACAAGAGTAATTATCAAAATGACCCTTCCGATGTCCGTTCTTAAGCGGGAAAGGAGTTTGTTGATATTTTCCACAAACAGGCTGACCCGCAAGACATGGGATATCTGCCCGTTCTTTACTACGGGTAAGCCCACATATAACATTTCCTTTTTGACCGTTCTGCTGTAGCGCAAAGACTGGCCGACTCGGGCCCTAAAGGCAGTGGATATCTCCGGCCGCGATCTGTGGTTCTCCATCACTGCCGGATCCTCCTCAGAATCAGCCAACACAACTCCTTCCCTGTCGATAACAGTGATCCTTGTGTTGATATCCTTTCCGAATGTCTTGACAAAGGCGTCCATCTCTCCGAAACGCTCCTCATCCAAGAAGGGAATGATTTTCAGTTTCAAGGAGCTGCCGAGGTGTTCGAGATCACGGGAAAGAGTGTCCAGGTAAAAGTTCTTTATAAGGTGAGAAGAGAGAACAAAAAAGAGAGCTGTCAGGACAATGATGATCAACAAATACCCGCCAAAAACTTTGAACAGAATAGAACGCTTCATTCTTCCAGTTTGTATCCCACTCCCCTGACGTTTTTGATGAAGCGGGCTGCCTTTGCCAGCTTTTCTCTGAGATGGTTGATATGGACATCCACTGTCCTGTCCAATACAGCCTTTTCCTCTCCCCAGAGATAGTCGAGAATCTGATTCCTGGTGAAAACCCATCCTTTTTTTGTTGCCAAGAGATGCAATATCTTAAACTCACTCAGGGTCAAGCTGACCTTCTCTCCCCCCACATAGACCTCATGCTTTAATGGATGGATGACAAGAATATTTCCAATCTCTATTCTCTCGTCCTCTCTTTCTTGGCTCGGTCTTCTCAATACAGCCTTAACTCTGGCCACCAACTCGTTGGGAGAGAAAGGTTTGGTCACGTAATCATCAGCCCCCAGTTCCAGCCCTAAAATTTTATCTGTTTCGGTTCCCTTGGCAGTCAGCATGACGATGGGAATCGCGGAATATTCATCCTCTTTTTTTAAATATTTGCAGACATCCAAACCATCTGCATCGGGTAACATCAAATCGAGGATGATGAGGTCCGGCTTTTTTGAGGCGATGGATTTCAGAAAATATCCTGCCTCCAAGTATCCCTTGACTTCAAACCCAGCTCTCTTGAGATGCAAGGAGACGAGCTCGACAATATCGGGCTCGTCATCGACAACGGCGATCAATTGTTTCAATCGCACTTACCTCTTGTTTGCGGATTATGTTATTAATTGGAATCTTACACCCGGTATTTGCATTATACATTTTCATCCTGGAAGATACAATTTGATTCTCTCAACAGATATCATCTCCATCACCGTGATGGCTTTGATGACAGTCAGGTAAGCTAATTCGTCAGCCCGCGAATTTTCCCCAGCGAGGATGGAGAGGAACCATGCCCGCTCGCCTCCGGATGGCTTCCAACTCAGCTTACCTGACTGTTGAGAATTTGTAGATATTTATTTTGACACTTCAATTTCCATGATGAGCGAGTATATTTCATCCAGTTAGGTAGTGAGGCGGCGGTTCCGCCGCTGTGATTAGCTATCACAGAAATGAAAATGCTTTCTCAGCATGCTGCTCGCTTGCACAACCAACCTGCTTCATTTAGAATATGTTCAAAAATTTGAGGAGGCAGCAATGAAGACGATCCGCTCAGCAATGTATTGGATGGCTTTGTCCTTTTTTTTATTATCTTATCTCAACTCCGCCTCCCTCCCTGAGCTCTCAGTGAAAGAGATTGTGGAAAAAAACATTCAAGCGGCAGGAGGAAAAGAAACTCTGGCTCAGGTTAAAAATTTCTCTTTTCAAGCAGGCTCAAAAACATACTATCTCTCTTCTTCTGGAGAGATGAAAATCACAGAGGGAAAAAACCCTGTGACCACGGAAGTGATCCTCGTGGATAAGGAAAAAGTCAGGAGAAACTGTTTTAATAACCTCAGCGAATTCGAAGGCATAGAGAAAGCCGCTTACCAGACAATGGCGAGGCTGCACAGCGGCCTGTTCACACTTGCCCATTTTGAGGATCAACTTAAGTTACAAGGCTTAACAACTTTTGGTTCCCAAAAACACTACATGATCACATCCAAGGTCAATGATTTGGAGGTGGAGTTTTACCTAGATACAGATGACTACACGCTCAAAAGAGTGGTGATGAAAGGTTATGATGCGGAAAACAACAAATTTGAAGTAAACCACGACTTCGGTCCTTACCTAGAAACAGCCGGCATAAAAATTCCCTCTTCCTGGTTCCGATCTCAAGTAGGCACAAGGGGGCAACTCCATGAAATAACTGAAGTGAAGATAAATCCTGCTTTAGATAAAGATTTCTTCTCGACATTAGCGGTGAATGTAGGTGAAGTCGGCATAGCGGAAGGAGCACTGAACGGAAACGTCGTTGAATTTACTTTTCAACGTGGGATGCTCATGATCGGCACCAACTGGACGGAAAAATGCATGCAGAATGCGGGATTTAAGACAAAAAACAAACTCATTCTTCAGATTGGTGACAAAGAGATCGAGATCGACTTCTACGAGTCATCCCCTTCCAGGGGCGAGATCGGCCCAGGAGCAAAATTCATCTTTCCCAATCGTCAAAGCGAAAATTACCTGATTTACCTCTGGTCTCAGGAATATCAGGAACTGGCAGAAGAATTAGAACCACTTTTGCCCATCCGACTCAAGAGAAAATAAAAAGGAGGACAACAATGGCAAATCTCAGCCGTCGAAATTTCTTAACAGCTTTCAGCTCAGGACTCTTGAGCCTGGGATTATCCAAGAAAGCCAAAGGTTTTTCTCCAGGAGAAGACGCGCAGGGCGAATCTTCTGGACCTAAGATCCAAAAATACAATCCCCTGGGAAAAACCGGACTCAAAGTTTCTGATGTCAGCTTTGGAGCTATTTCTCTTTTTGAACCCAATGTGTTGCGCTACGCATATGAGTGCGGAGTCAATTATTTCGACACAGCAGAAGGCTACCTGAGGACAAAGAGCGAGACTTACATCGGTCAGGCACTGAAAGACGTTCGGGATAAAGTCATCATCACCACCAAGCATGGCTATTCCCCCCGCGAAAAAACCACCAGGGAGAACATCATCACTCGTGTTGAGGCCAGTCTGAAACGGATGCAAACAGACTATGTGGATGTGGCCATGATTCATGGAGTCAGCGATCTTTCTTCCCTGGAAAACGAGGAACTCCAGGCTGCCTATTTTCAACTCAAGAAGGACGGCAAGGTCCGTTTCACAGGCTTTTCCACTCATAATCCCAAGCTCACACTCGAGCAGGCTTTAGAGAGCGATTTTGGCCAAGTCATCCTCCTCATCTACAACCATATGGAGGGAAAAGAGATTGAACCTCAGATAGAAAAAGCCCGACAGAAAGGTATCGGGCTAGTTGCCATGAAGGTCTTTGCCGGCGGAAAGCATGGAAATTTAAAATCTCTGATCAGCAAAGAAACGAGCTATCCTCAGGCCGCGATCCGCTGGGTTCTGAGCAATCCCAACATCGATTGTTTGATAGCGACCATGAGCAGTTATTCCCATGTAGAAGAGTATGTTGCCGCATCTGAAAAACCTCTCAACAGAGCTGATCTTGAGCTACTTGCAGAATATCAGCACCAGATGGACAATCAATACTGCCGGGTGAGCTGCCAGGAGTGCCTTGAAGCCTGCCCCCATCACGTGGCCATCAATGATGTGCTTCGTTACAAGATGTATTTTGAGGATTACAGGATGGAAAAGGAGGCCATGCGCTATTATGGGGCCATCGAAGAGAATAAAAAGCCCCTTGTCTGTACTAGCTGTTCAGGGCCCTGTGGTTCAGCCTGTCCTTACGGCCTCCAGGTCAAGGAGAAGCTTATCCATGCCCACGAGATACTATCCGTGTAACATGGATAAGCAAGCTTAATATTTCTGAAAAAGCGATTGAGTAAAGGAGATAGCGATATGAAAAAGTTATTTTTATTTTTCATCCTATTTATTTCAGGAAGCTTTCTCATGACACTGGCTTCACAGGACTTTGAAGAGGATATCTTCGATACCTCCCAGGACCAGCTAAAAATCACATTCATCGGCCATGGAACCCTGATGTTTACATTCGGAGAAAAAATTATCCATGTCGACCCAGTAGGTCGGTATGCTGATTACAGCCAGCTTCCCAAGGCAGATATGATCCTCATCACCCACGAGCACGGCGATCATCTGGATCCACAAGCCATCGCTACACTTCGTACTGATAACACCGATATTATTCTTACCGAAAAATGTACCGAGAAGGTAGAAGGCGGCATCATCATGACCAACGGGGAGACCAAAACAGTCCAGGGGCTGAAGATCGAAGCTGTTCCTGCCTACAACATTGTCCACATGCGTCAAAGCGGGGTGCCTTTCCATCCCAAAGGAGAGGGAAACGGCTACATAATAACCTTTGGCGACAAGAGAGTCTATGTCGCCGGGGATACGGAGAATACGCCAGAGATGAAGGAGCTGGAAGAGATCGACATTGCTTTTCTACCCATGAATCTTCCCTACACCATGACTCCTGAGATGGTGGCAGACGCGGCCAGAGCTTTCAGGCCCAACATCCTTTACCCCTATCACTACGGAAACACAGACACCTCAGAGCTTGTGGAATTGCTCAAGGATGAGAAAGATATCGAAGTGCGTATCAGGGATATGAAATAACTAGTCGTAGATCAAATAGGATTTCCTCATCTCGGAGAAATCTCTCAATTCATTCGTATAGCTTTGCACAATATTTCTAATCTCTTCACCTTTTTCGAGGACCTCCCTAATCTTTGAGGTGCCCATGACTTTATCGAAATACTCCTGGTGAAATCGAAATTTATCAGGGTAGAGATCCTTGACTGTTTTCATGATATGGAGAGCAGTCTCAAAAGGCCTGTATTTTCCCCTATCCAAGATATGGATCTGGGTTCCTCCGCACAATTCTCCTTCATACTTGGAAAAAGTGGGTGTAAACCATGTTTCCCTGAAGGTGACTCCTGAAAGCAGAAGGGCGTTGAGCCTTCTGGCCAGCTCATGGCCATCGATCCAAGGCGCTCCGAACAATTCAAAGGGTTTTGTGGTTCCCCTTCCTTCAGATATATTGGTCCCTTCCAAAAAGACCTGGCCGGGATAAACAGTGGCTGTATCCAGTGTAGGCATATTGGGGGAAGGAATGATCCAGGGAAGATTCGTTTCATCATACCACATCTTCCTCTCCCACTCTTCCACAGGAATAATTGTCAGGTTGACTTTCTTCTTCAGGAATCGATCGTTGAAAAGCTGGGCCAGCTCCCCCACCGTCATCCCGTGTCTTACTGGGATGGGATAAAGGCCTACGAACGAACTGTACTCGGGATATTCCAGCAGCGGCCCCTCCATATCTTCACCGTTTATGGGATTAGGCCTGTCCAAGACGATAAAATCAATATTGTTCTCTGCACAAGCTTCCATGCAATAGGCCATGGTGGCAATGTAGGTGTAAATTCTTGTTCCCACATCCTGGATGTCAAAGACCATCACATCCAGGCTCCCGATCATCCCGGCTTCAGGAATTTTTCCCTCCTCTTGAGTATCAAAGGTGCGCATGTAGTCATCGATGTTTTTGAGCATTCCGGAAAAAGGCTTCTCCGACTGCCCGTAAAGGCTGAAGACCGGAATATCGTATTTCTCATCTCTGTAGAAAGGCACATACTCTCCGGCCTGGGCGTTGCCTCTCACACCATGCTCAGATCCGTACAATGCGGCCAGATTTATTCCTTTATTTTCATAAAAAAGGTCTATGGTGCTGCGTAAAAAACTATCGACTCCGCTGGGATTTGTCACCAGTCCCACTTTTTTCCCCTCCACCAGATCCAGATGTTTCTCCAGAAAAACCTCGACTCCCAGCTTTACTCTGGATGGCTTCGGAGAAATGGCCTCCTCTGTTCCTCTCTCGCAGGCCGGGACAGCGACCAGGATTATTAATAAACAAATGGCGATTATTCCCTGCTTAAAGTTTCTCATGGCTATCTCCTCATTTAATCATTCCTTTCCGGTACTTCCACAAAGGGATATGTTTTGGCTATAAATATCCATAGGGTCATCCTTCTCCAGCTCAATAGGCCGAAGCCGGAAGGAATAAAAGTAGGGCTTTGGCCACAAAGTGCACCACTCATGAGGCCGTGCTCCCCAACTATTGTCTCCACCCACGCCTGTCTGCCTGAAGTCAAGGTGAAGGGTGAGGAACTTCTTTCGGGTCATCTCAAACTTATGCTTTGCTTTCTCCATATCTAAAATCGTGTAGTGATGGGCACTCACGCTCAAAAGGGGCATACCCATGGCCAAGAGGCCTACTCCTTCCTGGTTGGTCAGGGAGACCCAGCGGGTATCTGTCTTGTTTCCATTCTCCTGAGGCCGGGAATAATCCACAAACTGTTCATCCACCGATCCACTGTAAAGGCCGATTCTGGCCCCACTCTTGCGGTCCCAGTATGTTTCATGAGGACCACGCCCGTACCACCTGATGTTCTCCAACCCGGAAGGCAAGCTCATCTCCATCCCGAATCTAGGGAGTTCAGGAAGATTCCCAATGGGCTTGAAGCTGACATCGATCACAATCTCTCCATTGCCAAAAACCGTCATAGCTGTTCTATGGGGTGAGTCATTGGCAGCAACTGCACTTCGCACCGTGATTTGCACTGCCTGGGGTGAGAGACGCTTGACCACAACATCTTCGATCGTCCTGTCGCGTCCGGCATAGCGCCAGACTGCACAGCGTTGGGACATTCCGTTTCCGACGTCATTGTCTATGGGAGCTCGCCAAAATTGGGGAAAAGGGCCTCTCTCTACGAGCTCGAATCCTTTATACTCGAAAGAAGTGATGGTTGCCTCTTTCTTGGAGAAAACAAGCTTAAAATCTTTCCCTGAAAAGAGCAGAATGTCCTCCTCTTCAATACACTCCAGCTCAGGCAGCGATGAGAAAGACAATTCCGGCCCTGCAGACGTATTCCATGGCATCTGAAACTGCTCCCAGGCAACTTCGTGTCCCTTATCTGCCCAGGCCGCGGGCTTTGCCAATCGAAAGCTTATCTCCAGCCAATACTCTCTTCCCGGCCTGAGAGGAGGTTTTGAGAACGGAATCAAAACTTCTTTGCTCTCTCCGGCAGCGATATTCAAGGCAGGAAGATGCCCCTTTCCCAGAACCTGATCATTCTCCTTGAGAGCCCATGTTCCTTCAAGGTCGCCTAAATCTGAAAAATCGTATCTGTTGAAAATCCTGACTTTACCCTTATTTAGATCCACCGGCTCGACATGGATATATTGATAGACTTTTTTCACCTCATAAAGACTGGGATGAGGGGTTCTGTCAGGAGCGACCAATCCATTCATACAGAAATTGCCGTCGCTTGGAGTGCCCGGGGGCCCGAAATCTCCGCCATAAGCCCAAAAATATTCCTCCTCATTTCCCGGCACCTTCTTCTTCAGACCCTGATCGACCCAATCCCAGATAAAACCACCTTGCAGATGTTTGTATCGGTATATGAGATACCAGTACGATGCGAGATCCCCCACGCTGTTTCCCATAGCGTGAGCATATTCGCACATGATAAAAGGGCGATCGAGGTCTCTTCGCGCATATTCCCAGACACGATCAGGATAAGGATACATAGGACATATGATATCGGTATGAGGGCGCTCCTCGGCTCTTTCGTAATGAACTGGCCGTGTGGGATCTCTCTGGTGAATCCAGAAAGAGGTGGCCTCGAAATTCGGGCCGTCTCCTGCCTCATTGCCCAGGGACCAGATGATGACAGAGGGATGATTCTTATCCCGCTCGACCATGCGTATTGTCCGGTCCATGTGGGCCTCTCTCCATTCCGGTTTATTGGCCAGCGTTCTTTCAGGCCTGTAGCCCATACCGTGCGATTCGATGTTTGCCTCATCTATAAGGTAGATTCCATACCTGTCGCAGAGGTCAAACCATTTTGGATGGTTGGGATAATGGCTGGTCCGGACTGCGTTGATGTTAAACTGTTTCATGAGCTTGATATCAAGGGTCATCGACTCTGTGGAAACAGTGTGGCCTGTGTCTGGGTCATGTTCATGGCGGTTTACACCTTTGAGCAGGATAGGAACACCATTAAGCAGAAGCTGTCCCCCCTTGATTTCCATCTCCCTGAAACCGACCTTGCAAGGGATGATTTCAATGATCTCGCCAGCCTCGTTCTCCAAGCTCAGCAAGAGTGAATAAAGGTGAGGACTCTCTGCCGACCATTTTTTTGGGTTTATTACGGTTTTCTCAAAATTAAGAGAGATCTCACCCGTTGCTTCAACCTTGCCTTCCCCTTTAATCGGCTCGAGGATGGGATTTTCTTCAGAATCAAGAAGAAAGGCTTCCACTGTGAATAGAGAAGCGGCTGTCCCGTAATTTGCAATTCTCACTTCGATCTTGAGCTTTCCATCCCGGTAAGCTTCATCCAAATCCGTGGCTACCCAAAAATCTCGGATATGAAGCGATCCGGTGGAGAAAAGGTAAACATCCCTGAAGATTCCACTCAGACGCCAGAAGTCCTGGTCTTCCAGATAAGAGCCGTCGCTCCAGCGGTAGACCTCAACCGCGAGTAAATTCTCATCCTCCTTTAGATAGGGAGTAATGTTGAACTCAGCAGGAGTGCGACTTCCCTGACTATAGCCAACTTCCCTTCCGTTGACCCAGACATAAAAGCCCGACTCTACTCCATTAAAGTGAAGAAACACCTGGCGTGTGCGCCAGGAATCGGGGACTCTAAACCAGCGTCGATAGGACCCGACAGGATTATTATCATGAGGAATGTGGGGAGGATCAGCTTTTCCGAAAGGATAATCACTATTTGTGTATATGGGGATGCCATAACCCTGCAGCTGCCAGTTGGAAGGCACGGTGATATCATCCCAGGAGCTGTCATCAAAGTCAGTCCGGTGAAAGTCTTCAGGCCTCTCAGCAGGTTTTCTCACCCAATGGAATTTCCAGAGTCCATTCAAGGATACAAAGAAAGGCGATGTGGAGAACTCACCTTTTAAAGCGCTTTCCCGATCAGGATAAACCATAAGAGTAGCGTGGGGAAGTTCCTTGTTCCGTCCCACAATCTCTGGGTTTTCCCAATCGTAAGACTCCTCACTCTGCCCTGACAAAAGACTCATTCCTATCATAAAACAGACAATAAAGATTCCTGCGATCTTTACTGCTTTGGGCAAGTCATTATTATTCTCGGGTCTTTCTTTCCTGGATTTTTTTATCTCGCTCACAGCTTTTCCTCCCTTTCTCCTTTATTGAGCGTAGACCTTTGGAGTCACCAGGTTTACCGCATCAATGGCTCCTGTTTTTGGGCGCTATCGACTTTTTTGCCAACTTTTTTATGATCGCCTGCATTTCACTATACTGGTCATCCATGCTGTGGAGAAGCTTAAACTGGGCCCTTGCTCTTTGCAAATTATGATATTCGTACTTCACCTTGAAATATTTGTCTCCATCGAGAAAGTCGGTTAAAAACCTCAAGCCGATCATAAATGTCAATAATTTTGCTCCAAAGGCCAGATATTCAATCTCTGTCTCTGTGAGAAATGTTTTTGTCTCCTCAAGAAACCCTCTAGAGAGCGCCTCAAACAATCCAATATCCATCCGAACCTTGCTGAGCTCTTTCTCATCTTCGGCACCTGTATTTGTAGCTGTCCTGATGGCATCACCAAAATCATAGTGTATATATCCCGGCATAACAGTATCTAGATCGATAACACATAATGGCTTGTCGTTTCTGTCAAAGAGGATATTGTTAAATTTTGTATCGTTGTGAGTGACTCTTAGAGGAATTTTCCCTTCTCTTCCCAGGCGGCTTATACACTTCATTTCATCAGCTCGAGTTCTTATTAACTCTAATTCTTGTGGAATATCTTTTATCCTGCTGGATGGATCTCTTTTTACAGTCTCATAAAATCTTACCAGGCGTTTTTCAATATTATGGAAATCAGGAATCGTTTCATAGAGGAACTCTGGCGACAAATCTGTCAATAGGGCCAGAAATCTCCCAAACTCTTTTCCGCCTATATAGGCCTTCTCTTGGCTATTGACAATATCGTATGATCGACTATCTGGAAGGTAGACCATCACCCGCCAGTAATCGCCTCGCGCATCCTTGTGATAATATTTTCCGTCTTTGGCAGGGATAAAAGTCAGGCATTTCATTGTCGCCTTTAAATCTGGTCCTTGATTGATCTTTTTTTGAATGTGCTTTGTCACTTTTTCGATGTTGCTCATCAAATGTCGAACATTCCTGAAGACATGATGGTTGATTTTCTGTAATAAATAATCTTGCACAACTTCCTCAGCAGTGTGTATGAGATAAGTATCGTGTATATGGCCGGAACCATAAGTGTGTCCCTCTAAATAGGTTCCGTCAATTCTAAAATGATTAACTACTGAACCTAAGTCAGGCGTCATCTTTCTGCATTCTTAAATACCACTTTTAAATTAGGGACACAATACCTATTTCCTTATTTTCCCAATTGTCAGAAAATGTATCCAGATGGGCTTCAGCCTTTTTCAATACAACGCTTGAGATTTTATTATTTAGTCAGGCTTGTGCGTGAAAGATGGTTAGATGACAATCATCTAAATTTCAGTAGCCTACTACTGAGCAGGCATACTTGTATTCCAAATGTCGATGTGTAACTTCCACGATCCATCCACAGTTTTATTCCAGATAACCAGGTATTCAATAAAAGCTGATAAACTCTAGTGTTGCAGTTAAGCAGTATTTTGAATATATTCAAAATGAGGAGGTCAAGATGAGAAAAAAAATAGCATTTTGGACTTTTTTAGCCTTTTTATGCATTCTGCTGACTTCGAGTGAATCCCTCAGTGCCGAAGAGAAGAAGCCCATGACCTTTGTGGACGCGATAAATGTCAAGAGGATCTTTGGCTTGCAGCTATCTCCTGATGGGAGCCAAGTTCTCTTCACCCAGAGTGAAAGCGACTGGAAAAAGAATCTCTCTATCTCTCACATCTGGCGGATGAATGTGGATGGCACTGATGAGGTTCAGATGACAAACGGCAAAGACGGAGAAGAAGGAGGCATCTGGTCTCCGGATGGAAAACATATCTCCTTTGTCACCAAGCGAGATAATGAAAAAGCTCAGATTTATCTGCTTTATACCGGCGGGGGAGAAGCCATTCAACTCACCGACCATAAAACCAGCATCAAGTCTCACCGCTGGTCTCCCTGCGCTCAGAAGATTTACTTTCTTGCCGAAGACCCTTTACCAGAGGAGGAAGAGAAAAGGAGAAAAGAAAAAGATGATGCATATATTTTTGAGCAGGATTTCGAATCTACCCATCTGTGGGTTTTTGATTTGACGAAAAAGGAAGAAAAACGCCTGACAGAAGGAAACTTCACTATCCGTGAGCTTTCGATTTCCAGAGATGGAACAAAGGTCCTTTTTTCCGCTGCACCCACGCCACTCTACGATGATATCCTTAACTCCGAAATCTGGATCATGAACCTTAAGGATGGTTCCAAACGCCAGATCACTAAAAACGGAATTCAGGAGAGCAATTTATCCTTGTCCCCGGACAACAGCCAGATTCTTTTCATAGCAGAGTGTGATGCGAACTTAAAGGATTACTATTACCAGTCCAATATTCTCACGGTTCCTGCCGAAGGTGGAACACCCAAGATTCTCCTCCCTGATTTCACTTACGAAGTGTATGATACGGATTGGTCGTCTGATGGGAAATCCATCTATTTCACGGCGAATATGGGCATTCACAGCGAAATCTTTTCTTTAAAGCTAGAAGATTTAAATATCAAACAGATTACAGACGGCGAGCACGCCATATACAGCTTCGACTACAATCCCAAAACCGATACCATCCTTTATGCGGTGAATTCTCCGCATAATCCGGCCACATTCTGGATGATGGACATGAAGAACTCTTCAGCCCGAATGATCCATGATCCTTACCCAGAATTGAAGGAGTTCAAGCTGGCCACTTACGAGCAGGTCCGCTGGAAGAGCACAGACGGAAAAGAAGTGGAAGGCATTCTTATCTATCCTGTGGATTATGAAAAAGGGAAAAGTTATCCTCTTCTCGCTCATACGCATGGAGGGCCGATGGGATCGGATAAATTCACTTTCGACGGCTATGCACATGCCCGAGCCGGACGAGGTTACGCCATATTCAAGCCCAATTACAGGGGAAGTACAGGATACGGTAATGACGTACTCCGCGACATGGTCGGACATTATTTCCTCCATGCCGATGATGATGTTTTGACGGGAGTAGACCATCTGGTCCAAAAAGGTATTGCAGATCCTGAAAAACTGGGGACACTGGGATGGAGTGCCGGAGGACACATGACGAACTGGCTTGTCACACAGACAGACAAGTTTAAGGCAGCCTCTTCTGGTGCAGGTGCTTCGAACTGGATATCCATGTACGCCCAGAGCGATGTACGGATATACCGTACGCCCTGGTTTTTAGGGAATCCCTGGAAGAAGGATGCTCCTCTCAAGGCTTACCGTGAGCATTCCCCCATTTTTTACGTCCATCAGGCCAAAACACCAACGCTTATCATGTGCGGAAAGAACGACCAGAGAGTCCCGTTGCCCCAGAGTATTGAGATGTACCGCGGTCTCAAAACTAACGGAGTGCCAACTGAGCTTGTCATTTTCCCCCGTTCAGGACATGGGCCAAGGGAATTAAGGCACAGGCTCTACAGATGGAACAAGGAATTCCAGTGGCTGGAAAAATACATCATGGGCCGGGATTTTCAGTTCGAAAAACCGCCGAATTCTGATAAAAACAAATAATGATAATGGCTCCCCCTATATGATTTATTTCGAAACTTGAGGGATGATTTAGTAATTGACCTATCTGCGTTAGGACTTCTTTTTGAAAGTTCTAAAACAACTTCACTTTGCCGACTCATTGGACTCAAAATCCTCCAGTAAGATAATCTTAACTTTGTCGCAAAGCACATAAAGCCAGTTTAATAGAAAAGTGTGGCTAAGCTATATAATGCAAATACGATAAGAACTAAAGCTAATACAATGAGAGCCTTTCTGAAGGTTTCTAGTTTGAATTGCTGATGGTGTTTTGAAACATATTTCGCAAGTACTAAATACCATATAACGCTTCCAGAACCACAGGATAGGGCAAACACAAAGGGAAACCCGCCAACATGAGTCACCCAATGATGAGCCGTAACTATCCCAGCAACTGCCAGCCAAAAGACATAAAGATTTGGGTTGGAAACATAAAGAAAAAATGCAATAAAAATGGAGCGAGAGTAAGTTGCAGAAATATTCTTGGTAAATCGTATTCCATCAAAGGTCTTAGATTGTTTGATAAGCCGGACGCTGATAGCAGTGAGCAGCACAGCGCCAATAATTTTCAATATAGGGGCAAATTTACTTAAAATAAAGCTTATATGGGAAATTCCTTTAAAAGCAATAAAGCAATAAATAACATCTAGAAATGACGCCGTCAGTCCTGGCAAAAAACCTCGAAGAAAATCATGCTTAAGTGCTTGAGTAATGGCATAAATATTAAGCGGACCTATGGGAACTGCCGCTAAAAAGCCTATCAATAAACCAAGGAAAATAATCACCAGAGTAAACATATTTTTTCCAGCCGTAAAGAATAATGTAAGTAAACTACAATTTATTTTAGCTATTTTAAAAAAATATAATAGATTGGGCTATTTTTAATTGAATGCGAATTTCCCTTTTAATCATTGTTTTTCCATTTTTGCCAGCTATTCCTTATAGCAAAGCAAGCGGTAGGAGTCAATTTTTTAAGAAAATCTATTGATTTTTTTTAAAAATGTACATACTCTAATTCAAATAAGGAGTCTTAAGCGAAAAGATTTGTAGACCGCCCTCGTTGAAATCATGAAAATCACAAAAGAAGGGATGCCTTTTATTGTACCTGTATTGGTTTTGGCTTTACTTTTTTCTGCGCTTGGCCTGTGGCTTCTTTTCGCGGTCTTCTTAATCATAACGTCCTGCTTTTTCTATTTTTTCCGCGACCCCAAACGTGAAATTCCACAAAATGAAAATCTGCTTCTTTCTCCTGCTGATGGTAAGGTCGTTAAAATCCAGAAAGTTGAATCCCATCCTTCTTTTTTTTCTCCAGTCACAATCGTCAGCATTTTTTTATCTCTTTTTGATGTTCATATTACTAGAGCTCCCCAAACTGGTATCGTTAAAGAAGTTGATTACAAACCTGGTCGATTCTTTCCTGCCTATAAAGATGAAGCCAGCTTAAGAAATAAATCTAATTCCATATACATAAATAGCGATGAGACAGACATCCTTATCAAACAAATTGCAGGAGTTGCAGCACGCCGGATTAAATGTTTTGTCAAAAAAAATGAAACGATAACGAGAGGCCAAAAAATGGGTCTGATTTATTTTGGATCTAGAGTTGACATATTTCTTCCCCAGAATGTCGAATTAAAAATAAACTTAAACCAAAAAGTTAAAGCAGGAGAAACCGAAATTGCTGAGGTAATAAGATGGAAAAAATAAAGAAAATTCGAGCAATCTATCTACTGCCTAGTTTTTTTACCAATCTTAACATCTTTTTTGGATATCTCAGCATTCTTGCCACCTTCCGGGAAAAATACTTATGGGCAGCCTACTGGATAATTATCGCAGCTGTGATGGACGCCATTGACGGAATCATTGCTCATTCAACTAAAACCCAATCAGATTTTGGTATTCAGCTCGATTCCCTTGCGGATGCCTTCTCCTTTGGAGCGGCCCCGTCTTTACTCCTCTATTCCTGGGGATTTAGGGGGGCTGGATTCCCAGGCTTTGGCATCTTCTTTAGCTTCATTTTTCTTGCAGCAGGAATCTTACGTCTGGCTCGCTACAATATTATCCAGATGAGTAAGCCCAATAGGAAATTTTATACTGGATTAACAGTCCCTTCAGCTTCCTTGCTTCTCGCAGCTATTGTTTTATGGCACTCCCAACCTATCAGGACGAAATTATCCACATTTCTCCTTGCCATTCTGGTTGTCATTCTTTCCCTTTGTATGGTAAGCACTATTAAATACCGGAATTTTTTAAGCTTCAGTTTTCGCAAGAAAATTAATCTCCAAACTACTCTTCTCATCGCTATCATCATCAGCAGCCTAATTGTGTATAGACATATTTTTCTTCTCATATTTTTTGCTATAAACGTTCTGTCTGGTCCATCAATACATGCCTTCAAACTTCTCAAAAAGAAAATTCAAAAAAAATCCATGCCACATAAAAACGGAAATTCCATAGGAAATTAGAATTCTATGTTTAAACGAGCGCTGGCTCCCTCTATATGATGTGTTTCGAAACTTGAGGAAGAATTTTGAGGTAAATTATGTTGAATTGAAGAGACTCATCATAAATGCAATTTATGCTGAAGTATAGCTTATCTCATTGAATTGTTAAGCCAAATTAATCCTGATCAATCTTATTTTTTAGAGCAACGGACTTACAAACTGGGGATCACAGGTTCGAACTCTAGGGATATAAAACTTCAGAATATCATAGCTGAAAAAGGGAGGAATGCCCTGATTTCCATTGACGCCAAATCTTTCCTGTGCTACTATCAGCTATGTTGAAATTAAAGAAAACTGTCTGCTTGCAGGAACAGGCAGGGATCACAAGGGATTAGGGAAAATTTCAACAAGTAAAAATCACATCCCTCCCCCTTATTAAAATTCCAATATTAAAAGGAAGTCAGAATGAATATTTACGTAGGCAATTTTTCACAGGAAACCACTGAAGGAGATTTGCGAGAGGCTTTTGAAGCCTTCGGGCAGGTCACATCTGTCAAAATCATCACAGACAAGTACACTGGCGATTCGAGGGGATTCGGATTTGTGGAGATGCCAAACAGTCACGAAGCCCAGTCCGCGATTTCCGGGCTTGATGGCAAAGATCTGAAAGGGCGCGCTCTTAAGGTCAACGAGGCCCGCCCTCGTCGTGACGACCGCCGAGGTGGATTTGGGGGAAGAGAACGCTTCTGATAAGCGGCACTCAGAGATTCAAGATCATAGTCGAATTTTGCATTAAAGCATATTTGAGGGTTACTCGACTTGCCCATTTTCCTTTACAAATCCGTAAATACACCTGTCATTCCAGTCAAAAGAGAGGTGAATTCTGCTTGAAAAATGCCTAATTTGTCCTCATGATTGTTTGCTAATACCAAGTTGTTTGATAATTGGCCTCTCATGATAGGCAGAGGTACCCTAAGTGGAATGTAAGAAGTTGTGTTTAACTATTAAATTCAAAAAAAGAATAATGAATGAAAAAATATGAGAGAAAAGAAAAAGAAGGAGTCAAGTACAAACTTAAACTCTAGGGTGTTCGCCTAAGATAAGGCGTAATTGGTAGCACTTACAAAGGAAGAAAGAGACGAGAGAAAGTGTAAACAAATTTTATAAAAAATAAGAACTATATAATAGATATGGAAGAAGACAAAATTCATCAATTCATTTTAAAAGGAAAGAAACAAGGAAATCTATTTTTTGATGAGGTAGAGAACTCTTTCCAGGATGATTTGAATACTGGAGAGAGTTTTGATGCTTTTTCAAGCTCTAAGCATCACCATGGGATAAAAATACCTAATAAACATAGAGAAATCCTTCCAAAAAAGGGAAAGAGTGGCTCTATTTCTTTCAAGAATCTGGAAAAAGTCACCGATCCTGTGAAGTGCTATTTTAAGGATATGGGCAATATTCCACTCTTAAATCGGGAAGAAGAGCTAGCTATTGCAAGGGAAATTGAAAGAGGCGAAAATATTTATATCAAGGCTATTGCTAAAACACGATTTATTCTTACAAAAGTTCTTTCGCTAGAAGAGAAGATAAGAAAGAATCCAGAAATTATTAGGGAAATTTTTGAATTCAGCAAGAATAATAACGCAGAGGGAAACCATGAAGAAAAAATATTAGAGATTACAGAGAAAATCAAGAAGATCAGAGAGCTAAATTCCCATCTGGAGAGAATCCCTTCATGGAAAAAGTATGGTTTCGCCCAAAAGCGTCTCACAGTCAACATGATCCTTCTCATCAGAGGTCTTAATATCCGTAATACATACATAGAAATGATTATTGAGGATCTCAAAGATAAACTTAATACTGTAAACAAAATAGAAGAAACAAAAAAAGAGCTGAGTGAATTACTTTCTAAAGCCGTAGCTAAGAAAGAAAAAGAGAAAATTAAGAAAATTCGAGAAATCAACAGACTTCTGAGGTTATTTCAGGAAGAGATCGGGCTTGATTCCCAGGGTTTAAATAGAACACTTTGTACCATCTCTGAAGGAAAGAAGATCAGCGATCGAGCGAAAAAAGAGCTTATTACAGCTAATTTGAGATTAGTGATTTCTATTGCCAAGAAATACCTCAACTTCGGACTCCAATTTCTTGATTTGATCCAGGAAGGAAACATGGGCTTAATGACAGCGGTGGATAAATTTGAATACAGAAGAGGATACAAATTTTCAACCTATGCGCATTGGTGGGTAAGACAGGGAATAACTCGTGCCATTGCTGACCAGGCAAGGACGATAAGAATTCCTGTTCATATGTCTGAGGCAATAAACAAGTTAAATAAAGTTTCGAGAAACCTTGTCCAGGAAGTGGGAAGAGAACCAACCTGTGAAGAAATTGCGAAAAAGATGGATATGCCCATCTCTAAAGTAAGAAAAATCATGAAAATCTCCCAAGCACCTCTCTCTCTTGAAACACCTATTGGGGAAGAAGAAAATAGCCACCTTGGTGATTTTATCGAAGATAAAGTCATTCCCTCTCCTCCCGATACAGTCATTCAAATTGATTTAAGAGAGAAAATTGAAGAAGCATTGAAAAACCACACCGAGAGAGAAGCGAAAGTTATAAAAATGAGATTCGGATTGGGAGATGGTAATGAACATACCCTGGAAGAAGTTGGTCAGCAATTCAAGGTTACACGGGAAAGAATCAGGCAAATTGAGGAAAAGGCCTTGAGGAAGTTAAGGCAATCAAATTATAGTCGAAAACTAAAGTCTTTTAGAAATGACTATTGAAAATAAGTACTTTATATCCTCCATTTTTCAGAGAATCCGAAGGTCAGAGCTTTAAAAGACGCTGATGCGAATTCACTATCCTTGGAAAAGACGAGTGAGGAGAAAGAAATTCTTAAAGGTGAAAAAAATTTAAGTATTAAGGGAGGTTACAGTGAAAGAAATCG